>ERZ773183.96-NODE-96-length-110161-cov-9.110884_pt1:0-107500 | contig 110161 bp, 110 predicted proteins | sample MGYA00580532_ERZ773183 | MGnify/ENA primary metagenome ERZ773183 (study PRJEB29015, sample SAMEA2737791) | human gut metagenome | biome: human gut; feature: human-associated habitat; material: faeces | place: China | collected 2012 ...
TCAAGCCACTTTTCTATAAATGTATTTTTGATTTTATTTCGGCAAGAGCAAGCCCATGCCCTACGTCATCACTTTATGATAATTTAAGCACGGCGCGGTTTAGCCACTTTATCGACAGTCTGAGCGTTGGAGTTTTTCTCCAACGCTTTAATTTTGCCTTTATAAATTAAATTTGATTATATTTTCGCAATCTTTTTAATTGCTTCAAAGCTTTCGCTTGAAATAATATGTTCAATTCTGCACGCATCCTCGGCTGCGGTTTTAGCGTCAACGCCGAGACTTACAAGCCATTTTGAAAGGGTAGTGTGCCTTTCGTATATTTTTTCGGCAATCTGCCTGCCGGAATCAAGCAATGTGATATAGCCCGACGAGTCAACCTCAATATAGCCGTTTTCTCTTAAATTTTTCATAGCAACGCTTACGCTTGGCTTTGAAAAGCCTAATTCGTTTGCTATATCAATAGAACGAACTGCGCCGTTCTTATTTTTTAATATCAATATTGTTTCGAGGTAATTCTCGGCTGATTCCTGAATTTTCATATTGCACCTTCGCTTGTTACATATTACACAATATATTATATCATTATTACGGATTTTTTTCAAGTTTTATAAAAAGTTATATTTTTTACTTGACAAAATAGTTAGTCGGTGCTAACATATAAGCGGTTAGAGATAGCTAACAATCGTTAGCGGCTTCTAACAATCATTTACTTAAGCGGAGGATGTGTGTATTATGATGCCGATTACTTTAGCAAACGCAGGTGAAGAATTTATAATACAGCGTATTGCAGGCAAGCCGGAGGTTAAAGCTCATTTGGCTGATTTGGGTTTTGTTGTCGGCGGTAATGTAACTGTTATTTCTTCTTATTCAGGTAATGTGATTGTTAATGTTAAAGGCGCTCGAATCGCAATCAGCGAGGGAATGGCGCAAAAGATTTTTGTTTAAAATTAAATATAAATACAAGGAGGAATAAGAATGAACACTTTAAAGCAAGTAAAAGTAGGTCAAACCTGTACCGTAAAACGTGTCCATGGTGAAGGCGCATTAAGACGCAGAATTATGGATATGGGTATTACCAAGGGTGTTGAGATTTACGTAAGAAAGGTTGCCCCTTTGGGAGATCCTATTGAAATTACTGTCAGGGATTATGAACTTTCGGTTCGTAAAAACGATGCTGAGCTTATTGAAGTTGAATGATAGGGAGCTAACCCTATTTTTTTAGAAATGAGAGTTAGTGAAAACTAATAAAAATTAGTAAAACCTAACACGACTTGATAATTAATTAAAATGAAAGGATATACATAATATGAGTATTAAAATTGCTCTTGCCGGTAACCCAAACTGCGGTAAAACCACTTTGTTTAATGCACTTACCGGTTCTAACCAATATGTCGGCAACTGGCCCGGCGTAACGGTTGAAAAGAAGGAGGGTAAGCTTAAAAAGCATAATGATGATGTAATCATTACCGACCTTCCCGGTATTTATTCGCTTTCTCCATATACTTTGGAGGAGGTTGTAGCACGTAATTATCTTATTGATGAAAAGCCTGATGTTGTTCTTAATATTATCGACGGAACAAACCTTGAAAGAAACCTTTATTTGACAACTCAGGTTGTTGAGCTTGGTATTCCGGTTGTTGTTGCCGTAAATATGATGGATGTTGTTAAGAAAAACGGTGACAAAATCAATATTAAAGAGCTTTCAAGGCAACTTGCTTGCCCGGTAGTTGAAATTTCGGCATTAAAGGGCACAGGCGTTATGGAAGCCGCCCAAGCAGCTATTAAAGCAGCAGACGGTCCTTCAACAATCCCTCAACACGAATTTTCAGGTGCTGTTGAACACGCAATCGCTCATATCGAAGAGGCAGCTCTTAACGATATGCCTGAAAATCAGCAGCGTTGGTACGCCATCAAGATTTTTGAAAGCGATGATAAGGTTCTTGAAAAACTTAACATTTCAGATACAACTCTTGCTCATATCCAAAAGGATATTGAAGCAGCAGAAACTGAAATGGACGATGATGCAGAAAGCATTATTACTAATGAAAGATACCTTTATATTTCTTCAATAATTAAGGCTGTATATAAGAAGGCTCACAAAGGTAAGCTTTCAACATCAGATAAAATTGATAAAATCATTACTAACAGAATTTTAGGTCTTCCTATTTTCGCTCTTATTATGTGGGGCGTGTATTTTATCTCGATGCAGTGGATTGGTAAAATGGGAACCGACTGGGTAAACGATGTTCTCTTTGCTGAATGGGTACCGGGACTTCTTGAAAAATTCCTTGAACCACATCTTGCACCGTGGCTCTTCGGTCTTATTAATGACGGTATCGTAGCCGGTGTTGGTGCAGTTCTCGGCTTCGTTCCTCAAATGCTTGTTCTCTTCTTCCTCCTTGCTATTCTTGAGGGTTGCGGTTATATGAGCCGTGTAGCTTTCGTAATGGATAGAATTTTCCGCCATTTCGGTCTTTCCGGTAAATCATTTATCCCTATGCTTATCGGTACAGGTTGCGGCGTTCCTGCTGTAATGGCTTCACGTACTATCGAAAATGAACGTGACCGTCGTATGACTATTATGACAACAACATTTATTCCTTGCGGCGCTAAGCTTCCTATTATCGGCCTTATTGCAGGTGCATGCTTTGGCGGTGCAAGCTGGGTAGCAACCTCCGCTTACTTCGTTGGCGTTGCGGCAATCATTATTTCGGGTATTATGCTTAAGAAAACCAAGAGATTTGCCGGTGACCCTGCTCCTTTTGTTATGGAGCTTCCTGCTTACCATATTCCTACACTCGGCACAGTTCTTCGTTCAACTTGGGAGCGTGGCTGGTCATTTATCAAAAAAGCAGGTACAATCATCACACTTGCAACAATCCTCATTTGGTTCCTCCAAGGCTTCGGTGTAGAAAACGGTGCCTTTGGTATGGTTGAGGATATGGATAACTCAATCCTTGCTAAGTTTGGTAACTTGTTTGCTTGGCTGTTCATCCCACTCGGTTGGGGCGGTTGGAAACCTGCCGTTGCAGCAGTTACAGGTCTTATCGCTAAGGAAAACGTTGTTTCAACCTTTGGCGTTCTTTATCACTTCGCAGGTGAACTTTCTGAAAACGGTGATGAGATTTGGGTCAACTTTGGCAAAGACCTTTCAAATCTCAGCGGCGGTCATCCTGCCCTTGCAGGTTATTCATATCTTATCTTTAACCTTCTTTGCGCTCCTTGCTTTGCGGCAATCGGTGCTATCAAAAGAGAAATGAACAATGCTAAATGGACATGGTTTGCAATTGGCTATCAGTGCGGCTTTGCTTATATCATTTCACTTATTGTATATCAAATCGGTCTTGTTTTTGCAGGCGACATTAACGTTATCGGCTTCATTGCTGCTCTTATTTGTCTTGCAGGTATTCTTTATATGCTCTTTAGAAAGAACAAGTATGATGATAACAGACTCACAATCAACGCTAAGACTTCAAAAAAGAACAAGGTTAAGGCATAATTATTGATTATTTTAAGAAAGGAAGTATTTGTATGCTTGCGTTTTTAAAAGCAAATGTTTATAACATTATTGTAATTGCAATTCTTTTGCTTGTTGTTTTTCTAATCATACGAAAAATTGTTAAAGATAAAAAGGCAGGCAAGAGTGCAGTTTGCGGCGGTGATTGCAGTAAATGTCACGCAAATTGCAGTCACAAAAACTGACCTTTAAATTAGTATAGAATTTTTCGCTTGTATCTGCTATAATGGTGCAAGCGAATTTTTCTTTTACGAGGTGAAAGGTGTAATATGAGTAAAACTGTTTTGCTTGATTTGGACGATACTATACTTGATTTTAAAATGAGCGAGAGGGTAGCTTTAACAAAAACCTTAAACGAACTTAGTATTGAACCGACTGAGGAAATTATAAAAAAATACAGCAAATATAACATTTCTCAGTGGAAACGTCTTGAACTTGGCGAAATAAGCAGGGAAGAGGTTAAAGTTAATCGCTATAAACTTCTTTTTGATGATATCAAAGTTGATGATTCTCCTCAAAAAGCAACGGCAATTTATGAAGAAAATCTTGCACACGGTCATTATTTTGTTGACGGCGCAAAAGAAATGCTTTACTCTATATGTAATGATTATAATTTATATGTTGTATCAAACGGCGCTGAAAAAGTGCAGGAAGGCAGAATGAAAAGCGCAGATATAAACCACTGCTTTAAAGGCATTTTTGTTTCCGAGGTTGTCGGTTTTGAAAAGCCAAACGTTGAATTTTTCAATAAGGTTTTCTCTCAAATTGAAAATTTTAATGCGGATGAAGCGGTAATTATAGGCGACAGCCTTTCATCGGATATTAAAGGCGGCAAAAACGCAAAAATAAAAACCGTCTGGTTTAATCCAAACGGTCTTGAATGTGATGATATTGTTCCTGATTTTCAAATCTCATCATTAGATGAAATAAAGCCGCTTCTTGCAACACTCTGATGACAAAGATTTAATGGGGAAAAATACGTAGGGGCGAACACTGTTCGCCCGTTTCTCAAACACCAATTTTTTTTTGATTCCTGCAGTTAATTTTAATACAACCTTTTTTTAAGCTCCTCACAGCTAAGGCAATTTGCCTCTTTGAGGAGTTTTTTATATCTGTCCATATTGTACTGCGAATGCTCGGTTTCCTTGCTCCAAAGGTGAATAACCCAACTATCTTCACCAAAATATGTAACGATTAAAACGCCCACTATCGCCATTTTTATTTTTGATAAAACATCATAATCATAAACAGCTGTAAGAAAATATTTGAATAAAAAGTACATTGCAATTTGCTCATTGAAGATTTCGTTTTCAATGGGCTTTTCTTTTTTGTTTTTTACTTTTTCAACCCATTGCTGATTTATTACTTCAGGATTGTTGAATACTTCAAAAAAGTCTATATCATCGTCGCCCTCTTTGTATTCCTCTAAATCCTTTTGTATTTCTTTTCCGTATTCAAGAAGTTCCTTGAGCCTGTCACTAATGCGCTTATCTCTGTTTTGCACTATCTCATAAGCTTTTTTCCTTGCTTTTACAAGATAAAAATATGTCTGCGCATCAATCTCGTTAAGCTCAGGCAATCTGTCGTTTGCCTCGTCTGTAAACGTCATTTTTTCTTTTAAATTAAACATCATATCGCTTGCAACGGGGCATGAAAACGATACGCCCATTTCTTCCGTACCGCCAAAATCGTTAATAAACCTCGGAAATGTTCGGCAGGTGTAAGGTGTGTGCTCTCCTCCTATCGCAATATGCATATCGCATAAATTTTCATTATTTAAAAACGGACAGCGCTTTTTATCGGCAAGCCTAAAAATTGTATTTCCAAACTCGTCCTTTGTAAGTACGCTGTCTATTTTTTGCCTTATTTCGCCGGATAGGGTTTTGTAATATTCAAGCGATTTTTCATCTGCGTCAACTTCCCAACCTTGGCAGCAGGAGTCGGGGCAGGCACCCGCAATGCATTTGAAATCTTTGTAAAAACTCGGTGTTCTAAGTATCATAATATTTTCCTCAACAATGAAATATATCTTTATTTTATCACTTAATCAAAAAAACGCAATATAATTTTATTGCACAAAATGAATATTAATGGTAATATATAGGTACTATTTTTATCGGGACTGATTATTTTGACAAAATTCTTAATTAAATATATTAGTGGGAAATATGACGTTTCTTCTGCACTCGGAAGAGAAAAGGTCGGCACAATGAGCGGTATTTGCGGCATTTTGTGCAATGCTCTTTTGTGCATAATGAAATTTGTTATAGGTACTCTTACCGGTTCGGTTTCAATTACTGCCGACGCTTTTAATAACCTTTCTGACGCAGCTTCGAATGTTGTTACTGTCGCAGGAGCAAAGCTTGCAAATAAACCTGTCGATAAAGAACATCCCTTTGGTCACGGCAGGCTTGAATATATTTCCGCTCTTATCGTTTCATTTATTATTCTTTTAATGGGATTTGAACTCGGAAAAAGCTCCATAGAAAAAATTATTAAGCCTGAAGAGGTTAATTTCAGTATTGTTTCGGTTGTCGTTCTTGTTGTTGCAATCAGCGTTAAACTTTGGATGGCTTTCTTTAATAAAAAGCTCTATAAACTTACCGATAACATTAACCTTAAAGCGGTTTGTCAGGATAGCCTTAATGACTGTATTGCAACAGGCGCAACTGTTATTTCTCTTCTTATTTCTCATTTTACGGGATTTCATCATATAGACGGTATTGTCGGCTTGCTTGTCGCTTTTGCAATTATTTTCTCGGGTATCGGTGTTTTGAAGGACGTTCTCGGTCCTTTGCTCGGTCAACCGCCTTCGGCTGAACTTGTTAAAAGTATTGAAGATTTGATTTTAAGCGAAAAAGAAATAATCGGAGTTCATGATTTAATCGTTCACGATTACGGCCCAGGCAGAATTATTGCTTCGGCTCATGCAGAAGTGCCGTCAAATGAGGATATTGTTCATATCCACGACGTTATAGATAACGTGGAAAAGAAAATTCAAAAGCAACTTAATATTATGATTTGTATTCATCTTGACCCGATTGATATTAATAATGAGGAAGTAAATAAATATAAAGCCATAGCGCAAAAAATCATTAAGGGCTATAATGATGAATATTCGTTCCACGATTTCAGACTCGTAAACGGCGAAACTCACAAAAACCTTATTTTTGACCTTGTAATTCCTTTCGATAAAAATAACGATACAACGAAAATTTTAAACGATATTATGGCTTTGTTTAAGCAATATGACGATAAAATAAACGTTGTAATCACTATTGAACATTCATTTATATGAAAAGTTTATATTTATTTAATAATTTTGTTGACGATTGTCGCATTTGTTGTTATAATATTATCAATAATTAAAGGGGGATATTTTGATGAATGTTCTTATTTTCGGCGGTACAGGTCTTTTAGGCTCTGCTGCTGCTCAAATTTTTATTGACCGTGGTCATAAAGTTAAAACTATTGCTTTGCCTCCTCTTCCGGAAGGCGCTCCTATTCCTAAGGAAATGGATATCGAATTCGGTAACTTCCTTGAACTTAGCGATGAAGAGCTTGAAAAGGCAATGACAGGTATTGACGCTTTTGTTTATGCCGCAGGTGTTGACGAAAGAGTTGAATTTCCTCACCCTGTTTATGATGCTTATAAAAAGTATAATATCAACCCAACCGACCGTTTCTTAAAGATGGCTAAGAAGTGCGGCGTTAAGAGATGCGTTGTTCTCGGTTCATATTTTGCTTGGCTTGCTAAGCAAAGACCTGATATGCAGCTTTGCGAAAAGCACCCGTATATCCGTTCTCGTGTTGAGCAGGAGGAAGTTGCTTTCAAATATGCCGATGACGATATGGGCGTAGCAGTTCTTGAACTCCCTTATATCTTCGGTACTCAGCCGGGCAGACGTCCTGTTTGGGTTATCCTTATTGAACAACTTCAGAGATTTGAAAAAATGCCTTTCACTATGTATCCAAAGGGAGGTACTGCAATGCTTACCGTTCGCCAGGTTGGCGAGGCTATCGTAGGTGCAGCAGAGCAGGTTAAGGGCGCAAGAGCATACGGCATTTCTTGCTATAACTTAACTTGGAGAGAATTTCTTAAGATTGTTTACAGAGCTATGGACGGTATTCCTGACCGTAAGATTGTTGACTGCCCTAAGGTATTCTTCCAAATGTTCGGCCACGTAATGCGTAAGGATTATGCTTCCCGTAATGTTGAAGGTGGTATCGACCCTGTAGGTCTTGCAGATATTATGGGTATGAATCTCTTTATTCCTACCGATGATACTAAAGAGCTTGGCTGTACTCCTGATGATATCGAGGCTGCAATCTTCGATTCAATCAAGCTTTCTAAAGATGCATATGAGGGCAAAGCAAAGCTTCTTGAAATGAAGGGCGAGTAATTTAATATTACATATATTAAAGAGGTTGTTTCATTTTAGTGAAACAACCTCTGTTTTTATATTCACCCTTTATCCTTAGGTCGGCAGATAAGTGCTACCGCAAGTGCGCTGAGCATTGCGACCGTAACGCCGACTGCGCAGGCTTGAAGCGGACCTGCAACAACTCCCAAAAAGCCGTCCTTTTGTATCGCTTCCTTTACACCTTTTGCAAGGGAAGCGCCAAAACCTGTCAGCGGAACTGTTGCGCCTGCTCCCGCAAAATCTATTAAATGCTGATAAATCCCAAGTCCGCCGAGCAGTACGCCGACGCAAACGAATAAAACAAGAATTTTTGCAGGAGTAAGCTTCGTTAAGTCAATCAAAAGCTGACCGATAACGCATATCAAGCCGCCTACGATAAATGCTTTTAAAAACATCATTTTATATCACCACTTATAATTTTTGCTTAAAATTATTAATTATTCAAATAAAATTTTATAAGCGCAAAAAATAAAGAATTTTGCGAAATTTTATATAGTTAATTTTCTTGATATGGCTTGACAAGTGTGATATAATGATAATTAAGAGAGGTAAGAAAGATATATCGGAGGGTTTTTATTATGGCAATGACTTATGATTCAGTTGTTCAGGCAGCAAGAAAGAAATTTTTAAACGCAGACGTTTCTTCTGTTTCAGGTACTCTTGCTTTCCAGATTAACCTTATCGGCAAGGTTGAGGGTATTTTCTATATTGAAATTAAGGACGGTCAGGTTCACGTTGAGCCTTATGAGTATTATGACAGAAATGCAATACTTACCGTTAATGCAACTAATTTCACAAAGCTTATTAACGGCAAGCTTGACCCTGTAATTGCTTTCACAACAGGCAAGCTTAAGGTTGACGGCGACGTTAATGCCGCTTTAGAGCTTATCAAGTTTATTAAATAAAATTAAAAATCGGGACTGTTATGCAGTCCCTTTTTTATTGAAATTATAGTAGGTGATTTTATGTTTAAAGAAATTAAAGCGACGGATATTAAGGAAAATATCGTTGATTTGCTTAAAAATAATTGGGGTCTTGTAACTGCAGGCGACAGCGAAAAATATAATATGATGACTGTTTCTTGGGGCGCTATGGGCGAGCTTTGGGGCAAGGACAGCGTTACTGTTTATATCCGCCCTCAAAGATATACCGAGGAATTTATGAACGCTTTTGACCATTTTACTTTGAGTTTCTTTTCTCTTGATAAAAAACAGGCTGTTCACGGTATTTGCGGCTCAAAAAGCGGCAGAGATATAAATAAAACCGAGGCTTGCGGCCTTACACCTAATTTTGACGAGGCAGCGCCATACTTTGAAGAGGCAAAGCTTGTTCTTGTTTGTAAAAAAATGGCTAAGAGTAAGTTTGACCCTAAGGAATTTATTGACGATACTGTTGAGGATAAATGGTATCCCGAAAAGGATTTTCATTATATTTATTTTGCAGAGATAGAAAAAGTCTTGATTTCTGAATAAAGATGTAGTATAATACTAACACAAAAGGTAGGGGTTATTCCTTATTTCATAGTGTAGCGTACGGGCCCTGTGCAACGGGATGCTACGAACCTTGTCAGGCGGGGAACCGAGCAGCAATAAGTGGATTATTCTGTGTGCCGCAGACAAGTCTGTGCGTTACATTATGAAATAAGCTGCTTCTGCCTTTTAATTATATTTATTTAATTTTGATTAGCGGGAGTGATGTGTATATGTATCAGGTGTTGTATCGTAAGTACAGACCTAAGGTTTTTGCGGATGTTTACGGTCAAGAGCACGTCACCTCTACGCTTAAAAATGAGATTAAAGAGGGCAGAATTGCTCACGCTTATCTTTTTACAGGCTCTCGTGGTACGGGTAAAACAACATGTGCCAAGATTTTGGCTAAGGCAGTCAATTGCGAAAACAGCGTTGACGGCGAGCCGTGCAATGAATGTGAGGTTTGTAAGGGGCTTGATAACGGTACTATTTATGATGTAGTAGAAATTGATGCCGCTTCAAATAACGGTGTTGATAATATCCGTGATTTAAGAGAAGAAGCTAATTACACTCCGAGTAGGGGTAAATACAGAGTTTATATTATTGACGAGGTTCATATGCTTTCAACAGGAGCATTTAACGCTCTTCTTAAAACTCTTGAGGAACCGCCTGCTCACGTAATATTCATTCTTGCCACTACTGAGGTGCATAAGCTTCCTGCAACTATTCTTTCACGTTGCCAAAGGTTTGACTTTAAACGTATTCAGCCCGAAACAATGTCGATAAGGCTTAAGCAGGTTGCTGAGCTTGAGGGAATGGAGCTTAGCGACGATGCCGCAATTCTTATTGCCCGTATTGCCGACGGCGCTCTTCGTGACGGTCTTTCAATTCTTGACCAGTGCGCCGGCAGAAGTAAAAAAATTGATTCTGCGCTTGTAAGCGAGGTTGCCGGTTTGGCAGGCAGAGAAGCGCTTTATAAGCTTACCGACTGTATTAATAATCAGGACAGCTCATCTGCAATGTCAGTCATTTCAGAGCTTTATCAAAACAGCTATGATATGGAGCGTCTTTGCGTTGAAATGATTAATCATCTTCGTAATTTCCTTATTGTTAAAACCGTTAAGGACAGCCGTGGTTTGATTATTTGCACCGATGATGAATATAATTCTATTGTTTCTTCGGCGGAAAGCTTTACACTTGAAAATATTATTTATGCGCTTGACCTTTTTCAGGACACCTTGACTAAAATTAAGTCGGGTGCTAATGCAAGGGTTGAGCTTGAAATGTCTTTTGTTAAGCTTTGCGAGCCTAAACTTGATGTTAATATGGATTCGCTTATTGACAGAATATCTAAGCTTGAACGTGCCGTTTCACGTGGGGTTGCAGTTAAGCCTCAGCCTCAGCAAACGGTTGCACCTGTTGAAGCACCTAAGCCTCAGGAAAGTGAAGTTGTGCCAAGTGTTGCACCGTCTGCCGCTAAAGCAGAAGAACAAAAGGCTCAATCACCTGCACCGATTTCTCAGCCTGCTGCCCCAACCGTGGCTCAAAGTGTGCCTAAGCCGGCGCCGGAAGTGTCAAAGCAGGAAATGCCTAAGCCGGCACAAGGTGATACCGGTCAATATCTTTTTGAACAGTGGGACGATTTTATGGACGTTATTCATAAGCAAAACATTGCTTTGTTCGGTGTCCTTGCAGGTTCAAAAGGATATATAAGAGGGGAGTATTTCTTGATTGACAGCCCTAATCCGACTATCATTCAGTTTTTGAAAACCCCGACTTATTCAAAGGCGATTAAGCAGGCGCTTTATGACGTGACGGGTCAAAGTTATAAGCTTGGAATATTTAAAAAGAAAGCAACAGACGCACCTAAAAGGGATTTGCTTGAGGATTTAATTCATCAGGCAGAGGATAATATTAAAATAAATTTTGAATAAAATATAGGAGAATTAATTATGAAAGCAAGACTTCCTCAAGGAATGGGCGGCGGACCGCAGAATATGCAAAATATGCTCCGTCAGGCTCAAAAAATGCAAGAAAATCTTGAAAACAAAAAAGCAGAGCTTGAAGAAAAAGAATACGTTGTTACTTCAGGCGGCGGTATGGTTGAAATTACCGCTAAGGGTGACCACACAATTAAGGCAATCGGCATTAACCCTGAGGTTGTTGACCCTGAGGACGTAGAAATGCTTGAAGATATGCTTGTAGCCGCCTTCAACGAAGCAATGCGCCAAATTGATGAAGAATCGGAGCGTGAGCTTGAAAAGGTAACGGGCGGTCTCAATATCCCCGGTCTTTAAAGCTAATCTTTTTGTGAAATACAGCGTCATCAATTGCTCGCAGTATATTTATACAGCTTCGCAATTTCTTCCTTGTCTTTCGCAAAAATCTTAAGCTTTTCGACGCCGTAGGGGCGAACATTGTTCGCCTTATTATAAATAAACAAATCAACAGAGGTAATAAAATGAGCTTTGACCTTGCACCGCTTCAAAATTTAATAGACCAATTTGAACGTATGCAGGGTATCGGGCATAAAACGGCTCAGCGTATGGCTTTTTATGTTCTCGGCCTTTCGGATGAGCAGGCACGTGAATTTGCACAGGCAATTACCGACGCTCATACTAAAATCAAGCAATGCAAAGTTTGTTGCAACCTTGCCGATGATGATTTGTGTCCTATTTGTAAGAGCAAAACACGAGATAAAAGCACAATTTGCGTTGTTCAAGACCCTCGTGACGTTGCCGCAATAGAACGAACCCATGAATATAACGGTACATATCACGTTTTGCACGGTGCTATTTCACCTATGGATAATATAGGGCCTGACCAAATTCGTATTAAAGAGCTTGTTTCAAGGCTTGGAAGCGGAGAGGTTGAAGAGGTCATTATGGCAACTAACCCGACTGTTGAGGGTGAGGCAACTGCAATGTATATCAGCCGTTTGCTTAAGCCTATGGGCATTACTGTCAGCCGCTTGGCGTACGGCGTTCCTGTCGGCGCAGACCTTGAATATGCAGATGAGGTTACGCTTTCACGTGCTCTCGAGGGCAGAAGTCTAATTTAGTTTAAAAGGAGTGATAGACTTGGATAAAAATCAAAAGCAAATAATCGCAAATAATAAAAAAGCCTATCACGACTATTTTGTTTTGGAAACATACGAGGCAGGGATAGAGCTTTTCGGCACGGAAATTAAATCTATCAGAAACGGCAGAGTTAATCTTAAGGATAGCTTTTGCTCGGTTGATGACGGCGAGATGTTTGTTATTGGTATGCATATCTCGCCTTATGAGCAGGGCAACCGTTTTAACCGTGACCCTATGCGAAAAAAAAGGCTTCTTCTTCATAAAAAAGAGATAATGAAGCTTTTCGGCGCAAGCCAGCAGCAGGGGCTTTCGATTATTCCGCTTAGGCTTTATATTTTTAAAGGCAGGGCTAAGCTTGAAATAGGTCTTTGCAAGGGTAAAAAACTTTACGATAAGCGTGCAGTTCAAGCAAAAAAGGACTCCGACCGTGCAATTGAACGTGCAATGAAAGGCAATTACTGATGAAAATCAGGTGTGTTCAGTGCGGCAGGGAATTTGAATTGTCGCAAAATGAAATTGATTTTTATTACTCAAAGGGTCTTGATTTGCCTAAAAGATGCAAGTCTTGCCGTGATAAAAACAGCGGCAAATATATAGCGACGTATAGTGAAAAGCATAATATCAACTTGTTTTTCTTTTTTATATTCTTTGCACTTGCCGTAGCTGTTGCTTATTTCGATTTTGCGGCGCATACTTTTACAGGTGTTTGGCCTATAATAATTATGTCAGCCTCGGCTTTGATATCAATTATTTTCTTGTGCTGCGTTAAAACCTATAAGCGCTACGACGTATCGTTTAGCAATAAGTATAAATTCAATTTCTACGATGCCGAAAATTTGATTAATCATTTTTATAAGCATAAGGATGACGTAGGATGCCATGACGTTGAATCTTATCTTAAAAAGGCTAACTCGGTCATTTTAGATAAAAAATCAATTCATAAAACTATTGCAAACGGCGATACAGTTTATTATAATAAAAAAACCGAGGATTATGTCGTCCTTGCAAGGGCAGGCTATATCCGCAGTTACTATAAGGCTTCGTATAACCATTATTTGAAACAATAATATATGGGGATGAAAGGATTTCGACAGATTTGGTGAGCCTTGGTCAGCGAGTAGAGGAGTTGCACCTCTATAAAAGTAACACTTTAAAATTAACTGACAACAATAGATCAGTAGCTCTCGCTGCGTAATTAGCAGCTTGCGTTCTCCCAAAGAGTGCCACGGCTTTGGACAGAGCGTCGACTTAGTGGCGAACATGAACGGGAGAGCGCCTCGGCTCTCGTCAGGTATTAGAGGATACCGTAGCGTATAGGCTGTTTGTCGCCGATACGTGAGGGGATATAACTTAAACGATAAACTACACTCGTAGAGCCCTTGGTAAGCCAATTTTGGACGCGGTTTCGATTACCGCCATCTCCACCAGCAAAGAATAATCCGAAACTTGTTATCATCGGTAACAGTTTCGGATTTTCTGTTGATATTGAAAGAAAAATTGTTTATAATGTAATAGCAAAATTTATGAACTTCTATTTGAAAGGGCTTATATGATAACTTCGAAAGAAATTGAGCATAATTACATAGAAATCGGTTATAACAAATGCAATATGAATATTGCAAAATGCTTTATTTTGGCTATTCTTGCAGGTATGTTTATTGCGTTCGGCGGGCTTAGTTCCTCCGTTGCGTCTTGTATGATTGAAAATTCGTCGTTTGCAAAGTTGATTCAAAGTGTTGTCTTTCCGGCAGGCCTTGCAATGGTTGTTGCAGTCGGCGCAGAGCTTTTTACGGGCGATTGCCTCATTACAATATCAGTGCTTGAAAGAAAAGCAAATGTGCTTAAATTCATCAGAACATTGATAATTGTTTATATCGGAAATCTCGTCGGAAGTATTCTTGTGGCTTTGATGGCTGTATATGGGCATACATTGTCTGCTTTTGACGGTGCGCTTGCGCAGAATATAGTTGATATTGCGGCTAAAAAATGCGAAATAGGTTTTGGCGACGCAATAATCAGAGGCATTTTGTGTAATGTTTTGGTTTGCTCAGCTGTTTGGATGTCAATGACGACAAAGAGTGCAGCAGGCAAAATCGTCGCTTTGTTTATGCCGATTATGGTCTTTGTAATCAGCGGCTTTGAGCATAGCGTTGCAAACATGTTTTATATCCCTGCGGGCATTATGGCACTTAAGGAATATGGCATAGAAGTTGAGAGTCTCAATTGGTTTAACTTTTTTATCACTAATGAGCTTCCCGTAACTATCGGAAATTTAATCGGCGGAATTTCCTTAAGCGTGGCTCTTTGGTTTACTCAAAGTCAAAAAGCAAAAAATAATATATAATAAAAACACCTTTCGGCACTGCGGCTTGAAAGGTGTTTTGCTTTATGTTTATAAATTAATTTTGTTATTAAGCTTATATTTTTTATGATAATCTTTGCATTGTCTGTTTATACATATATTGACAATCGTATTATTTCCTGTTATTCTTTTAATACTAATAAAAAACATTACGAGGTTACGGTTACGAAAAAGTTGTTTGAAAAGCTGAAAAATAAATTTATTAATTTTTGCAAATGGGTGTGGAGTGAGTGCAAGGATTGGCATACACTCGCGCTTTTTGCTATAGTTGTTGTTTTGATGTATGCTCCCGTTTGGCTCGGATATATCCTTTATTTTGTGTTTAAATCAAAATGGGCAATGGGCGTTGCAAGCGCTTATTTGGTATTTTGGGCAGGTCCGTTTACTCCGTATTTTCCGCTTTGCATTGCGATTACATTAAGTTTAAAAAAGCTTATTGAAAAAATTAAGGGCAGGGGAGATAACGATTCTGCGGATAAATAGAAAAAATAGTGATGCTTAAAAGACTTTGAGAAAGTAGGCTAAATTTCGCATTTTGCGAGCGGGTGCTGTACGTGGGTACTGCCTCCGAGCAAAAGGCGAAAAGCGCCAAAAGAGGATTGAACATTATGTTCAATCCTCTTTTCTATTAATGTTATTATTTGATTGTATTTTGATAAGAATATTCCTTTGTCTTATGAATTGTTTGAAATTTTAAAACAAACGGCGTGCTTTAGCCACTTTATCAATGTCTTTTGTTAACAAAATATGATAGAAAGCACTTGACAAGGGTGTTATTATATTCTTGTAAAAATAAAGGAGATGTTAAAAATGGTAAATAAGAAAAAACAAATTCCCGTTACTCTTTTAACAGGTTATCTCGGAGCAGGCAAAACTACTCTTCTTAATCACGTTCTTGCAAATCAAGAGGGATATAAGGTAGCTGTTATTGTTAATGATATCGGTGAAGTTAATATTGACGCTTCTCTTATCGCCAAGGGCGGTAATGTTACTCAAAAGGACGAAAATCTTGTTCCGCTTTCAAACGGATGTATTTGTTGTACACTTAAGGTTGACCTTATGAAGCAGATTATTCAGCTTGCAACAAGCGGCAGATTTGATTATATTCTTATCGAGGCAAGCGGCATTTGCGAGCCGGGTCCGATTGCAGGCTCAATTTGTATGCTTGACGGAACAGATCCGAGAAGTGAACTTCCAGCAGTTTGTTATCTTGATAATATCGTTACGGTTGTTGACTCTCTTAGAATGGTTGACGAATTTCTTTCGGGCAGCGCTCTTCTTAAAGAGGACAAGGACGAGGACGATATCGAAAATCTTCTTGTAGAACAGATTGAATATTGCACAACAATCGTTCTCAATAAGGTTGACCAAATCAGTGACGAGGATAAGGCAAAGGTCCTTAAGGTTATTAAAACCTTACAGCCTGAGGCTAAGATTATTGAAGCAACTTTCGGTGACGTTCCTGTTTCCGATATTCTTTCAACAGAAAGTTTTGATTATGAGAAAATTCTCAATTCACCGGGCTGGCTTAAGGCTATGGAGGGTGAAGAAGAGAACGAAGAGGAAGGCGAGAGCGAGGAATACGGTATCGGCACATTCGTTTACGAGTCGCTTCCTCCGCTTGACCAAAAGAAGTTTGAAAACTTTGTTTTTGCTCACTATCCTAAAGAGGTTATCAGAGCAAAGGGACTTTTCTGGATTGAAAATGACCCTCAAACAGCTTATATTTTTGAACAAAGCGGTAAGCAAAAAACCGCAACAGATGACGGTAAATGGATTGCTTGTATGCCAAAGCATCAGCAAGAGCAAATCCTTGCAATGAATCCTGATATCGCTGCCGCTTGGGACGAAAAGTACGGTGACAGGGTTAACAAAATCGTGTTTATCGGTCAAAATATGGATAAAGAGGCTATCACAAAGGCACTTGATGCCTGCAAGGCTGAATAAGGATAAAAAAAGTAACAGGACTGCGATTGTTTTTTCGCAGTCCTGTTTTTATTTTATTGAATTGTTATAAAAATTATTTTGTAGGGGCGACCATTGGTCGCCCGCAATCAGTTATTTATTATATTTCAGCATTAATAAATGCCCTGAGCCATCATGGCTTCTGCAACCTTTTCAAAGCCTGCAATGTTGGCGCCGGCAACAAGGTTGTAGCCAAGGCCATATTTCTCGGCAGCTTCAACGGAATGTTTGTGAATGTTGATCATGGCATTGTGGAGCTTTTCATCAACCTCCTCTGCCGTCCACGAAAGTCTTTGACTGTTTTGGCTCATTTCAAGACCCGAAACGCAAACACCGCCCGCATTAACAGCCTTTGACGGAGCAACAATAACACCGTCCATATCCGAAAGATAATTGAGCGCTTCCTCTGTTGTTGGCATATTTGCAACCTCAATGTAGTATTTTGTGCCGTTTGCAATGATTTGCTTAGCCTCTTTAATACCGATTTCATTTTGAGTTGCGCAAGGCATTGCTACGTCTACCTTAACGCTCCACGGCTTTTGAGCTTTATAAAAAGGAACGCCGAATTTGTCGGCATAATCCTCACATCTGTCTCTGCCGGAGGCACGCATTTCAAGTAAATAATTTATTTTTTCCTCGGTAATAATTCCGTCTTTGTCGTAAATATATCCGTCAGGACCTGAAATTGTAACGGGAATTGCGCCAAGCTCGGCAAGCTTTTTGCAAGCACCCCAAGCTACGTTGCCGAATCCCGAAACTGCAACTGTTTTGCCTTTCAGCTTGTCATTCTCGTGCTTTAAAACCTCACAAAGATAATAAACTGCACCGTAACCCGTAGCCTCAGGCCTTATAAGCGAACCGCCGTAGGAAAGCCCCTTGCCCGTTATAACGCCGTTTTCAAATGCGTCTGATATTCTTTTGTATTGACCGAATAAAAAGCCTATTTCACGAGCACCGACGCCGATATCACCTGCCGGAACATCAACGTTAGGTCCTATGTGACGATAAAGTTCCGTCATAAACGCTTGGCAAAATCTCATAATTTCGCCCTTGCTCTTTCCTCTCGGGTCGAAGTCGGAGCCACCCTTTGCGCCACCCATGGGTAAGCCTGTAAGCGAGTTTTTAAATGTTTGCTCAAATCCGAGGAAATACATAATAGAGCTGTTTACGCTTGGATGAAAACGTAATCCTCCTTTGTAAGGACCGATGCTTGAATTAAACTGAACACGATAGCCTCTGTTAATTTGTGTTCTTCCGGCATCGTCAACCCAAGCAACACGGAATGTAATAAGTCTGTCAGGCTCAGCCATTCTTGTAAGCAAATCATCTTCAACATATTCCGGGTGCTGTTCAATTACTTTTTCAAGCGAACGAAAAACTTCCTTAACACACTGTATGTATTCAGGTTTTGCATTATCTCTTCTTTCAACGGTTTTAATTACATTTTCAATGTATTCATTCATTTTCATTTACCCCTTTTTATGAAAATTTACTGAGTGAGTAGCCACTCACTCTATATTAATATTAACATTAATAAATGAAAATTCAAGATGCTTTTTGTAATTCTGTTGAAAATATATAAAAATATTTATGAAACTAATGTAACGGCAAAAAAAGAAAGTGCCCAAATTAGGACACTTTCTAATACTTTATTACAGTTAATTCTTATTCGTTTTTTGTGCAATTTTAAAATACACCGAGTGCTTGGAGCAAGAGTACTGCAAGAAGCACAGGAGCAACAACCTTTACCATACCGATATAGATATATTTTCTGCCGAATTTCTCTCCGTTTTTCGTAACCTCATCAATAACGGTTTTTGGCTTTGCAACCCAACCGATAAGAATACATGTGAAAATTGCAACAATCGGCATAAGAATATTGTTGCTGACGTAGTCAAAGACATCAAGAATTTGACCTACAGCGCCGGTAGGAAGCTTTAGTTCAAAGTAGAATACGTTGTATCCAAGGCAAATTATTATGCCGAAAATAACAGTATAAACCGTAACAAGAACAGAACTCTTTTTTCTGCTCAATTTGAATTTGTCCATAATACTTGCAACAATCGCTTCCATAATTGATACAGAGGATGATACCGCTGCAAAAATAACCATTAAGAAGAAAACTATGCCTATAACTGTTCCGACCTTGCCCATTTGATTAAATACCTTCGGAAGTGAAATGAACATAAGTCCCGGTCCGGCGCTCATGCCCTCTGTTCCTGCAAATACGTAAACGGCAGGGACAATCATAAGGCCGGCAAGTATAGCAACTACAGTGTCAAAAATTTCAATTTGGTTAATTGATTTGTTGATATTGGTTTTGTCAGGAACGTATGAGCCGTAAGCAACCATAATACCCATGGCAACGCTGATTGAATAGAACAGCTGGCCCATAGCATCCATAATTACCAAGAAAAATTGCTTAAATGTAACTCCCTCAAAATTAGGAATTAAATAAAGCTTTAATCCTTGAAGTCCTGTTCTTGTAATTCCTGTTGCTTCGTCTGTATATTTAAGAGTAAGAGAAAAAACAGAAATTCCTATAATAAGAATAACAAGTATCGGCATAAGAATTTTGCCCATTTTTTCAATACCCTTGTCAACACCGCCGAGTACAACTCCTGCCGTTGCGGCAATGAATACCAAAAGCCAAATTATAGGCTCACTTTTGCCTGAAATAAAGTTGCTGAAATAGCCGTCTTGTGCCGCAAGCGTACCTTTGCCGGAAATAAAATCTATGAAATATTTAAATACCCAACCGCCGATAGCACAGTAATAAGGTAAAATAATTATGGGTACGAGCGTTGCAAGTGAACCCAAAAATCCGAATTTCTTATTGATTTTTCCGTAAGCCGTAAGCGGACTTTGCTTTGTTTTTCTTCCTATTGCAATTTCGGTTATTAGAAGTGTAAAACCAAATGTAACAACCAAAATAAGATAACAGAAAATGAATAAGCCACCGTTATCCTTTGCCGCTAAATAGGGAAATCGCCAAATGTTTCCAAGTCCTACCGCACTTCCTGCCGCTGCAAGAACAAAACCGATAGAGCCTGAGAAACTTCCTCTCTTTTTCTCAGTCATAATTGTCTCCAATCAAAATATAGAATAATATGTTTATTATACATTAATTAAAAATATTTATCAAGCCACCGCAGTAGCACTTTAAAGCGATAACTTGATAAACATTAAATAAAAGGAATTGAAAAGCGCATTAAGTATGAATTTCAATTCCTTTTATAATTTTACGGTTTTATTGAATTTTATTCAAAGCTTTATTAATTTTCGCTGTTAGCCATAAGCTTTTCACGTTTTTCCTCAAGCTCTTTTTGAGCTTGTTCCTTAACCTTACCTGTGTAATTGTTAAAGAACATAGGAATGATTGTGAGAAGGAAGCCGACAGCAGGAACGATTGTAACAAGAGCTAAAAGCATCTTTTGAGTATCAACCGATTGCTGGAAGAAAATCTGTCTGCCTGCATTGTCAACAAGTGATTTGTCAACTGCCTTAAAGTCGGTGCCGTCAAGGATTTGACCGAATACAAATGTAGCAACAGCGGCATTAACCTTTGAAAGGAAGGTTTGGAATGCGAAGCAAACACCCTCCTGTCTTTCACCTGTTTTCCATTCAAGATAGTCAACAGAATCAGCAATAAGTGCGTATGTTATAACGTTGTAAATGCCGAGCGGAAGACCCATAAGGAAGAGGAATACCCAAAGAACATAAATATTAGCCTTTGTAACGTCATGAGCCATAACAACATAGCAAAGAGCGTGAACTACAAGACCGAATAATGCTGAGCCGATATAGATTTGCTTGAGTGAAAACTTCTTTCTGAGCATAGGGAAGATAGCCATTGCAGGCACCATACCTACACCGATTGCAACCGTAAGAGTTGTTACGATAGTTCCACGAGGAATCCAAAAGTCGTAAGCAGCTGCTGCATCAACATTAGGCACAAGTGTTGATTGAGCGCCCGGTAAGAAGTCTTGGAAAATTTGGGTAAAGTTTGTATAGTTTTGAATAATAATGTAGTTTCCGATATAGTCAGCGCACTGGTTCGCAGTTACCATTGTTGAACCTAAAATTGCGGCGAAAATAACAATGATGAGAAGTCTGTTTTTGCCGAGAACTACAAATGTTTCCTTAAATGAAGGAGTATGGTCCATCTTAGGTACTCTTTCTTTAGATACAAAGAAAATGAGTATTGAAAGACCGCAACCCAAAAGTGCAAAAATAACACCGCTTAAGAAAAAGCCTTTTGTATAACCCATATTGCTTTGATAAAGAATAGGAACAAGAAGAGCAGGAAGTATTCCGCCGAATGTTGAGCCTAAACGAGCAGTAGAGATAAATGATGTTCTTTCACTTTCAAGCGGAGTGATTACTGATGAAAGTCCCCAGAAAGGAACGTCCTGAACAGTAAATGCCACACCCCAAAGAATGTATGTTACAAGAGCCCAAACAAAAGCTGCTGTTGAACCCTCTTTAAACGGGGCAGAGAAAAGAGCAATTGTTGTTATTGCAATCGGAATAGGAGCAAATAAAAGATAAGGTCTCATTTTGCCCCATTTTGATTTTGTTCTGTCAACAATCATACCCATTACAGGGTCATTAAGTGCGTCAAACACACGTCCGATAAGAATAATTGTTGTGCCTTGCTTTAATGTAAGTCCCGCACCGTTTTGGAAAAATACGAGTGTGAACATTGACATAAGGGTATAAATACCCGAACGACCGAACGCACCGACAGTAAAGCAAATGCGCTCTTTCATAGTTAAATATTTTTTTGTTTCAGCCATTTATTTTCTCCTTTTAATTACTGCCGGCAAAATAACCGGCGCTTCCTCTTGAGCGTTTTGCATTTGTTTTAAAAGTAAAAACTTAAGCTCCTGCCTTACATGTGCGTACCTTGGATCTTTTATAAGATTGTTTTTCTCATTCGGGTCTTTTTGCAAATCATAAAGATAATTTTCAAAATAAACCTTAGATTTGTGGTGAACATAGCCTGTTATAGCGGCGTCACGCACTTCATATTTGAATCTGTCAGTTCTGACTGCACGTGAATTTGAAGCCTCGCTAATCTGTATAAATACACAATCACGCTTGTCGTCGGGATTGTCTACCTGCTTGCCGAGGTCAACGCCCATATACGTTCTTGGAATAGGAATGTTTGCCATAGAAAGAAGTGTAGGCGGTAAATCAATAAGTGATGAAAGCCTTTCTTCTTTCTTGCCGCCGACAAATTTGCCGCCTTTAATAATCAAAGGAGTGTGAGTTGCACTTTCGTGGCAACTTCTTTTGTATTCCGGATTTCTTGTTTTAAAATGACTGCCGTGGTCAGATGTGTAAATGATAATTGTATCGTCATATATTCCGAGTTTCTTAAGCTTTTCAACAAGTCTGCCGACATTGTAGTCAAGCCTGTTAATTGCAGAAATATAATCGGGATACATTTCTTTGTAATTACCCTTTAAAAACGTTAAATCATCCGGCAAAGGATAATCTTTGTATTTTTCAACAGTCGGCTTGTAGCCCTCATACGTGTGATGGTCGTTTTGATGATGCGGCTCTAATTGACTTACAAACATAAAAAATGGCTTGTCTTTATCCCTTTTGTCTAAAAATTCAAGCGCATAATCATTTATGCAGTCAGCCCTGTAACCCTTGAAATCAAGCTTGTTGCCGCTTTCGTCAAAGATATAGCCGTCGTAACCGTGAGATGTGAATTCAAGAACGTCGGCACCTCTGAAATATTGATATTCTCCCTGCTTTTCTCTCGGAATTGCAGTGCTTTCACAGTGCAATCCGACACCCGGAAGCCTGTTTGAAGCCAAGTGCCATTTACCTATGTAAGCTGTTTGATAGCCTGCTTCGTTAAAATAATGTGCAAGCGGTTTAATGTCACTCGGAAGCGGAATACCGTTCCAATAACAGCCGCATTGCGTTGCGTAAACACCCGTTTGCAGGCAAGCCCTTGCCGGTCCGCAGACGGGCTGGCAGGTGAAGTTGTTTTCGTACTTTATGCCTTCTTTTGCGAGGGCACAAAGGTTGGGCGTTACCTCTTCATTAACCGTGTCCCAGCGCTGCTGGTCGGAAAAATAGAAGATAATGTTTTTCTTTCCCATAATTTTCCCCTTATATTTTTTATGCTATAAATCCGACAACTGCGTTGTAAAAATTAACAACTGCAATTGCGGCAACAACTGTTGTAAAAACAGTTTTAATTACTTTCTCATTTCCTTTTTTATTCATTTTTGCACCTAAAAGTCCGCCGACTACCGCACAAATAATTGCAACAATAAGCGTTACAATGTCAAATTCGGGTATTGTGTGAGTAACTCCTAAGGTGATAAGCTTTGAAAGCTGGCTGAAAAAAATAGTGCCTACGCTGTAAACTGCCGCTTCCTTAACCGTCATTGAGAAGAAAAGAGCAAGAAATGCAACATTAATCGGTCCTCCTCCTACACCTAAAAAAGAAGCAATAAAGCCAAGTGCAAGACCTACAAGAATAATGCAAATAGGATTTTTAACCTTGAAGCTTTTTGCATTTTTTAAATTTATATAGACAACGGATGCGACAAGCAAAATGCCTAAAATTAAGCCTTGAAGGCTTTTTAATTTACTGTTGTCAAATAATGTAAGAAGATAATCAAATAACCTTGAACCGAGTATTCCGCCTATAACAGCACCGACAGATAATGAAACAATCAGCTTGAAATCAATTTTCGTTTTAGATTTAATATGCTTAATTGTAGAGCTTATACTCATACTGAAAACAGCACAGGCTGAATAAAAATTAACAATGCTGATAGGGTCCTTTCCTATAAGGTCAAGAAGCGGCTTTATTATTACTCCTCCGCCAAGACCTACATATGCACCCATAAAAGTGGCAAATATAATAATTATACCATATAATACAGTTGTCAATTTGATTCATCTCACTCTTTGAAAAAATACGCTTTGAATATTATATAATAAAACAATTGTTAAGTCAATTGAATTAGAACATTATCAACTTATTACGGCATAAAAGTTGCTTTCCCATGCAGGAATGTAAACACTGTGCCTAAAATAAAGCATGTATTTATCATTTAAACTTAATATTTTCTTTCCAAGTGCAAATAAATCCTCATTTCTGTGATAAGCGCAAACATAAAGCTTTGGCAAATATGTTTTTATGATTCTTTTTGCACCGTCAAGCGCTTTCATTTCCGAACCTTCAATATCCATTTTTATCATAGTGACAGGGCAGTCAATTAACGAGTCGATATCAGTTACTTTTACGGGTACTCCGCTTGCCGAAATATGCGAATTTCTGCTCTGCTCCTTTGCGAAAATAAGGGTATCTTTTTCGTTCCAAGCGCCCATATTATAGGTTTCCAAATTCTTCATTTCAGCCGTATTTTTGATTAACTTTTTATAGCTTTTTGCATCAGGCTCAAGCGCAATTATTTTGTTGTATTTTCCCTTTGTGTAGGCGGTAAATTCTCTTATTGTATCGCCGTCATAAGCCCCTAAATCAACGATTGATTCACTATCGTTCAGCTTTAATATATTTCTATAAATACTCTCTTTGTCACAAAATGAATTTAAAAGATAATCCACCTTGCCCGACACCTTGAAATTGAGTATGTCAATATAGTCTTTTTTGCTTTTTTCGTCTGCTAAATGTTCGTAAACAAAATCAAAATCATCATTGTGTTCTTTAACATATTCTCTTGTAAAAAGTCCGCCGCCTGCAACGGGAACATCAGGAGCAAAAACCTTGTGCTCACTGTTGATTTTTTTAATGTTTTCGATAACGTTTTCAAGGTGTGTTGCAAATGCCAAAACTACGTTAAAATCATCGTATTTTTCGCAAACTTCGCTGTATTTAAGCACCTTGTAGCCTAAAAATGAATGACCTCTCACAAATTCATCGCTTGCAAATATCTCGCTTACCGTAATTTGGTAGGTGTTAAGCGTTGAAATTATTTTTTCAGCCCCGTTTCCCATTCCGTAAATCATAACGGGTTTGCCGTCTTTTTTTAAAAAATCCCAAACGTTTTCTTCTTTTATTTTTTCAATCATTGCTTTGCTCCGCATATATTTAATGCAATGATTATATCATAAAATATTGCTCTTTACAAATGCTAAAAAGTATTATATAATATTTTTTGATTTAAAAATAACTATTTTAAAATTTGAGGGGGAATATGCCTATATGGGCAGTGCCTTTAAAAATCTGTTTAAAAAAGAAAGTTCAACAGAGGATGAGATTAAACAGCTTGTTGAGGAAGATGAACAGGTAGGTCAGCTTGAAAAAAATCAAAGAGAAATGATTAATAATATTTTTGAGTTTGACGATTTGGATGCAGGGGACATAATGACCCACAGAATCGATATAAATGCGCTTGATTGCAATTTGAGTATTGAAAAAGCCGTGGAACTTGCTATTGAGTACGGTAACTCACGTCTGCCTGTTTATGATGAAGACCTTGACCGTATCTGCGGTGTGCTTTATGTTAAAGATTTGCTTAAATTTGTCGGCAAGCCTATTTCAAATGGCGAAAAGCTTTTGTCATATACAAGAAAGCCGCTCTTTGTGCCGGAGTCTATGCCTTGCGGCAAGCTTTTTGCCAAAATGACCGAAGCAAGAGTTATGCTCGCAATAGTTATTGATGAATACGGCGGCACGGCCGGTCTTGTTACTATGGAGGATATATTGGAAAGCATAGTAGGCAATATTTGTGACGAATATGACGGTGAGGAAGAGCAAAGTATAACTAAGATTAATGACAGTACGTTCACTTTTGACGGTTTTGCGGATATTGACGATGTATCAAAAGCGCTTGGTATTCAAATCCCCGACGGCGATTACGACACGATAGCAGGCTTTGTTATCACTCTTTTGGGTTATCTGCCAAGCGAAGATGATAAAAAGGTACATACTGTTAAATATGATAATCTTGTTTTTACCGTTTTGGATGTAAAGGACAGAAGAATCGGTAAGATTAAAGTTGAAAAAGTAGAAGTTGAAAAATAAGGCGAAAATATGGCAGAACAAATTATAGAATTTGAAGCTATGGAACAGGCAGTCAGCCTATTCGGCAGCTTTGATGAAAATGTTAAACTTATTGAAAATGAATATGACGTTTCAATTATTTCACGTGGTTCTGAACTTAAAGTTATGGGAGACGTCGAAAATGTTGATAAAGCGGCAAGAGCCTTGCGTTCAATGCTTGCTATGATTAATAAGGGTGAAAGCCTAACGGAGCAAAATGTTCGTTATGTTTTAACTCTTGTTAATGAGGGCAATGAAGATAAAATAGCGTCAATGAGCAGCGGGTCTATTTGTATTTCGTCCAAGGGCAGACCTGTTAAGCCTAAAACGCTCGGTCAAAAAAGGTATTGCGACGCTATATTAAATAATACAATTACATTTGGTATCGGCCCTGCCGGAACCGGCAAAACGTATCTTGCCGTTGCAATGGCAGTTACGGCTTTTCGTGCCAAAGAAGTGGATAGGATTATTTTAACCCGTCCGGCTGTTGAGGCAGGCGAGAAGCTTGGCTTTTTGCCCGGTGACTTGCAAAGCAAGGTTGACCCTTATTTAAGACCGCTTTATGACGCACTTTTTGATATGCTCGGCGCTGAAAATTTTCAGAGATATCAGGAACGTGGTGCGATTGAGGTTGCACCGCTTGCTTATATGAGAGGCAGAACTCTTGATGACAGTTTTATTATTCTTGATGAAGCGCAAAACACCACGCCTGAGCAAATGAAAATGTTTTTAACCCGTTTGGGATTTAATTCGAAAATGGTTATAACGGGTGATATAACTCAAATAGATTTGCCTGACGGTAAAAAATCAGGATTAAAAAAAGTAATGCACATTCTTCGCAATGTCAACGATATAGCAATTTGCAAATTTGATAAAAAGGATGTTGTAAGGCATAAGCTTGTGCAGGATATAGTTAATGCTTACCAAAAATACGAGGAGGATAAGAACAATGGACGCAGTTAAAGTAGTAATTTCAAATGACCAAAAAGCAGTTAAAATTCCAACAGGAATAAGAATGTTAATCAGACGTTGCTGTCATGCCGTTTTAGAGCTTGAAAATTTTGAAGGCTCGGCAGAAGTGAGTGTTCGCTTTGTTGATAACGAGCAAATAAGAGAACTTAATAAGCAATATCGCAATATCGATAAAGAAACAGATGTTCTTTCTTTTCCTCTCGGTGAAAACGGAGAATATGATATAAACCATGATACAGGCGCTAAGCTTTTGGGCGATATCGTGATTTCCGTTCCTAAGGCAGTTGAGCAGGCTGAAATGTATAATCATCCTCTTCAAAGAGAAATTGGATTTTTAACAGTTCACTCAATGCTTCATCTTTTGGGATATGACCATGAAAACGGCGGTCTTGAGGCGGTACATATGCGTGAAAAGGAAGAAACCGTACTTACACAAATAGGCTGGAAGCGAAATAACAGCTACTATATGGGAGACGAATAATGACAAAAACAGCTTTTGTAGCTATTGTAGGCAAGCCGAATGTAGGCAAATCATCATTGCTTAATAAAATGCTCGGTCAAAAAATTGCAATAGTATCATCAAAACCGCAAACCACAAGAACTAAGATTATGGGCGTGCTAACTAAAGGCGAAACTCAGCTTGTATTTACAGATACGCCAGGATTTCATAAAGCGCATAATAAGCTTGGCGAAAAAATGAACGAAGCAGTCGGCGACACGGTAGGCGGTGTTGATGCTTGCCTTTTTTTGACAGAGCCGAGAGGTGAACTTAATGAGCAGGAACTCCAGCTTCTTGAAATGTTTAAAAAGCAAAAAATGCCGGTTATTCTTGCTATTAATAAAATTGATATGATAAACGATAAAGAGGAACTTTTTAAAAGAATTGTTTATCTTACCTCGTTTTATGATTTTACGGCGGTCGTTCCTGTCAGCGCAACCGAAGGCGACCATGTTGACGAGCTTATTGACGAGCTTGATAAGCTCGCTTTTGAATCGCCTCACTTTTTCCCTGACGATACCTTGACCGACCAGCCTGAAAGAGTGCTTGCGGCTGAAATTATAAGGGAAAAAATACTTCGCTTAATGGATAAAGAGATTCCTCACGGTATCGCAGTAGCGGTTGAAAAAATGCGTGAGCGTGACGATAAAGATATCCTTGATATAGATGCAACAATTTATTGCGAGCGTGAAAGCCACAAGGGTATGGTAATAGGCAAAAACGGCTCAATGCTTAAAAAAGTTTCTACCTATGCAAGGCAGGACCTTGAACGTTTTTTCCAAATTAAAGTTAATCTTCACTGTTGGGTAAAGGTTAAAGAAGATTGGAGAAACAGGGAAGGTCTTATTCATAATTTCGGTCTTGACAATAAATAATAAATTCCAAATTTTCACACGCTTATATTTATCATCGTAGTATAAAATAAAAAGGGTGATATTTTATGATAAACAGCGAGTGGAATGATTTTTGGAATTCGGGTAAAATCGACGATTATTTAAAATTTAAACAGACGGAAAATCAATATTACGGCATTAATTGGGAAGTGCGCAATGGCAAAGACGAAGGGACTTGTAATAAAAGAGCAAACAGTTGGGGAGAGTGACCGTTTAGTTACTCTCCTTACTGCTGATTATGGGCTTGTTAATGCTTTTGTAAGAGGTGCTAAGCAACTCAAAAACAGACTTGCCGCTTCAACCTCCCTTTTTGCATACAGCGAATTTTCAATTTATCAGGGCAAAAACGCTAATGTTGTTGACGGCGCTAATCCTATTGAAATATTTTTTGATTTGAGAAAGGATATTGAGCGCCTTGCGGTTGCGCAGTATTTTGCTCAGCTTGCTTTTGAACTTGCTAATGAAGGTCAGCCTGAGGAAGAAATGCTCAGTGTGATTTTAAATTCTTTTCATCTTCTTTGCAAAGGAGAAAAGGCGATTATTCAGATTAAATCTGTGGTCGAATTCAGATTGATGTCGCTTTCGGGTTATATGCCTAATATTTTAGCTTGCGCAAACTGCGGTACATATGAAACCGATATTATGTATTTTGATACGCTTGAGGGCTGTATTTATTGCGAAAATTGTCAAAAAATCGGCGCAATTGCCTGCCCTAAAAATGTTATAACGGCTGTAAGATTTATTTGCCTTACCGAGCCTAAAAAAATATATTCCTTTTCACTGAGTGAGAAAAATCTTGAATTACTTTCTAAAATAAGCGAGCAATATGTTTTGTCACGTATTCAAAAACGGTTGCCCACTCTTGAATTTTATAAATCAGTTAAATTATAAAAGGTAAATACTTATGAATAAAAACCATAAAACACTTGAACTTGACTTGATTCTTGAAAAGCTTGCCGCCGAGTGCTCCTGCGATGACGCTAAGGATTTGGCAAGAGGGCTTAAACCTGCCTGCGATATGGCAGAGGTTGAAATGCTTTTGCAGCAAACAGAGGACGCATTTTCACTTCTTGCCCGCTTTGGCGGTCCGTCATTTTCGGGTCTTAAAAATGTAAATAATTCTCTTCACAGGGCGGCAGCAGGCGGTTCGCTTAACCCTAAGGAACTTTTGGATATTGCTTATTGTTTGCGTGCATTAAGAACTCTTGATGAGTGGCGCAACCATTCAAGCGGGGTTAAAACAAGCCTTGATTTCTTTTTTGAAGGCATAACCTCCAATAAATATCTTGAAACTAAAATATTATCCTGCATCGTCAGCGAGGAGGAAATTGCCGATAAAGCGTCGGATACTCTTTTTGACATAAGAAAGAAAATCAGGTCAAAAGAAAACTCAATAAGGGAAAAACTCGATTCTCTTATTCATTCATCTCATTATCAGCAGTTTTTGCAGGAGGCAATTATTACCCAGCGCAACGGCAGATTTGTTGTCCCCGTTAAGGCTGAATGCAGGGGCAACGTTCCCGGTCTTGTTCACGATACCTCGTCAACAGGCGCAACCGTTTTTATTGAACCTGCCTCTGTTGTTGACGCTAATAATGACATTAAGGTGCTCCAAGGCAAAGAGCGAGATGAAATAATGCGAATTTTATATGAACTTTCGGCTGAATCGGGCGATTTCGCCGAGTCGATTAAGCATTCATATGAAAGCGCAATAAGGCTTAATCTTATTTTTGCCAAGGCTCACCTTGCATATAAAATGAAGGCTACTAAACCTATTCTTAATAACGAGGGCATAATCTGTCTTAAAAAGGCACGTCATCCGCTTATTGACCCTAAAAAGGTTGTTGCAACTGATATTGCACTTGGCGATGAATACGATACGCTTGTTATCACCGGTCCTAATACAGGCGGTAAAACCGTATCGCTTAAAACGCTCGGCCTTTTAACTTTAATGACTATGTGCGGGCTTCTTATTCCGGTAGCTGATAGGTCAAGAGTTTCTGTATTTAATAATATTCTTGTCGATATCGGCGATGAACAGAGCATTGCGCAATCTCTTTCAACCTTTTCATCTCATATGGTTAATATCATTGATATAATGAAAAAAGCAGATGATAAATCGCTTATTTTAATAGATGAACTTGGCGCAGGTACTGACCCGGTTGAGGGTGCGGCACTGGCTGTATCTATTATTGAAGCGCTTAGAGAAAAGGGAGCAATTATTGCGGCAACTACTCACTATGCCGAACTTAAAGCTTATGCTCTCGATACTCCGGGTGTTACAAACGGCTGCTGTGAATTTGACATTGAAACGCTCCGCCCAACCTATAAGCTTTTAATAGGTGTTCCCGGCAGGTCAAACGCTTTTGCTATTTTGAAGCATCTTGGTATGACTCAAGATGTTATTGATAATGCTAAGGCAATTGTAGGTTCCGATAATCGTGACTTTGAAGCTGTTCTTGAAAAACTTGAAGCCTCACGTCACGCTCTTGAAGAGGAACGCAAAATTGCCGAGGAAATGACCGAAAGGGCAAGAAAAATTGAGGAAAAAGCACAGTCTGAGATGGATAAGATAGAAACTCTTAAGGCTCGTGAACTTGATAAAGCTAAGCGTGAGGCGCAAAAGCTTATTGATGCCGCCGAACGAAAGTCAAGTCAATTTCTTCTTGAACTTGATAAACTGAAAAAAGAACAGACATCGTCTAATGCGACTGAAATTGCACGCAAAACACGCAGAGCGGTTAAGGCGCAAATGGGTGAAATGGACGACCTTGTTAATCCTAATGAGCTTGCTGATAATTGGGATTATGACTATAAATTGCCACGCAATCCCGTACCGGGTGACAGAATTGTTATAAAAGGTATCGGCGAAGGTGAGGTTCTTGAGTTTAAAAATAATAATGTTTTTGTTAAATCGGGCTTGCTTAAAACGCGTGTTAAGCTTTCGGATATTATGATTCTTGATAAGCCAAAGAAAAAGCCTGTTAAAACACAACATAATGTATATCGCACTTCTTCCCGTGCAGATGCCGATGTTAAAACGGAAATTGATATGAGAGGGGAAACTGTTGATGAAGCTTTATCCGAACTCGGACTTTTTATTGACAGATGTGTGCTTAATAATATTGAAGAAATAAGAATTATTCACGGTAAGGGTACGGGTGCACTCAGAAGCGCTGTTACCGATTATCTTAAAACTCACCCAAATGTATCGGAATACCGACTCGGTCGATATGGCGAGGGCGAAAACGGTGTCACTATCGCTAAGCTTAAATAACGGAGAAAATTATGGCAGACGAGCTTGAAAATTTAACAGGTGTTGTTGAGGGCATTACTTACAGAAACGAGGCCAACGGCTACGCTGTAATCGAGGTTAAAACCGGTGACGAATTTGTTACCGTTGTGGGCGTTTTGGGCGATATTACTGTCGGGGAACAAATTGTCTTTCAAGGTGAGTGGACTATGCATCCAAACTTTGGCAGGCAGTTTAAATCTGTTCGCCTGACTCGCAGTCGCCCTGCCGATGCTTCGGGTATGCATCGCTTTCTTGCAAGCGGTATTATTAAAGGTATAGGTGAGGCAACGGCAACCAAGATAGTGGAAAAATTCGGCTCAAGTACATTTAATGTGATTGAAAACGAGCCTGAGCGCCTTGCTGAAATTAAAGGAATTTCAAAATCTAAAGCTAAGCGGATAAGCAAGGATTTTAAAATGCAATTTGCCGCAAGAGACGTTATGAACGGTCTTGCAGAGCTTGGATTTAATCAGCAGGAAGCTTATGATATTTACAGCGTACTCAAAAGTGATTCGCTCGATATAGTCAACGAAAATCCTTATGCGCTTGTTTCTCTTGTCGGCAGTATTGATTTTGCAAGGGCAGACGAGATTGCGATGAATATGCAGCAGGCACCTCCTTTTGATTGCAGGTGCCAAGCCGGTGTTACATATATTGTCAGGCATAATCTTTTTAACGGCCATACGTGCTTACCGAGAAACAGCATTATAAAGCCAGCGATGCTTCTTTTGGAATGTAATGAGGACGAGGCTGAAATTGCGATTGACAATGCGATTGATGCAAAGCAACTTGTTGAGGAAGATATTGACGGTAAAGCGTTTCTCTTTTTGCCTGAAATTTACGAGGCAGAATCCTCAATTGCCGAGCGTATAAAGGTTATGATTGAATATCCGCCTGCTCCTAAGGAAATTTCACCTGCCGAAATTGACGCTTTTGAAAAGACTAATAATATCACTTTTGATGAAAAGCAGAGAGAAGCTATTGAAATTGCCGTTAATAAAGGACTTCTTATTTTAACAGGCGGCCCCGGTACGGGTAAAACAACGACGGTTAAGGGTATTATCACTCTTATGGAAAACAGAGGGCTTGATGTTGCGCTTGCCGCACCTACGGGCAGAGCCGCTAAAAGAATGACCGAGCTTACAGGTAAAGAGGCTAAGACCATTCACAGGCTTCTTGAGGTTGAATATAAAGACGGCGCCACCGAGCCAAGCTTTGCTCATAATCTTAAAAATCCGCTTGAATGTGATGCAGTAATTGTTGATGAACTTTCAATGGTTGATGTTACTGTCTTTTCAGCGCTTTTGGACGCCTTGCCGCTTTCCTGTCGTTTAATTATGGTGGGGGACAAAAATCAGCTTCCGCCTGTCGGCGCAGGAAATGTACTTGCTGATTTGATTAAAAGCGAGCTAATCGGTGTTGTAAGCCTTGATAAAATTTTTCGTCAGGCAATGAAAAGTAAAATTGTTTCAAATGCTCATAGGGTAGTAAACGGCGAGATGCCTGTTTTTGATAACAGCGTTGATTCCGATTTCTTTTTACTTAGGGAAAATTCAAAATATAATGTAGCGGGGAAAATAGTAAATCTTGTAACTGACAGAATACCTTCAGGCTATGGGTTTGACAGTGTACGGGATATTCAAGTGCTTTGCCCAAGCCGTAAAGGTGAGGTTGGAACTGAAAATATAAATGCGCTTTTGCAGGCAAAGCTTAATCCGCCGTCTTATGAAAAAAACGAAATTAAATATAAAGGCTATACCTTGCGTGAAGGCGATAAGGTTATGCAAATTAAAAATAATTATGATGTTCCTTGGTTTAAGGACGGCGAAAACGGCACGGGAGTTTTTAACGGGGATATAGGAATACTTACACGTATTGACCGTGCAAACGATATTATTAATGTTCGCTTTGACGATAAGGAAGCTATGTATAGCATTGAAAATGTTAAGGAAATTGAACTTGCTTATGCTATGACCGTGCATAAAAGTCAGGGCAGCGAATTTGCGGCGGTCGTTTTGCCAACCATTGCAACCCCGCCCAAGCTTTCATATAGAAATTTATTTTATACCGCTTTAACCCGTGCCCGTAATTTACTTATTATTGTCGGGAACGAGGCTTCGGTTAAGGCAATGGTTGATAATGATAAAAAAAGCAGACGTTACAGTGCACTTGTTCATTTTTTATCTGTTGACAATGTTGCTTTTTTTAAGTAACATAATATAAAGTTAAAAATTTGTAATTAATTAGGAATGTTAAATATGTTTGGTTATGATTTGGGAATAGATTTAGGCACAAGCTCTATAGTTATTTCTGTTGTAGGAAAAGGCGTTGTTTTAAGTGAGCCGGCTTACGTTGCCTATGACGTTAATAAGAGCGAAATGCTTTATGCCGGTAAGCGTGCTTATTACCTTGAAGGCAGAGAACCTGTCGGCGTAAGCGTTATTCAGCCTATTAAAAGCGGAAATGTAAGTAATTACGACCTTGCCTGCCAAATGGTAGAATATTTTATGAATAAGGTCCTTAAAAAGAATATATTTAAACCGAGAATAGTTGCGTCCGTTTCGTCTGACAGCACAGACGTTGAAAGAAGAACGCTTATTTCAGTTTTGATTTCGGCAGGTGCTCGCTCTGTTTGCCTTGTTGAGCAGCCTCTTTGCGCTGCTTTTGGCGCCGGTATTGACCCTCTTAATCCCACAGGTGTGTTTGTTATTGATGTCGGTGCAGGCTCAACGGATATGGCAGTTATCAGTCAGGGCGCTATGAGCCAAAACGAAACAGTCAAAATCGGCGGTGATGATTTTGACGAAGCTATTGTAAAATATCTTAAAGAAAAGCATGGGCTTCTTGTAGGTCTTAGGACTGCCGAGGATATTAAGAAAACTATCGGTTCTGCCGTAATGCGAGATACGGATGTTACTATGAATGCTAAGGGAAGAAATGTCCTTTCGGGGCTTCCTAAGGTTGTTGAAATAACAGGTAATGAAATTTGTGCTTGTTTTGGCGAACTTCTTGATGAAATTATGACAGTTGCCAAGTCAATGTTTGAACGTACATCTCCTCAACTTGTGGCTGATATTACAAATTCAAGCGTTCTTTTAACAGGCGGAATGTCACAACTTTTTGGTCTTGACAAGCTTATTTCTCAAACGCTTAATCTTGATGTAACAATTCCTGTCAGGGCTAATCTCTGCGTGTCAAAGGGATGCGAACTCGCACTTAAAAAGATGCATATTCTTGACGGCTACGGTTATTCGTTTAAAACTAAGGAAGAGGTCAGAATCAGATGATTCAAATTTATTATGGCTTTGGCAAGGGCAAAACAACTGCCGCAATCGGTCAGGGTATGAGAGCTAAAGGCGCAGGAAATACTGTTACCCTTGTTCAGTTTTTTAAGGATAATAAATCAAGCGAGTTGTCAGTTTTGCCGTTCGACATTTTCAATGCACCCGACACTTTGCCGTTTAATCCGGGTAAAGAATATCAGGCGTGGGTTGACAGTGCGATTGACTATATAATAAGTTCAAAAAGTGATATGATTATTCTCGATGAATTTCTCGACGTTATTGATTCGTTTGTTCCGGCTGATAAAGCACTTGATATTCTTGATATGCTCAACGGCAGGGAAATTGTTATCACAGGTCATAAGAAAGTTGAAAGGCTTTTTGAAAAAGCAGACTATATAACCTTTATGGATAAAATAAAACACCCTTATGATATGGGTGTTAAAGCAAGAAAAGGTATTGAATATTAATTTCGAAAGGGGAAGCGCTATGGATAAATTTTCAAATTTTAATCCTAAGGTTTGCTTTCTCTTTTTTGTTTTTGCCGTTTTGCTTATTCTTTTAAATTTTAATCCGATATTTCTCGTCATATCGCTTTTGGCAGGTGTTATTTATAATGCCATGCTCCAGGGCAAAAAGGCGTTTAAAACGTTTTTTGCATTTCTTTTGCCGTTTACAATTCTTATCGGTCTTTTTAATATGGCTTTTACGTCTTACGGAATTGATGTTCTCTTTTCAATTTCAAATAAGAATTTTACTGCCGAGGGGCTTGCCTACGGCTTGTGCCAAGGAGTTATGTTTTCAAGCGTAATTGTTTGGCTTTCAAGCTATTCTTATGTTTTGAGCAGCGACAAATTTATGTCTGTTTTTTCAAAACTTGCGCCTAATTTGACGCTTGTTTTGACTATGACGCTTTCATTTATTCCACGTTTAAGAAAAAATGCTCAGGAAATTAACGATGCAAGGCTTAATGTAAATGCAAGTCAAAGTAAATTAAAAAAGAGCCTTGATAATTTTTCTGCGCTTGTTTCTATGACGTTGGAGGAAAGCATAGAGGTGTCCGATACTATGCGTGCCAGAGGTTTTAATTCCTCACGTAAACCGTATTCTAAATACAGATTTAATTTTAACGACGGTGTTGTTTTAATAATTGTTTTAGGATTGAGTGTAGCTTGCATAGTTCTAAATTCGCTTGATAAGGCTGAATTTATATTCGATCCGGAAATTAAAATTCTTTCCTTTTCACCGATTTTTCTTATTTTATATACATTATATATGTTTTTACCTGTTATAATTAGTATTTCGGAGGGTATAAAATGGCACTTTTTGAAACAAAAAATTTAACATTTTCTTATCCTCTTTCCGATAAGACAGCGCTTAAAAACGTTGATTTAAAAGTGGAGCAGGGCGAGTTTATACTTGTAATGGGCAAAAGCGGAAGCGGCAAATCAACGCTTTTTCGCCTGCTTAAAAAGGAAATTGCTCCGGTAGGCAAAATCGGCGGTGAGATTAATATTAATTGCGACAGTATCGGTTTTGTCGGTCAAAATCCGGAAACGTCATTTGTTTGCGATAACGTTCGCTCGGAGCTTGCATTTGCGCTTGAAAATGAAAAATATTCAAACGACGAAATAACCGTCAGAATAGGCGAAACTGCTTCATTTTTTAATCTGAATTTTCTTCTTGATAAAAAGATTGATGAGCTTTCCGGCGGTGAAAAGGCAAGCGTTGCAATTGCTTCGGCGATAATAAGCGATGTTCAGGTACTTTTGCTTGATGAACCGCTTTCTCAGCTTGACCCTAAGGCGGTTACTACCGTTTCTTCTATGCTTAAAAGGATAAACGAAGAACTTGGTGTAACCGTTATTGTTGTTTCACATTCAAGTGAGGAGTTTGTTGATTTTTGCGATAGGCTTGTTATACTTGAAAACGGTGAAATTATTTGTAACGATACACCTTATAATGCAAAAAACAATGCTTCTCTTTTGCCTTATTTTCCTATTTGTACCCGTCTTTTTGATGAAAGGCCGCTTAATATTAAATCTGCTGTTTCTCTTGCAGATAAGCTTAAAGAAAAGCCGCTTGAAAATAAAAATGAAAACAAATCGGAAGTTTGCGTTAATTTAAAAAATATTACATTCGCTTATAATAAAAATCAAAAGGATATCTTATCCTTCCTTAATTTCAAGGCATATAAAGCTCAAATTAACTGTATAATCGGCGCTAACGGCAGCGGCAAAACCACTCTTTTAAAGGTGATTGCAGGTATTAAAAAGCAATATTCGGGCAAGTTGAAAATTTTAGGCAAATGCTCATATATGCCCCAAAATGTAAAATATCTTTTTACAAAGGATTTGGTGAGTGAGGAAATTGATGCTCAAACTGCCGAAAAACTCGGTATTGCCGATTGCCTTAATCAGCATCCGTTTGATTTGAGCGGCGGTCAGGCTCAAAAGCTTGCTTTCGGTATACTTCTTGAGCAGGATTCCGATATTCTTCTTCTTGATGAGCCTACCAAAGCGTTTGACGAATTTTCAAAAAATGATTTAAAATCGCTTCTTTTTGAACTTAAGGCACAGGGCAAAACAATAATTATGGTGTCACACGAATTGGACTTTGTCGGCGATATTGCGGATAATGTTTCATTTTTAAGCGACGGCATTATTTCTAAAGCAGGCGGCAGGCGAGAGGTGTTTTCAAGCCTTAATTTCTATACAACTCAAATAAGAAGAATTACTAAAAGATATCTTGCTTTTGCCGTTTCAATGGGGGATATCTTATGAAAAAGCTTTATCCCGTTTTGATTTTTGCCGCTTTAATATTTATAGTTTTGTGGCAGCTTTTTTTCAGCAATACAAATTATTATTTGGTTTGCGTTGCGATTTTAATAATTTCCATGCTCCCTTTTTTCTCCTCGTTTGAAAGGGGAGGGCATACGGCAAAGGATATCACCCTTATCGCTTCGTTGACTGCTATTGCAGTAGTAAGCCGTGCGGTATTTTATCTTGTTCCTCAGGTTAAGCCGATTGCCGCAGTTGTCGGTGTAAGCGGTGCAGTCTTGGGTGCTAAAAGGGGATATTTAATCGGCGCACTCTCTATGTTTGCTTCAAATTTTATATTCGGTCAGGGTGCGTGGACTCCGTTTCAAATGGTGGCTATGGCAAGTGTGGGGCTTTGCTTCGGTTTGGTGTTTCACCGCATTAAGCCTACTAAAATCTCACTTGCAATTGTCGGATTTTTGTCAGTGCTTATCCTTTATGGGCTTATAGTTGATTTGTCCTCCGTGCTTTATTTCAACAGCGATATGTCGCTTAAAGGAATATTAGCCGTTTATGCCGCAGGAGTGCCGTTTAACCTCGTTTTCGCCGGCGTCACGGCAGTATTTCTATTTCTGTTCGGCGAAATATTTGTTAAAAAAATTGAAAGAATCAATATCAAATACGGTATTTGCCATAATGATTAGAAAGGATATATAATTATGGATAATCAAGAAATTCAAACAAATGCTCAAAACAACAATAAAGATTCAAAGGAAAATCCCGATACAATCAATCGCCTTTGTCGCTTTGCTTTTATTATGTCAACAATCGGCGTTTTAACTATCGGTATTTGCCCTGCTTTCGGCGTTATGGGCATTGTTGTCGGCGCAATTTTTAAAAGCAAAAACTTTCCTCTTTCCGATTTGAACGAGAACAGAGTTAAAAAAGCAAAATTTCTCGGAATTGTATCGCTTTTTCTTTTTGTAATCGATATTGTAATTCTTGCAGTATTTTTGCCGAAAATTAAAGGATAGGAGATGCTTATGAGCGAAATATTATTTGAAAATAAAAATGCGACAGTCAAAAAGGTTTCAAAAGAAACGGAAAACGGTGCAAAGGAATACGTTTACCTTGACCTGCTTGACGAAAACGGAAATATCAAAACTTCAATTCCTCTCAAAGAGCCAAAAAAAGAAGAACAGAAAAACAATAATAAATAAAAGTAGCGAGCCGAATCAATTAAGATTCGGCTCGCTGCTTTTATGAAATGCTGTAAATATAAATCAAGATTAAAATCATTATTAAAGTGTAAATTACTATAAGAAATTTATTTGCCTTTTTGCTGATTATATAAAATCGACTGCTTGCTTTTTCGCTTTCGGAAAGTCTTTTTTGACTGTGTATAAACAAAAGTGCAAACGCATAATAGGGAACGGATATTAAAATAAATTTTAACCCGTAGTCGCAGAGAAATTCAAATAAATTTATTGCTCCTGAATCTAAAGTAAATATAGGTGCTGTTATTGCTGCGCTGAGCAAAAATCCAAAGCCGCATATAAAGCAAATTACAGTTAATATAAATAAAAATATGCTTCTCTTTTTAAACTTGTCGTTCATAAACTCACCCGAAAGTTTTGTCACCAAATAATGTTGTAAATTCTTACACAACCGATTATAAAAAATAATAACCATATCAAAAACGGTTTTAAAGACATTTGCTTTGTTTCTTTTATGAATTTCTCAGCATTGTTTTTATCGTGCTTTTTTATTTTACGGCAATTATTAATCATTAAAATTTGAGCAATTATATAAATCAAACTCGTAATAATTCTTAAAAATATGTAAAACAAAAAGTCGCTGAAACCCAAAGCTCCGTCAAGCGATGTTACGGCAAAAAGGGGATACAAAATGATTCCCAAAACAATTGATACTATTACGCCTGTAATTGAAATAATATAAAGTTTTGCCTGCTTATCGCTTATGTGATTATAATAATCGTCCATAATGTATCATCCTAAAATGTAGTTATACTTAGTATTATAATAACATAAATAAATGCTTTAAGCAATAAGAAGGTGTTGAAACATAAATTTCAAAATGATATAATATATAATAACTGTTTTTGGAGTGCTCACATTGAAAAATTTGAACGATAAGCAGAAAAAGGTACTCGGTTGGGTGGTTTTAATTGTATCTTTTTTGTGGAATACAATTTACTCATTTTTTATATTTATTTTTGTTTCATTAGGAGAAATTTTTAGATATTTCTATAATGATTCGTTTTTTGGTATGCTTGACAGCGCTACATATCTTTTCCCCGATTTGGAAGTTTGGGGTTGGTATTTTATTATTTCCACGATAGCATTTTTGATTGTATATATCACTTATATAGTGAAATCTGCAAAATATCTTAAGGAAAACGGATTGACGAAAAGTTTATGCCAAAAAGTTATTTTGTTTACGGTTTTGTATTCCGTTGTTCAAGCCTTGCCGAAAATAATCACAATGCTTGAATGAATAAAAAGAAATAAATCAGATTGTGACGCACTATATAAAAAATATATGGGTTTCGCCTATTGTGCAACTTTTTTGTTTATAATATTGCAAGTAGTTTTTTATTGTGATATAATACGCAAAACGGAAAAAAATTATACTTTGGGAGTAGGGTTAATGTTTAACAGTCTTCACGAGGAATGCGGTGTATTCGGCATTTTTGAAAACAAAACAACTTATGTGGCTCAGTCAGCTTATCTTGCGCTTTATGCACTTCAGCACAGGGGGCAGGAAAGTTGCGGTATTGCTGTAAATGATGACGGTGTGTTTAGGCATCACAGAGGCGACGGTCTTGTTCCGGATGTATTTACAAGTGATAAGCTTGATGCGCTCGGTACGGGCAATATGGCAATCGGTCACGTAAGATATTCAACCACAGGCGGTAAAAATGTTAATAACATTCAGCCTCTTGTTATTCGCCATATTAAGGGTAATCTCGCTGTTGCGCATAACGGCAATCTTGTTAATGCACCTGATTTGAGAAAGACCTTTGAACTTAATGGCGGAATTTTTCACGGCACGTCAGATACCGAGTCTATTGCTTATTCTATTGTTTCAGCCCGTCTTACAAGTAAGAGCACTGAGGAGGCTATTGAAAAGATAATGCCTACCCTTAAAGGCGCTTATTCTTGCGTTGTAATGACTGCTACAAAGCTCATTGCTTTTCGTGACCCTAACGGCTTTCGTCCTCTTTGCCTCGGTAAAACAGAGGGTGGCGCATGGATTGTATCGTCGGAAAGCTGTGCGCTTGATACCTTGGGCGCTGAGTTTGTTCGTGATATAAGACCCGGTGAAATTGTTGTAATCAGTACCGACGGTGTTAAGTCAATTGATACTCATTGCACCAAAAAAGGCCATATTTGCGTATTTGAATACATTTACTTTGCACGTCCTGATTCGGTTATTGAAGGCTCGTCTGTTCAGCACGCAAGAATGAGGGCAGGTAAGTTCCTTGCTGAGGAACATCCCGTTGATGCGGATATTGTTATCGGTGTTCCTGATTCAGGTCTTGATGCGGCACTCGGCTATGCAAATGCAAGCGGTATTCCTTACGGCATTGGTTTTATTAAAAACAGATATATCGGCAGAAGCTTTATTCAACCTACTCAAGGGCAGCGCCGTGACGCAGTAAGAATCAAGCTTAATGTTGTTAAGGAAAATATTAAGGGCAAGCGAGTAATTATGATTGACGACTCGATTGTTCGTGGCACAACCTGTGCAAGAATTGTAGGCCTTTTGAGAGAAGCCGGCGCTAAAGAGGTACATATGAGAATATCATCGCCTCCTTTTAAACATCCTTGCTTCTTCGGTACCGATGTTGACAGTCAGGAAAATCTTATTGCATGTAAGTTTGATACTGTTGAGGAAATCGCTGAGGAAATCGGCGTTGATTCACTCGGCTATCTTTCTGTTGAGGCTACCCATAAGCTTGCCGAAAATACAGATTTTGATTATTGCGACGGTTGTTTTACGGGTAAATATCCTATCGAAGTTCCTAAGGAACAGCCTAAGGATAAATTTGAAGAAAAGCTGAATAAATTTTCAGCATATTATCAGGTTCTTGATTGATTTTAGAGAGGTTAATTATGAGTGACAGTTTAAATAAAGTTCTGTCAAAGCTTGTAACGTCCATTGAAGGTGTTAAGAACGAAAGGGAAATGCTGCTGAGACTCATTATAGGCTTGGCAGTATTTTTGTTGCTTGCTGTGTTCAAAAAGCAAATTTCAAAGGCTGTTGTTTGGCTTTGCACAAAAACTTTGGCAAGAAAAAGCGAACTTGCACAAAAAGCGCTTGTTGACGCTCTTTCAACTCCGCTTTCATTCTTTGTTTTAGTATTAGGAATTTATATCGGTACAGAAATTATCGCCCCAAGCGGTGAAATTCGTAATCCTGTTTTGCTGATTTTTAAACTTGGAATTATTTTCTCAATCGCTTGGTTTTTGATTAATTTTATCAATAGCGATTTTTCGTTCGTTTTAAAAGATGATGATTCCAAAACAAAAAAGACCGCAGTTAATTTTATTTCGAATTTGATTAAAATTATTGTTGTTATTATTTCGGCGCTTCTTATGCTTGAACAGTTCGGTGTCAGCGCTACAAGAGTTTTTGCAGCTTTGGGTATCGGCGGCGTTGCCGTTGCTTTTGCTTGCAAGGATGCTGTCGAAAATCTCCTTTCGGGCTTCATTATTATTTATGATAAGCCGTTTGAGGTAGATGATTTTATTAAGATTGATAATGAGGTCGGTCAGGTTGAGGAAATTAAAATCCGTACTACGAGGCTTAGAATGACTGACGGCAGTCAAAAGATTTATCCTAATACTACGGTTGCCAACAGTGCTATTATCAATCTTTCCCGTATGTCGCACCGCCTTGTAAACGAAACCTTGGGCATTGAATATAAACATTGTGCTAAGGAAATTGACGCTTTTTGTAACAAATTAAGAAGTCTTATCAATTCTTATAAAGAGGTCGATAAAACAGATGTCCGTGTTAATTTTGTAAATTATTCCGATTCATCGCTTGATATAGAAGTGTTCTTTTATGCCGATATTGTACCTCTTGCTGAATTTTTCAATTTTAAAACGAAATTCAATTGCGACGTTAAGGCTCTTGCCGAGAGTATGAATATTGATTTTGCATTTGATTCACGCTCACTTTATTTTGCAAATGAACTTAAAATTAAAAATAATGAAAAATAAACATTGATTTTTTTGCTTTGATAAGTTATAATATCAAAGCATTAAATATGCAGATGTGTCCGAGCTGGCCGAAGGAGCACGATTGGAAATCGTGTAAGTCTTTAACGAGGCTTCTGGGGTTCGAATCCCCACATCTGCGCCAAAAAAGCCTTGAAATCCTTTTATTTAAGGGGTTTCAAGGCTTTTTCTATATCTTTATGTGAAATTAATACGTGTTTGATATTGTGAATTATACCGACAAAAAGTTACAAAATATAGCATAATTTTGCAATAAAGTGTGATACTTTTGTGATACTTTTATTTTGCAAGATATTCGTTGAGCTTTCTTTCGTTGACTGTATTTCTTGATTCTTTAATGTGTGTATATATATCAAGTGTTAATTCAACCTTGCTGTGTCCTAAGAGGGCGGCAGCGTCCTTTACTCCTATTTCAGCGTCGTAGCATATTGTTGCAAATGCGTGTCTCAATTGGTGCGGCGTTAATTCAACTCCTGTTGCTTTAATGTAATGTTTCCAAGCTGTATCAAATTGTGCTTTAGTAAGCGGACTTCCGTTTTGGTTAAAGATATAGCCTGTTTTATGCGGCAGAACATTTTTTAAAGGTATTAATAGCGGAATTATCCTTGTACCGCTTTTTGATTTTGTTCTGTGTCTTATCTCACTTTTGCAAGAGGTTTTGAAAATAAGAACTTTATCAATATTAATTTTATTGTTTTTAAAATCAATATCTTCATAACGCAAGGCTAAGGCTTCACCTTTTCGGCAGCCTGTAAATAAGACAAGATAAGCAAATAATCCGAATTCTTTGTCAACGGATTGTTTTACTATATTGATGTCAACGTCGCTCGGTAATTCTCGTTCCGTTTTTGGAGCTGACTTAGGAACTTTAACAGCTAATGCCGGATTTGAGTTGATACACCCTTTTAAAATTGCAAAATCAAATATTTGGGTGGCAACAATTTTTCTTAATTTGATTGTCTGTTTTGCATAGCCTTTATGAGCGTAATTGGTTATAAAGCGCTGCAAATCAAGAGGCGTTATTTCCTTAATGGTTTTACCTTCAAATTCTTCCTTTAAATCCTTAAGCGGTCTCTGATAACTGTCGTATGTATAATGTGCGATTTCACTTTCATGTTTTTCGTTCCATTCGTCGGCGATATCATTAAATTTTGGGTTTTTGGAATTTTCGATTATTTCCTGCGCTTGTGCTAATGCTCTTTTTGTTTTAAATAAAAATTCCTCTTCATTATGAGCGTATATTAATTTAGGCTTTTTAGTACCGTCAGGCTGAGGTACATATATTCTTTTTCTTATTTCATAGTTTTTAGCAGGCATAACAATACTCCTTTCATTATCGTTTTTTCTTTTCTGCAATAGTATCTCTTATAAAAATATATAATATGTATGTCGAAATTATCGGCGCCGGCAAATAAAAGAAAAATAAAAAGTAAATGTTCGTTTCACTTTTAAATAAAAATGAAAAATAAACGTAAGTTATGTAAATGTAAGTTAGAAAAATTAAAATCGATACGAGTATATTTTTTAAAGAAACATATCCGTTTCTTATTTCTTTAATGTGAGAAATTGAAAGTATAATTGCTAAAATTATTACTTCAAAAATGTAAATTCCAAAGAAACAATAACATATAATTATAAAAACTTTTTCTACTGTTGACATATTATTAAATATACTTGTATGTGTTTCTTCGGTAATGGTTTCAATGTATTCCAAATCATTAGGACTGTTATTATCTAAGAAAATCTTATAAAGTTTAGTTTGTTTTTGAATTTCATTATATTTATCATCACTAATATATTTTTTGTAATTAGGAAGAGAAGCAATTACCTTTTTATTTAAACTTGAAAAGTTGCTATATAATTCAGAATCATAAGTGTTTGTTTTGCTTATTTGTTGTCGAGCGGAAGAATAGTAGTTGTTAAGCTTTTCATAATTATTAAGGTATTCTTGTACCCAATCATTGATTTTTGCTTTATTGCGTAATGAATCGTAGTTAATTTCATTACTGTTATCGCTTTTTGTGTTATCTTCAACAATTATTGTCGCAAATGTTTCGGCTTTTTCGGTTGTGGTTGATTTTTTATTATAAGGGCAAGTACCGTTTTTGTGTTGGTGTGCAGGATATCCATGGTGGTAATGATATTCGCCGGTAGAGCGGTCAAAATGTCCGCCGTCTGAATCCGTTTTACCCGGATGAGCAAAAACTGCAACGCAAGAGCCTAAAATTATAACTACTATCGAAATTAATATCAGACTTATTTTAAAAACTTTTTTCATTTTATCCCCTTATTGTATTGATTTATAAAATCCTCAAAGTTTGAATAAACTTTTCTTTCTAATTGGCTTGTTAAAAACTTATTTCGCTTATAAAGCAATTCCATGCGCTGTGCTCTGTATGTAGCGGCTTGATAAGAAATGTTGCATATCTGCGAAATGTCATTTGCACTATGTAAGCGAAGCCCCCAAAGGACACAAGCCGGTGCAAGTAGCCGAGCGGCAAACATATCAGCTTGTGTTTCTTCTTCAGGCTTTTCTTTATATTCATTTTCGCTATCGCTTCTGTTAAGCAAGGATATGTGGCCTAAGAATATATGACCGAGTTCGTGTGCAATAGTAAATCGTGCTCTTTCCGATGACATATTATCGTCGAAAACGATATACCATTTGCTATCTATAAGTATGCTTAACCCTATTTGATTATCTTTGAGGAGATGACAATCACTATTTTTTACAACTTTAATATCGGCTTGTCTTGCGATATCGGTTATTTTTACCGGCAATTGCCTTACGTTATAATCTAAAAGGACTTGCCATGAAGCGTTGCGTACGTATTTGTATTTTCCATAATTTATCATTTTTTATCACCACAAACATTTTAAATGTTTGCAGTGATGAATTATACAGGTAAATATTGGTAATTATAATAAACTATATATCCTCATTATATTCTTTAGCTTTTTTCAAACTCTCAACTTCCTGCGCTGAGAGTTTTATTTTTTTAGCATTAGTACGTGCAGCCATAGGATATTCAACTGTTCTTTGTGAATTATTACTGATTCCGAGAAGAGTGTTTACTGCTGATTGCATTTCAGGTTTGTTACGGTATGCAGTTACTAATTCTTTTTCCTCTTTAGTTAATATAAAAGGTGTTTCAAAATCGTTTATATCTGCATAGCCGGCTATCACGCTTGGTGATAATTTTAATATTTTGGAAAGTAATGCTATTTTATCTCTACCCATATTTGCAATGTTACCTGATTCCCAACGAGAAACGGTGGCTTCACTTACACCTACGTAGTCGGCAACTTCTTTTTGACTTAAATTAAGCTCTTTACGTTTGCTTTTTAATATATCTTTTGTATCCATTTTTATCCCTCTTTTCTTTGCTCTTTTATTTTATTATAAAGAGTGTATTGCAAAAATGCAACAAAAACTTGCAGAAAAGAAAGAAAATTACGAAAAAGTATTGACTTACGGATAAGTAAGTGATATATTTAACTTACGGAAACGCAAGAAAGGAGCATTTTTTATGTTTAAATCAAATCGTTTAAAAGGAATAATGGCAGAAAATGAAATGAGTCAAGCTGTGCTTGCGGATAAATTAGGAATAAGCGAAGCCTCTATTTCACGAAAGATAAAAGGTGAAACGGAATTTAATCGTAATGAAATTAAAATGATTAAAGTGTTATTCAATTTGTCTGCAGATGAAGTTGACTCTATTTTTTTTGCGGCATAACTTACGTATACGCAAGATATCCACTAACACTTAATCAAGGCAGCAGGGTGCAGGCTGAAATATCCCCTTACTGTTCAACTGAAATCAGCCGGGAAGCTATCAACTCCATAGTTTTATTTTTCTCCAAAAATATATGAATAAATCAAACATAACCCCCTTTTCTTAAGTTATAGATAGTTAGCTCTGCTGTTTTGGTTAAGTGTTAGTGTAAAAAAATGCGAAAGGAAGTGTAAATAAATATGCGAGAAAAGGAAGATTACCGAGATAATCTTATGAGAATTAACACTTATTTTCCTGAGGGGGAAATGTTAAATCTTACACAAGTATCAAAAGTAACCGGCATAGACCGCCGCACTTTACTTACTACGTGGAAGAAAGAATTTAAAAAAATCGGAAAATCTGAGTACATAAGCAAATGTGCGCTTGCAAGATTAATGAGTTAGGAAGTGAAAAAATGTATAAATTGCCGTTGATTGTGCTTGCCGCTTTTGCGTTTTATTGCGCAGTATGTTTAATCGCTATTAAAATCAGGCAAAAGAAAAAGCCACTCCGCAAGCGGAATGGCTTTGAAAGAAAGTGCCGTTACATTTTCTCAGAAAACGCAGAATGGGACAACATTCTGCACGGCATTAAATGAGTTGTGATAACCCATACAACACTATTATGTTATCACAACTCTTATTAAAAATCAATAGGAGTTGAAAAAATATGGAAGTTTTTACAAATGATATTTGCCCAAACTGCAGGAATGAAAGTTTTGAAAAATGCAAAGCGGATTTTACGCAGATTACGCTTGACGATGTAACGAGGGCAGTTGTTGACTGCAAGCTATACAAGGCTAAGCCGAAGCATAAGCTTAAGATTACATACGAATGCGAGGGCAAGATAGCCGTTGTTGAAAAGGTGGTATATGATTTGCCCGATGTCGAATGGCAGCAGGCAGATAAGAGAGCCGGGGATATGAGCGACGACGATATCAAGGATATTGTTGAATATCTTAATAATAAAATCGGTGCGCACTATAAGCCGAACGGCAAAAAAATGAAAGAGTTAATCAGGGCAAGAATGAATGAGGGCTACACGGTTAAGGATTTCAAGACGGTAATTGACAAAAAATTCAAAAGTTGGGGAAATGACCCGAAAATGAGCTTATACTTGCGGCCGTCAACGCTTTTTAGTACACGCTTTGCCGAGTACCTAAACGAGTATCAGGCATTCGACCCAAACAGACTGAGTTGCAAGCCTACATATGATATTGAACAGGTAAAAAAAGATATTTTAATGCATTCGTGCGGAGAGGATATATTATGACATCAGAGGAAAGAATTGAAAAAGTAAGCCAACTTCTTATGGAAGGAATGACGGACGGAAAGAAAAGTAAGGAAAATTACTTAAAAATTGCTCAGCTTGAAGTTGATAATATTGTATCAGTAATAACACCGAGTTCAGCCGTCGAAACAAGTTTTATTCTTTTTGCACTTGAACAAGTTACGGAAATGATAAAAGGCACAATGAAGAGATATCCGAAGCAGGAGATTAATTATTGTGTTTTAAAGAGCTTAATAGGCTCAAAAGGAATGTGTATTGAAGTACCTAAGGGGAGCAAAGATGATAAATAGTGTTGTTTTAATTGGACGCCTGACCTACGAGCCTGAGTTAATGGCGACAAATGAGGGCACGTCTTTTATAAACTTTCAAATTGCGGTTGACCGAGGTTATTCCAAGGACAACCGTGCTTGTGACTTTATAGATTGTACCGCTTGGCGGCAGACTGCCGAGTTTTTGAAAAGGTATTTTCACAAAGGCTCAATGATTGCAATTGAGGGCAGACTACAAACAGATAATTATGTTGCGAACACAGGCGAAAACAGGAAAAGCGTAAAAGTGATTGCTAATCAGGTCAGCTTTTGCGGTGAAAAGGGACAGGCTCCGGCGCAAGTAAACGAAAATACAGAATTTGAGGAAATAGAATAATGAGGGTTGCGAAAAACTGTTGTTACATGAAAGTGACAAACGATAAATACAGATTGCCGGTTGCCGTTGCCGATTCCGCAGTTGAACTTGCCCGATTAGTCGGCGCAACAAAGAATACGGTTTTATCTTCAATATCGCACGGTACCGGCACGTACGAAAAGATTGAGTTAGAGGGAAGAAAATGAAAGGACAATTAAACTTTCTTGATGAATTGATTATTGACAATTTTGCAGGCGGCGGTGGTGCTTCCTGCGGAATTGAACTCGCAACAGGGCGACCTGTTGACATAGCTATTAACCACGACCCGGACGCCATTGCAATGCACAAAGCAAATCACCCATACACTCGTCATTATCAAGAGAGCGTATGGGATATTAACCCAAAGGAAATATGCCAGGGCCATAAGGTAGGACTTGCTTGGTTTTCGCCTGACTGCAAGCATTTCAGCAAGGCGAAAGGTGGTAAGCCTGTCGATAAGAATATAAGAGGGCTTGCGTGGATTGTGCTCAAATGGGCAGGAACGGTAAGACCGAGGGTTATTATCCTTGAAAATGTAGAAGAGTTTCAGACTTGGGGTCCTGTACGCAAAGGTAAGCCGGTTAAGTCAAAGCAGGGTCAAACATTCGAGCGTTGGAAAAGTCAGCTTTCGGCACTCGGATATGAGATTGAGCATAGGGAGTTGAGAGCTTGCGACTATGGTGCGCCGACTATAAGAAAGCGATTCTTTCTTGTTGCAAGGTGTGACGGTGAACCTATAGTTTTCCCGAAGCCTACACACGGCGACCCAAATAGCGAAGAAGTTAAGAGTGGCAAGCTTAAGCCGTGGAAAACCGCTGCCGACTGTATAGATTTTTCTTTGCCTGCACAAAGCATATTTGAACGCAAAAAGCCACTTGTAACGAATACTTTAAGGCGAATTGCAAGAGGGCTTGACAAATTTGTGATTAAGGAAGAAAAGCCGTTTATCATTCCTATCGGCTACGGCGAGCGAAAAGGTCAAAAGCCACGATTACAGGATATAGACAAGCCGCTTACAACGATAGTAAGCAGCTGCAAGCAGTATCTTGTATCGCCTTATCTTGAACAAATTAATCATAGTGGAAAAGAAACAAGGGGGCAAAAACTTAATAAGCAAGTTCCGACAATCACATCAAAACACGGCTTTGCTTATATTTCTCCTGCACTTATTCAATATCACAGCGAAACAGCTAAATCGGAAGTGAGAGGTCAACAACTCAATCAACCTATTTATACAATCGACGGCTCACCGAGATATGCTCTTTTTACACCGTTTTTCTCAACATTGAAATTTAAAAACAGTGCTGACAGTATTGTTTTGCCGTTGACAACAATAACGTCTGTTAATTGTCACTGCTTAATTTCGCCGTATCTTTCTAAATACTTTGGCGGTGTTGTCGGCAGCAAAATTGATAAACCATTACCAACCGTTACGGCGATAGACCATAATTCGCTGACTATGCCATATTTAACTCAGTATTACGGCGGTGCAGACCACGCTAACAGTGTTTTAAATCCTTTGCAAACAGTAACTGTTAAGCCTCGGCATTTCTTATGCGAAAGCTATTTGACTATACTCCGCAAAAATATGGATTGCAAGGCAATTAATGAGCCGATACCTACCATAACAGCTCACGCAAATCACTTTGCAAAGACGGATGTTTATTTGAGAGAATACGATAGTAAAAACCTCGGACATTGGAACGAGATAAGAGAACTGCTCAACACCTACACGGATTGGAATATATCGGCTAATCAGGTGCTTATTTTTTGCATTAACGGAGTTGAGTATTTTATATCAGACATAGGCTTGCGAATGCTACAACCAAAAGAATTATACAAGGCGCAGGGCTTCCCGGATGATTACATAATTGATAAGGACTGCAACGGCAAGGAGTATAACAAAACAAAGCAAGTAGCAAGGTGCGGTAACGCAGTACCGCCGCCGTTTTCTAAAGCGCTTGTTATGGCAAATTGTAAATGGCTGTGTGATAAATCTTGCGACAATATGAAAGAATTTAACGCAGTAGCAGCAGGGTGAGGTGATTTGATGATATTTTTAGAAAAAGGCAATTTATATTTAGGTTGTGAAATAGTTGACAATAATGGGCATGTAACTGAACAGACCGAGCCTAAATTTGAAAGTGATGATAGCGGTACTTGCGTTATTGTCGGTGTACTCGATTCTAAAACAAAGGAGCAAGTCGGAAAAGCGGATATTTTCGGCGATTTTAACGCAACAGGATACTTGAAAAAGGTTCTTGAATTGTTAGCGCCCGAAAGAACAATTGATATTCCAAATTTTAAAAGGATATTTGCCGCTGCATTTAATGACGATATAAATCTATGCGATTACTGTAATGAGTTTCAATGCAATAATTGCATTGTTTCCAAATGGAAAGAAGAGTGTCAGAGGTGATGAAAAATGAAAACACATAAAATCAAACTTCTTTTGAATTTCTGTGATGATGTTTTATCAGGAGATAAGAGATTTGAAATTCGAGAAAATGACCGAGGTTATCAAAAAGGCGACAGGGTTATTTTTCAGCCTTATGAGCCAAGCGACCCGTTTGTAAAGCATCCTATAAGCGACAAAGTATATGAAATAACCTATGTTCTCAATGGTTGGGGTCTTAAAGACGGATATGTGGTATTTGGAATTAGGGAGATAAACTATGACTTGTAAAGATTGTTACCATTATAATGCGTGTAAATTTTATAATAAAAATTTACCTAAAGAATATGACCCTATTGAATGGCAATGTGATAATTTCAAAGATAAATCACTCATTGTTGAATTGCCTTGTAAGGTAGGAGATAAAGTATACAAAATTGTAAGAAGTATTTGCTTTGGTAATCACATTCAAGAAATGACTATAAAAGACTTTGGAATATATGCTAACACAGATTATGAAGCGCTTATTCTTCGTCAAAATGATGTATTTCTTGATAAATCTAAAGCAGAAGCAAAGTTAAAGGAGCTGAACAATGAACGCTAAAGAGTGTAGGTTTTGCAGACATTGTGACCCTAACAGAACAAACGATATTGAGCAAGTAAGATGTAAACGATTTAGCACTTTTGTTAATTTGTTTGATAAGTGCGACTATTTCGCTATTGATAGTAAAATAATTGAAACATTAAAGGAGTTGAACGGTAATGAATAAAGAATTAGCAAGATATTTTGTAAAATTGATTGCGGAAGATTTGCAATTTTCATTTAATGGAATGGGCATTCCAAGTTATAGTTGTGAATGGTTAGAAAATCAGCTAATGCAAGAAAATTTTGATAAAGTCGAAGAATTTATAAAGAAAAGATATGATGAACACGAAAACTCTGCTAAGGACACAAATGTCCGTGGCAAAAAACGCAAGCATAAGTTAAGAGCTATGACTAATGGCGAAAGAGGTAAGGAAATGACAAATTTTGAAAAAATTAAAGAAAAGAATATTGAAGAAATGGCAAAGTTTCTTATAAGTTTTTATTTTGATGTACCTGTAAATTCGGCTAAATATACAAATATGGAAAAATGGCTTCAAAGTGAGGTAGAAGAATGAGTGAGGAGTTGACTAATTTTTTTGCTATTATTGGAATATTATTTTTGATTGTAATAGTTGGATTCACTTTAATCGTAATATTGAGTTTTATTCAACAAAAAATTGATGAGTTAAAAAACTATTACAGAATTAAACATAGATTTGATAAGCCACCGCTTGCCGATTGTTATTGCATAGATTGCAAGTCTTACAATCGTGAAAATGAGAGATGTTATATGCTTAACCGAGACACAGCAAATAATTGGTTTTGTTGGAATGCAAAACCGATTGATGTTGAAACGGCAAAGCAATTAGAAAGCGAGGTAGAGAAATGACATATCAAGAAGCAAATGCACTTGTGGACGATTTTTCTTTTGTTTATAAGGGAAAGTCAATATCAAAAGAAGCGCTTATTGAGTGCAGAGAAATAATCCATAAGGCACTTGAAAAGCAGATAGCGAGAAAGCCAACAGCTCACAAAGTCGATGTTCCCAAAATCAAAGTAGGCAATGGTTTTTTTGGAAAAGGCACAATAGTTTATCGTTGCCCTTGTTGTAACGAACTTATAAGTAAGATATGCGATTGCTGTTATAATTGCGGACAGGCAATAAATTTGAGTGTGAAAAAATAATGAAACGAAAAATAATTGAAATTGAATGTGATGTATGTCATAGAGACATTACGAATGCAAGGAAAAGATATAAATTCAAACGCCGTAATAACTATCTTACTCAATTTTTTGAGCCTGACCCACCCAAATGGACAAGGCTTGATATGTGTGAGAGCTGTTTTAGAAAACTTCGACAATTTATAAGAAATGAAACTGTCAGACAATTGACAGGAGGCAAGTAATGACACTTAAAGAACTTGAAGAGTATTCGGCTATAGCTAATGGCGAAATTTGTGATAAACGAAAAGGAGTAAACAATGAAAATATTTATAAGTCAGCCTATGAAAGGCTATTCAAATTTTGAAATTGAAATCATAAGAGGAAAGATTAAAGAAGCACTTAAAGAAAAGTACGGAAATGATATTGAAATTATCGACAGTTTTATAAAAGGTGCTCCGGCAAATGCTAAACCGTTATGGTATTTAGGCGAATCTATTAAAAAGCTAAGTAAAGCTGATATTGCAGTTTTTGCATATAAAGGACCTACCGTGGGCAATTATCCGGCTTTGGTAAGAAGTTGCGGCATTGAGGAAAAGTGTGCAAGAGAATATAACACCTTATGTCTTTATGTCGCATTTTATAAAAACAGTTTTCAATCGACTGTAGATATTGAACTCAGCGAACTATCAACCCAAAGACCGGATTTTGTGGAGTGATTAAATGGACTACATAGAAGCGTGGGAAAAGACAAGAGCAAAAAAAGACAAGCAAGACGTGATGATTCACACCTTTAGAAATCCTTACGGTTTTCGACTAAATATAAATCATCCTATGATTTTGCCTAAGTATGAAGCTTTTAAAAAGAAAAACAATATCGGCAAATATGATATGACGGATGAGCTGAGGGAAAAGTTTGAAAATCAGTTTATGGAAAGCAAATATTATCAAAAGCTTGTGGCAGCAGAAAAGCAGAAATACGGCACAGCTTATGATTATATTTATGAGCCGCTTGTGGGTTAGGCGGTGAGAAAATGAGCAAAGATTTCAAAGCTTGCACCAAATGGTTTTTGATTTTAGCAGGCGCAATAATTATTCTTATGGAAATTTATGTAACAAAAGCGATATAGGAGACAGGTTATGTGCTTAGGATTAGCAAACGGATATATTGAAGAAAAAGGCAACGAGATTAGGGACGGCGACGGATTTAAGCTCGTAACAAAAAGCGGTGCTTATTTGTATCAAGCAAAGTCAACACCGAACGGATTTGTTCTTGTTCCTCTTTCAGAAGCTACACCCATAGGTGCGGTGCACGAAAGCGAAATGAGAAAATACGATTTCAAAAAACTCTAATCACCATATCTATATACATATTATATATAGCAAAAATTTAAGCCGGTGCAAGTCCGGCTTACGAGCTTGTATTGTATCTTAACTACTGAACGAAAATAAAGAAAGGAGTATAAGAGGTGAATAAGGAAAAGCAGATTAAAAGTGGAAGATTGTTAGAGGTGAGTTATTTCCCTTGCACGGACAGCGGCAGACCTCTTGCTGAAAGAGCACCAAAAAGCAGAATCACATCAGAGCAGCAGGCACTTTATAATGCAAAGCAGTCCACAAAAAAGCTTATCAGGCTTATTTGTGCTAATTTTGATACAGGAGATATCTATTTGCATTGCACGTATTCACCTGAAAATGCTCCGCAAAGTTCAGACAAAGCATACCGTGACGCTTATAATTATATCCGTCGCATAAGATATTACCGCAGAAAGCATAAACTCCCCGAACTTAGGGCGGTAGTGATTATGGAAGAAAAAACATACAAGACAGGCAAGTATGCAGGGCTTGTTAATATTCATTTTCACATTTTTATGAATAATAGTGGCTTCGGCAGGGACAGAGCCGAGGATATGTGGAAATTTGGTTGGGTGAATGCAAACCGATATAACCCTGATGTCTTCGGACCTGAAACCGCCGCTAAGTATGTGTCAAAGGACCCAAAGGGCAGGAAACGTTGGTTTTCTACTCAAAATCTAAAAAAGCCGATTGAAAGAACAAAAAAGCGAATGGTGACTAACAGATATGTCAACCGCCTTGCAAAATACAAGGATGACAGAGCGTTTTGGGAGAACAAATACCCCGGTTATATATACGAGCGTGTTGAAGTATGCGAAAATGAGTATAACGGCCATACTTATGTTACCGCTATATTGTTTAAAAAGCGGAATTAAAAGGAGTTGAGCTATGTCGAATTTATATCGTGATGTCAAAGCGTGTTGTCCTTTTTACCAAACGCAGAAAAAGGAAAAAGGCGGTGCAATGTATATCAAATGCGAAAAAATAATAAGCAAAGGGTGCATTGTGCTTAGATTTCCAAGCGTACAGAGAGGCGACAAATGGCTTAACACCTATTGTAACAGCATAAGCGGTTGCAAAAACTGCGAAATGTATCAACTTATAAATCAAAAATACGAGAAATGAGGTAATCTTATGAAAACTGCTATTATTATTTTATTAGCGGCTGTTTTTGTTGCGCTTTTAGGCGTGGCTGTAGCTGCTACTTCTTTACTTATTGAACAAAAGAAACAAGAGGGATATCAAAACGGCTTTGACAAAGCTACAGAAATTGACGCTAAAATGGCGAAAAATCAAGCAAGCAAAGCGCTTGCCCAAATGCTTCAATCCTACAGCGTTAAAGATATTATCGTGACAAAGGATAATAAGACTGTGGTTAAGTGGAATGACGGCAAAACAACTTGGGTTAAGCTCAAAGAGGGAGACGTCAACAATCCTTTTAAGGCATTTTGTTACTGCCTTTTAAAGCAAATGTACGGCGACGCCTGGAAAGAAATGTTCAAACGCCACGGTGTTGAAGATACGCAGGCGGAAAATATATATGAAGTCCACGAGGAAAAAGAATAAATGAATGTATAAGCTCTTGCCGAGAGGCAGGGGCTTTATTTTTTTGCTTTATGGGTGTGACATTGAAGCGTTTTGAAATGATAAGGTAAATAAGAGGTGAGAACGTGAGCAAAGTCGATTGGAAAGAGCTTGAAAATGAATATGTATGCGGTGAAATGTCTTACAGAGCACTTGCAAACAAGCACAAAATAGCGCCGTCGAGGGTATCGGCGGTAGGAAAAAAGCAAAATTGGGTAAAAAAACGTGATAAATATAGGTCAAATGTGGCGCAGGTCACTTTACAAAACGCACGTGCGACTGATATTAAGAATAAATCGCAAAAACTTAATAATTTAATTGAGGCGGCAGACCAGCTTGCCTTTGAACTTAAAAAAGCACTTGACGACCCGGAGCAGCTTTACCGGCAAATACTCAGAACATCAAGCGGCGCAGAGGCAGTCAGGACTACTAAGAAACTTGATACAAGAGCGTTAAAGGATTTTGCAAGCACTATTTCCACCATGAATGACACTATAAAACAGCTTAATGATTTGACAGAGGATGAGGATAAAAAGAATGTTGAAATTAAGATAATAGAGGGTAAAAAAGAATGGGCGCAGTAACACTTGACCTCGATTTTTCGAAAGTGAATCCAAAGCAAAAGCTCGCCTTAGAAGATAAGCACAAATATATCGGTTACGGCGGCGCACGTGGCGGCGGAAAGAGTTGGTTTGTAAGGATAAAAGCGATACTTCTCGCTTGCTTTTTTGCCGGGATAAAAATATTGATTGTCAGACAGTCGTTTCCTGAGCTGATGAATAACCATATTCGTGAAATGCGTTCAATGCTGTTTGGCGTTGCAAAGTATGTTGATAAGGAAAAGATTTTTTATTTTCCTAACGGCAGCACAATACAGTTTATGTATTGTCAGCGTGATAAGGACCTCGACAGATTTCAGGGTACAGAGTATGACGTTATATTTATTGATGAGGCAACCCACCTAAGCGAATACCAAATAAAAACAATAGGGCTTTGCTTGCGTGGTGCGAATGATTTTCCCAAAAGAATATATTTCACCACTAACCCCGGTGGAGCTTCACATCACTATTTCAAGAGAATATTTATCGACAAAGACTATATGCCTGATGAAAACCCTGATGATTATTCTTTCATTCAGGCACTTGTGACAGATAACACGGCGCTTATGGAATCACAACCCGATTATATTGAGCAGTTGAAGAATTTGCCCGAAAAGCAAAAGCGAATGTTTCTATATGGCTTATGGGACGTGGCTGAGGGTATGTTTTTTGAAGATTTTAGGGTAGGCACAAAAGAGCAGCAGGCTACAGGCTTATATACTCACGTGATAGAGCCGTTTGAAATTCCGCCGAATTGGACCATATATCGCTCTTTCGACTGGGGTTATCATAAACCTTTTTCAGTCGGTTGGTGGGCTGTAGACTATGACGGTGTGCTATACCGAATAATGGAACTATACGGCTGTGTGAAGAATGAAGCAAACGAGGGCTTGCAGTGGGACCCACAACAAGTTTTTCAAAGAGTAAAGGAAATTGAAACAACGCATAGGTGGCTGAAAGGTAAAAACATAATCGGCATTGCTGACCCGGCAATATGGCAAAAAACAACAGGTATCAGTATTTATGACGTGGCGGCAAGAAACGGCGTCTATTTCCAAAAGGGCGACAATAATCGAATTGCCGGTTGGCAGCAGGTGCATTACAGATTTACCTTTGCTGCTAACGGCAAGCCGAGAATGTATATATTCAATACTTGTAAAAATACAATACACACCTTACCGACGCTTCAATATGACGAACACAAGGTCGAGGACCTTGACACAGACGGCGAGGACCATATTGCAGATGAAATCAGATATATGTGTAACAAGCTGCCGATTAAGCCGATAAAGAGTAAGCCGATTAAGGAGCTTGCTGACGACCCACTTAATCAGCGTGGTGAATACAGAAGTAGTATGAACAACTACGGAATTAAGATTTATTAAGGAGCAGAAAAAATGAGTAAGTACAAAAATCCTATGGACGAAAAAAACAATAAGGTTTTGAAAGAAACCGAGCAGCAGGCAGACAAGCCTATGAATAAGGCTGACAGCTTTAATCAGGCAAATGGGCTTGAAGTGCACAAAAGCGGCAAGGGCGGCGGCGAGCGATTAAAGGTAATCGGTGTTGAAGAAATAATCAAAGCACGTGAAACGCTGCAGAAATACAAGCAACAAAAGCAATCGCTTGAAAGCAGAGTTGTAAACAACGAAGAGTGGTGGAAAATTCATAACTGGGAGCAGATAAAGAAAAAGGACGCAGTAAAGGCAGATAGGGAAAATCCTAACGGTATTGAAACGCCCTCTTCATCAGCGTGGCTGTTCAATTCAATTACTAATAAGATTGCCGATTTTTCGGACAACTATCCCGAAGCAAATATAAGGGCGAGGACAGGCGGCGACGTGCCTGAAGCGGAAAGACTTAAGAATGTTATTCCTATGATTTTGAAGCGAAACAAGTTTTATAAAACGTACATTGCAGATATTTCCGAAAAAAGCAGGAGCGGTACCGGCATAACATATGTAGGTTGGAATCCGAAAAAGGACGGCATAGGCGACGTTGAAATTCAAAATATAAATATTCTTTCAATCTTTTGGCAGGGCGGTATAACGAATATTCAAAAAAGCCGAAATGTATTTACTGTTGAGCTTGTTGATACAGACCTACTGAAAAAGCAATATCCGAGTGAGGCTGAAAATATAACAAGCGACGGTGAAGTTGATTTAAAGCAGTATTTGTATGAGGACTATATCGATACGACCGATAAGAGCCTTGTTATTGATTGGTGGTATAAAAAGGACGGCAAGCTTCACTATTGCAAGTTCGTTAATAATGTTGTGCTGTTTGCGACGGAAAATGAGCCTGACGAATATCCGAACGGCTATTATGACGACGGTAATTATCCTTTTGTTTTTGATGTTATGTTTCCTATGCAAGGCACTATTGCAGGCTTTGGCTTTATTGACGTAGGCAAGCAACCGCAAGAATACATTGACAAAATGGACGCAGGAATACTCCAAAATGTATTGATGAACTCAATGCCACGCTATTTTGAGCGGCAAGACAGCGAGATAAACGAGGAAGAGTTCCTCGATTGGACGCAGCCTTTTGTTAAAACAAATACAAACCTCGGTCAAGATGATTTGAGAGAAATAAACGTTAAAGGACTTGACAGCGCAGTATTTACTCAGCGTGACAGCAAGATTAACGAGATTAAAGAAACAACGGCTAACCGTGATGTATCAACAGGCGGCACAACAAGCGGTGTTACTGCCGCAAGCGCTATATCAGCACTTATCGAAACAGGCTCAAAAGTAAGCAGAATGGCAATTAAAGGCACGTATGACGCTTTTGAAAATATAATCTACCTCATAATTGAGCGTATGAGACAGTTTTATGATTTGCCGAGATATGTAAGGATAACAGGTGACGACGGCACCGACGATTTTGATACATACGATAACAGCAACCTGAAATTGCAGGAAAGGCAGACACTTCAAGGCGATACGGCACAATATCTGCCTGAGTTTGATATTGAGGTGGCGGCGCAAAAGGCTTCACCGTACAGCAAGGCAGCACAAAACGAACTTGCGCTGCAGCTTTACAGCGCAGGGTTCTTTAATCCGCAGAATACAGACCAATCACTTGCTTGCCTTAATATTATGGATTTCGACCACAAGAGCGACGTTATAAATCAAATTAAGAAAAACGGCACTTTACTTGACGCATTACAGCAGGCACAAATGCAATTACAACAATTGCAGCAGGAAAACGAAAAGCTTAAGGTTATGTGCGATTTGAACATTGACAACAGCAACCTTACAGGAATGAAAGGAAAGCAGCAGGGCAGCAGTCCTGATGTAGCGCAGGCTTCAACAAGCGGAAGCGCAAATATGGAAAGCACAAAACCTGAGGGAATGCAAAGCGTAAGCACCGGCGACAAAGGCTCACTTGCCGAGCAGGCGGCGCAAAAGGCTAATGAATCGGCTCAGCCGAGATAGGAGAGTAAAGAATAATGGTTGAGATTACATACAGTGAGACAAGAAACGGCTTTGAGCTAAAGGCTGAGGGACATTGCAGATATGCCGAAAAAGGCAAGGACATAGCTTGCGCCGGTGTTTCTACACTTATTGTTGCACTTGCAAAAACGCTTGAAGAAAACGAAAATAAGCTGAAAATACCGGCACTTATTATTGTTGAGGACGGATATGCGCTTATATGTGCTTATCCGAAAAAGCGATATTATAAAGAAATTGCAAGCACTTTTGAAACGGCGAAGCAGGGTATTAGCTGGCTTTCGGAAGAGTTTGAAAAAAATGTAAAAAAGTTATTTTGAGGGTGTGACATTGAAATAACGCCCTTAGGTATAATGAGGATAAAGAGCCGTGGGCTTAACCCACAGATTACAGATTCGCTGACTTAATCAGCAGGGAGCATTATTATGCAGAAATATCATATTCAGTTATTTGCCGACGGTGCGGCTACTGCAGGAGCTGACGGAGTAGGTACAACGGTTGATACCAATGTTGACGGTGCGACAGGCACGCAAGACGCTAAGGAAGAAAGCTTTGACGATTTAATCAAGGGCAGATACAAGCAAGATTATCAAGCTAAATTTGATAAGGCACTTAACAAGCGTATGAGCAAAGCAAATGCGCAAATTCAAGAGGGTATAGATTTCAGAAACAAGCTTACCCCGGCACTTGAAAAATTCGCCGCTAAATACGGAATTAAAGATTCGACGGATATTGATTCGATTGTATCGGCTATCGACAGCGACAATTCGATTTATGAAGAAATCGCAACTGAGAGAGGCGTTACGGTTGAGCAGGCTAAGGAGCTTATGCAGGCTGAGAGAATCATCAGGCAAGATGAAATCAGACAGCAGCAGGACGCTCAAAAAATAGCATTTCAAAATCAAATGAACGCTTGGTGGCAAGAAGCCGAAGAATTAAAAGAGTATTATCCGAATTTCAATTTCGAGTTGGAAAGCAAAAACGATAAATTCCGTGAATGGCTTAATCGTGGCATGAGTGTTAAGGACGCCTATGAACATATCCATTTGCCGGAATTTCTTAGTGGTGCTATGGGTTACGCATACAATCAATGCCGACAGGATATCGCCGACACAATGAGGGCTAATGCTAACCGTCCGATTGAAAACGGAACGTCACAGCAGCAGGCCTCTAATTACAGCGGAATGTCTTTTGACAAGTTAAATCAAAATCAAATCAAAGAATTATTAAACGCTGCAAGTTTGGGCGAAAAAATTGACGAAAAAAATTTTATGAAATATTTGTCAAAATAATATGTAATTCGCTCTTACTTTCAGCAGAAAGGGAGCATTATGAATATTATTAAATCATTAAAAAGCGCAAGTATCAGCGCAAAGAAATACAGCGCACAGCTTTTTGCTGACGCTGTACTTAACACAACCGGCGACAGCGATTTGTCACCGGGTATGAAAATCTTTTATGACACCGCATTACTTCAAAATGTGGGCAGTCAAACATATTTTGCACAGTTTGGCAAACAGCAGCCATTGCCGAAGCACAGAGGCAAAAAGGCTGAGTGGCGTAAATGGAATACATTTACCGTTTCAACTGTTCCGCTTCAGGAAGGTATTACACCTACAGGTGACAAGCTCGGACAGACAAGCATTGAAGCGGAAATTCATCAGTATGGCCGTTATGCTTATGTAACAGATGTACTTAGTCTTACACACCTTGATGATGTAATCGGCGGTGCTACAGAGTTATTTGGTGACCTTGCGGCACAGACAATGGATATTGTTACACGTAACTCTGTTATGACTGAGGCTGTTAAGAATGTACTTTTCCCACGTAAGAGCGACGGCACGGCAGTTGCTTCACGTGATAAGCTTGATAAAACTTGTCAGCTCACACCGAGAGTTATAAATAAAGCTGTTGCAATTCTTAAGAAGAATAAAGCGCCTAAAATCAACGGCTCATATATCGGTATTATTCATCCGTCTGTTTCTTTTGACTTAAGAGACAGCAAAGGTTGGGAAGAGGCACATAAGTATTCTGCAACAAAAGAAATCTTTAACGGCGAAATCGGTGAGCTTCACGGTGTGCGTTTTGTTGAAAGCTCCAATGCTAAGGTGTATACCGATAATTGCCCGGTAGGCTACAGCGTATATTCAACTCTTATTTTCGGTAAGGACGCATGGGGCGTTGTTAAGCCTGACGGTGCAAGCCTTAAGATGATTGTTAAGCAGGTCGGTTCAAGCGGCGCAAGCGACCCACTCGAACAGAGAGGCTCGGTAGGCTTTAAGTTTTCTACTGCTTCTGCTGTGCTTTATCCTACACGACTTCTCAGCATTGAAACTGTTTCGGCAGAGTTTGCAAATGATGATGAAGCTAACTAATAAAGGAGCGTGAACATTATGGCAAAAAGTAAAGCAGCCGCAGAAAATGCGGCGATTGAAGAAACCGCAGTTGTTGAAGAAACAACTGCAAAAACATATACACAGGAAGAGCTTGACGCTATTCTTGCCGAAAAGCTTAAAAAACAGAATGAGACCATAGAGGCCTTGCAGGAAAAGCCTGAATATATTCAGGATAACCCTGAGGGTGAGGAAATGGAAATCATTAAAATTCCTATGTATCTTGGACCTAATGACGACCCAAGGGGCGAATATGTTGCAGTAAACGGCGTGGCAATGTTCGTCCCACGTGGCAAGGTTTGCAAAATCAAGAAAAAATATGCCGACCGACTTAAAATGAGCCTTAATCTCAGAGAGGTTGAGCATTCATATATAAGAGCTAACGAAGGAACTAAAGAGGTAACGCTTTAACTCTTTGTTGTAATTTTAAAGGGCAGGGAGAAATCCTTGCCCTTTGCTATTTGAGGTGAAAGAAATATGAAAACTACAATTGGCGAGGTATTAAGCTATTTTGACAATCAAGTGCCTAATCAATATTCAGATGACGAGAAAAAAAGGTGGCTAAACGAGATAGAGGCACAGATTTATAACGATATTATAAAAACACATAAGGACGCTGACAAAATTGCATTTAACGGCTACACAGCCGATACAGATATAAATACACAAATGATAGTGCCGCTCGAATACAGCGAGTTATATAGATTTTGGCTTGAAAAGAGTGTTCACTATGCTAACGGCGAAATTGACAGAATGAATAACGCTATGACAATGTTTCAAAGCTATTATGACAATTTCTATGCTGCATATAACCGAGCGCACAGACCTATAGGTGTGCACGGCTACAGATTATAAGGGGGCGAAAATATGAAATTACCGCAGTCGCTTAATGCGTATAACGTCACGAAAGAAAATATTGAAGAATTTAAGGGCTTAGACCATAACGAGCGAGCGCAAAACGGTGCTTGGTATGATATGGAAAATATGACGCTTGATGATTACCCGGTTGCGAGTACAAGAAATAAGCGTGGTATTGTGACGAGTGATTATGAAAACACGATATCAAATAATGATTTAACTATTCAAACACGCAGAGGCGCTTTTGACGCCGCTATTGTTAATGGCAAGGTTTCCCTGTTACAAAACTGTGCAATGCAGAAGGGCGGTACAGTTACTGCTGAAGGGCAGATTTTAAAGGATACGCAAAACGCAGTATATTCGTTTGTCAAAAACGATATTGAAGGTACTATTACATATCAAAACAATTTGCTTAAGGAATTTCAGGATAAGTGGTGTTTCTATGGCAGAGGTGAGCCGATATGCAACATAAACGGACGTTGGTATGAATACCGAACGAAAGACAGCATTTCCTCAAATGATATTTGCCTCGGTGCAATCATAACCACTACTGACGACGGAGCACCGTGGACGTTTCCTATGCTCATATCTAAAAAGGAAAGTGCAATAAAAATATATTATAACGACGCCTTTTACGGTGAACAGATTAATTGGAACGAAACGTTTAAGGACTGCACGTATATAAAAGAATATACAGATAAACACGGCGAAAAGTGGTATGTAAGTCAAAACGCTGCCGCTTTTAATTTAGGCGATAGCGTAGATAATATAAAGGCTTTATGCTGCGGCAAGGCTCAGTATTTAGGTATATTCAACGATTGGCAGAGCGCCGCACAGACTATTATTGACATATACAATGATGAATCAAGTGTGGAATCACAGCATTATTTTTATGTGACAGGGCTTAAAAAGGTAGTTGACAATCCGATACATGCTTTTACAGACAATGATTATAAATGCTTGGATATAAAAAACAGAGTAAGCAAATCTAAGCTTTATATGCAATTTTACGACTATCAAGACTATTATCTTTCAGCAAGCCAAATCACTAATTTTTCTGAAATGTTATTAAGCAAATGGGAAAAAGCAAAAGGAAAGCTTTATTGCGACGATATAACGGAGCTTTATCCTTATGTTAAAGAGGCTACCAATGAATATTACGAAGCATATCAAGGCGACTTCGCAAAGAAAAAAGGCTTACAGGTTTTTTATTATTCTGATAAAAACGGTGCTATCCATAATTCCGATGAAAGAAAATATAGCTGTTACGTTTTAAATAAATGCTATGTGCCGAGCAAATATGATAGTGAAATAGTACGTGCAATAAGTTTTTATAAAGAAGGCGTTTCGTGGAAACATGAAATGCCCGAACAGGCCGCCATTCCGAATTGTAAACTTATTGCTAATACAACACCGTTGCAATATGGCTATGTGGTTGATTTATCAGGCATTGAAAAGGACGCAAACGGATATGATGTGCCGAAAAAGGGCTGGCAATTTAACTATAACCTTATTTGCGAATTTTCATCAAACATAAAAAGCGTGCTCAGCAAAGATAACAGTCAAGTTGATATAGAGGGTGAGTTATTTTCGAATAAAGAAAACATTGAAATTATAAGAAATAAAAATGCTTATTTAATCAACACTTCTGTAATTAATTTGGATTGGGCGTGTAAGCAACAAAACGCACCGTCTGTTACCAATGTTAAAATGAGCGGTTCCTTGATAGCGGATAATCAGAACGTTAAGAATATTGAAACGCTTAAGAGTGCAAATTACGGCGAGAAAAAAGCATTAATTAAGTGCGGTACTAAGATACTTGTGGTCCCGGACGGAGTGATTATAGATACCGACAGCGGCAAGGTAAGCAAGATTGCATACAAGGATACGTTTTCTGTCAATAAAGAAAATAAAATATCCTCTGTTTTATGCACATGCGACGGTGACGAAAACACTTTTAATGCAAATATTTACAGCATTGATTCAAATTCCAATTATCGAATAGTAAGCGGAACGCTTCAAAAGAAAGTCAAGCTTAATGACAACAGTACATTATGGACCGATATATCAAGCTATGTAAGCTTTTATTATAACGAGGCGGAACGCTTCGATAAATTCAGTAAGGGCGATAATGTCGAGTTCAGTATTAAGTTTAGCGCCGATTGTCAACTTGACTTAACTAAATTCAAAAAAGGCCTTTTTGAATACGACAGTGCAACAAGGAAATTGAAAACTAATAACTACAGAATAAACAAGGTTGGTAATAGTTTCATTGATTTTTCTGCACCACTTATTAATTACGAAAAGAATGAAAACGAACGGCTGACAGGATTTACTAATAACGATACGGAATTTGATATTACCATTGAAAAGAAATTTCCTGATGTTATGCCGTTTGGCTGTTTATGCGGTAACAGAGTATGGTTGTGTCAAAAAGACGGCCACGAGATATATGCCTCGGCTCTCGGCGATTATACTAATTATTATGACTTTTCAGGGCTTAACAGCGACAGTTGGGCGGCTAATGTCGGAAGTGACGGCAAATTTACAGGAATTGTAAATTATCTCGGTAATATTCTTATATTCAAAGAAGATACGCTTTATATTGTGTACGGTTCGGCACCGAGTGAGTTTTCGTATACGGAAGTAAACAATTTTAAAGGTGTTGAAGAAGGCAGCGAGAGAAGCTTTGCGATTATTGATAATATTTTATATTACAAGAGCGTTTACGGCATTATTGCTTATGACGGAAGTACAACCGTTATTTCCTCGGCACTCGGCAGGGATAAATACAAGAATGCTGTGGCAGGCGCTTGGGGCAACAAATATTACGTGTCAATGCAAAACGTCAAAACAAATGAATATACCCTTTTCTGCTACGACACTAAAAAGGGTATGTGGACTAAGGAAACGGAAGAAAAAATATCACGCTTTATTAACGACGGCAACACGCTTTATTATGTTACAGAAAAGCAGGTGAAGATTGTTGACGCCGATAATGATTATGATGTGCTTGAAGATAAAATCAATTGGAGCGTTGAGACAGGTGTTTACGGATATTCATATCCAAATCAAAAATATGTTTCACGTTTTCAATTGAGAATGTATTTGGCACAGGGTGCAAAGGCAAGATTTTATATTCAATATAACAGCTCAGGCAAATGGGAAAGCTGCGGCAGAGAAATAATAGGACGTGGAATTAATTCTTTTGTATTTCCTATCAGACCACGCAGGTGCGACCACATGAAATTCAAAATTGAGGGCGAGGGTGAATGTAAAATTTACTCTCTTACAAAATGTTTAGAGGTAGGTGGCGAATTATGAAATTGCCGATTATAAGTAAAATGAGCGCAACAGGCAATTTGCCTTACGTTGTGAATTATATTGAGCAGCTTGTTAATAAACTGCAAAAATATATAGACAGCAACAGAGGTAATGCAAACGAGGCAAAATATGTAGTTGATATAGTTGCAACAACGCATTTAATTACAGTTAAATACAGCGACCAAACGACAAAGGAATATGAAATATAGGACGGTGAGGATACATGTCAAAGAAAACGCCAAAATATAAGGCAAAAACGATTGATACGTCAGGATATAACAACGAGCTGACTGCGGCACAAAATGCGCTTACGGCGATAGGCGATTTTTATTATAACGACGCCGCTGGATATAAAGAAAGGTCCGAAAACGCTTTTAACGATTGGAATGACCTTTACAGCGGACAGGGAAAAGCAAACTTTGACGCTTCGCAGCAAAAGCTTCAAACCACGGTTGATGATTTGTTCGACCAAATAATGAATTACGGCGATTTTAGTTACGACCAGGAAAAAGACCAACTTTTCCAAATATATAAGCAACAGTATTTATCGGCAGGTGCCGGCGCAATGAAAAATCAGCTTGCAGCAGCTTCTGCAAATACAGGCGGATATAACAACAGTTATGCTCAGCAATCAGCGCAGCAGGCATACAACAATACAATGAACGGACTAAGTGATAAGGCAATTGAACTTAGAGCAAATGCTCTTACAACTTGGCAAAACGAATACAACCAAATACAAGACAGATATAATCTTGTAAACAACCAAAAGGCGGCAGAAGAAAGCAGTTATTATAACAAACTTAATGCGGCAAATAATGCATATAACGTATTTAATACCGCATATAAAGATGATTACAACAATCAATACGGCTTGTGGAGCGATAACAGGAATGCAGCGCAGACAAGAGTTAATAACGCACAGAGCCAGGTTAATTGGGCTAATGATTACAATGCTAATGAAATTAATAAAACAAATACGCTTAATCAGCAAGCAACCCAGGCAGACCAACAGCTTTCCGAAACAAGACGTCATAATAATAAAATGGAAACAATTGCTAAGAAAAAATCAAGAGGAAAGTAGGTGCAATTATGGCTATATCAAACAACACAAGAAACAAATACGAGCAATATAATACTCCTTATGCCGAAACAGAGGAGCAAAAGCGACAGAGAGAGGCTGCTCAACAGTTGGCGTATTCTCAGCCGAATAATGCACCTAATAATTACGCGCAGCAAATGCAAGAAATGTATAACAGAGTTGCAAACAAAGGTGCTTTCTCATACGACAAAGCAAATGACAAAGCGTATCAGCAGTGGGCAGAACTTTATCGGCAGCTCGGCGGTTTATCCACGGCGGCAACTCAGCAAGCGGCAAATAATTTGACCGGCGGATATGGCTCAACATACGCACCGCAGGTTGCCGCTCAAACGGATAATGTGTATCAGGCAAATGTTGACGCCGCTTTGCCTGCGTTTTATCAGCAAGCCCAGGAAGAATGGACCGCACAAAAGCAAAACGATTTGGCGGCATATCAGGCGGCTATTGAGGGATATAAAAATATTGAAAACAGCAATGCGAACCACAACAATGCCTGGGCTGATATTGCCGGTGCTGCAGCAGGCAGGTCGAATCAGGAGAACGCTAATGCCATTAATCAATATACGGATAACAGAGACTTTTGGCTTGACCAATATTGGAAAGAGCAAAACGCAGCAAATGAAGCCGCAGAAACAAACAGTGAGCGTTACTGGAACGATAACAGCCTTAAAGAAAACAGCAGACAATTTAAGGCTCAGCTTAAGGAAGATACGAAACAAAATAAGCGAGATGAATATTGGTCTATGAACGAGGTTAATGTTTCTATCGCTGCCGACAAAGCGGACAGCTACCGTGAAAAAAAGGATAACAAGGGAATGAAAGCATATCTTCAAGCCCAGGTTAAGAAAGGTAACATTACTCAGTATCAGGCAGACGCTATTTATAAGCAATACAAATATACTCCACCTAAGAGCAGCGGTGGCTCAGGCGGCAGGCGGTCAAGCGGAAGTTCAAGTGGCAAGTCGAGCTATTCTTATACTGCTAAAGGAAATAGTAATTCGTCAAATGATTCCGGTAATAAAGAAAAAACACAGGACGATATAGGTATTTCAAACGGTATGCTACAAGATATCGGAATGAACAGGACCAATGAGGGCAGAACAAACGCAATTGAAAGGTTACTTAAGAAAAAGACTATTAATGAAGAACAGGCAAAGTGGTTACTTAATCATTTTGACTTGGCATAAGAGGTGTGATTATGGCAATTGATTTTGATACATTAAGAAAAAAAGCTAAAAAGCGTGATGAAGAAAAGCAGAAAAAGGACGCATACGAATACTCTCGTTCTATGTATGAGGGCGCAAAGAAGAATCGTAGCAATGTATCTGCAAATACGTATAAGCTTTATTATGATGATTATATTAAAAACACTAAAGCCTATAAAAACGAGCAAAAGAAAGGAATTAATGACGAGAGAAAAAGCCAGCTTAAGGCTGTATTAAATATGATTAATCCTCTTGACAGCGTTTCCGCTTCCAAGGCAAGAAAAAATTATAAATCTGCTCAAAAGGAAAAAGAAAAAAAGCAGAGCGCATACGATAAGCTTAAGGAAGAGTATGAGACATTAAACGGCAGTAAGCAAAAGAAAAATTTACTTATGAGTGAAATAGGCAAAGTCGGCGAGACTTTGTACGGAAATCCATATAACACTAAACGAAAAAATGAAGTCAAGCAGATTTATAATAAATCTAAGCAAGAGGCTTATGAGCAACAGGCATACGACGCTGACATCAAGCAAAAAGCAAGGGAAGAAACGGCAGCTAAAAACAAGAACGCTTTAAGCAAAGACAAGGGAATATCAAAAAAAGCAGAGCAGGCATACAGATATAGAAATGCAATTGCCGAGAAAAGCAAGGCTTCGGGTGCTGACGATATGAGCAGTGCTATGCTTAATGCTATGGGTGTAGGCTCAAAGGGCAAAAATGACGTTGACTATAGCAAAAAATATAATGATTCACTCAAAGAACTTCAAAGCCTTATTAACAAGAAAGGATATAAGGATATCAAGGCAGAGGACTTGATTGATTATTATATTGCTAATAAGAACAATGAGCAGCAGGCAAAGGTTATAAAAGGTGCTGAAAAAGCGGCGCAAGAGCACCCGGTTATAATGCAGGCGGCAAGAACGCTTACTTCCCCTTTAAGAGCGCAGGCGAATATAGCAAATACCATTGATATGGCGGTGAACGGTAAAAGCAGTATTAACGGCACGGCTGACTTTATAACGAATGCGGCGTACGGCACACGAAAAGGACTTGAAGATAAGGCGGCAAATGACGGACTTATCAATCTCGCCGGAAAGAAAATAGGCCCTATAAGCGTCAATAAGAATAACGAAATTGAAATTCTCGGCAACAATATGGGTAATGTTAATGCTGCGCTATATGATAACATAGACCAAATGGCGGAAAATGTTTACAATTCATTACTTTTTGGCGGCGGAATAACAGGCGGTATTACCGCTTCGGGTAAGGCAGAAAAGGCAAAACAAGCACTTATTAACGGCGTATTCAGTACGGCGGCAATGGGTGATGATATGTCTTCACAGCTTGCAAGCGGAAGTTCTTCAGGCGAAACGATTAAAAGCAGCGTGAAAGGCGCATTAATTAACTTCCTTACCGAAATGGTGGGCGCTCCGCTTGAATGGGCGGACGTAAAAGGCAGCAGCACGTTCGGCAAAATTCTTGTAAGCGGACTTAATGAGGGCACAGAAGAAATTATCGGTAATGTTGTTGACAGAACGTACGACCAAATTACGCAGGGACAATTAAGCGAGCTTTCGCAACTTAAAAGAAGCTATCTTGAACAAGGTTTGAACGAACAAGAGGCAGACAAAGAGGTTGTTAAGTCTATGCTTGCCGAGGATATCTTCGCCGCCTTGCAGGCAGGCTTTGCCGGTGCTGTTATGTCAGGTAGTGAAATTGCGCCGAACAACATTATTGAAAGCGTACAAAATAATATCGATAATAAAAAGCTCGGTGCAGAAGCAAAAGCGCAAAGCAACAGCGATATTCAGGCGATTATAGACGAGGGACTTTCAAAGAATAAAAACAGCAAGGCATATAAGTATGCCGAGGAATTGCAGGCAAAGGTTAAGACAAGTCAAGCAAACGGTGATGTACTTGCCGGCGCTTCTATTTATGATGAAGCTGATTACAGTAAGATTAATGAAAAAAGGCTCGGACAGCTTCAAACAGAGATAGTGAAAGAGGGCTTCAAGGAAAACATTGCCACGGCAATTGAGGGCGAAAAAAACGAGGACAGAATAAATAAGGCCATAAGCAAAATGGTTAATGGCTTTGAATTGAGCCGATATGATGTCAAGGCGATTAAGGATAGTGAAAAAGCTATTAACGCCATAAATGAACAGTTTGGCTCAGACTTTACTGATAAAGATATCAGCAACGATTCGCTTGAAGCATTGTCGGCTAAGCTTAAGAACGGCTATACAGATTATAGCTTTACTTATGGCGGCTACAGCAAGTATCAGCAAAGGGCAGAGAACGCTCAAAATGCCGTTTTAGAGGAAAACACACCAAACGTATCGGGATATACACAAAAGTCTGTAGAAACGTTCACAGCGGAACAACAGAGTGATGACCCTAAATATAATGTTAATGCTGTTGCTATTACATCAAACGGAAATCAAGCGGCGGTGAAAATCTATGGCAGGCACCCATTTGAGGTTAGCACCGACCGCAGTAATTTCAAAGTTAAAACCTCAGCCGGCGATATAGATTACAACAATATCTCACTCGAAAATCAAACGCAGCAGGTCCTTACAAATGAAATTATAAATAAAAACTTCGGTAACTCCGGGGCAAATGCCGTTTTTGTCAATTTTGACCCGAATAATTTAAAGGGCGCAAGTGTGAGCACGTATGTATCTCAGGCAAAAATGCTTTATGATTTGGGCGTTGCAAAGCCGGATGTGCCGTTTAATGAATTCGTTATGAGAAACCCGGCTTTTTATCCTGCCGTTAAATTCCTCGGCGACAAAGCGATTAATATTTACCGTTCGGGACAAACAGACGCTAAAAGCTATGACACTTATATCGAGGAGCAGAGAAAAAATAAAAAATCACCTACAAAAGCCACAAGGCATATTGAAGGTGAATACAAGAATATTTCTGACAGCGACAGTACGATTGATGATGTCTTTATCGAGGTTGCAAGGAAAACAAGAGTGGATATCGAAAGACACTCCGACGGCAGACAGGGCGGAAACGGTCAGTTTATTCCGTCACTCGCTAAAATTATCATTAATGCAGACGGAAGCGGTGAGTATAATGCGCTTATTCACGAGCTTGGAGAGTTTGGGCTTGCTTATAATGAGAAGGAATACAAAAACGTGCAGTCTGCTATTCGTGATTGGTATGTCAGCTACAAGGGCGCAGATAATTTTAACTCTCTTGTTGACGCTTATATCGATACATATACTAAGGCTGAGGGTTCGAAGACAAGAGCTGAGGCAATAGACGAGCTTACCAACGACGCTGTATCGGGTCTTTTCTCTACAGACGAGGGCGTTGAGCAATTTGCAAAGTGGCTTAGTGACAACAAAACCGAAGCTGAAAAGAAAAGCATTATTGAAACAATCGCAGATTTCCTTAAGTCTGTTATTGAGAAAATTAAAAATGTGATTGCTACTTCTAATTTGCAGACGGCTGCAAAGGACGCTATGGAAATGGAGCAAAAGAGAGCTAATCATATCCGCAAGCAGTTTCTCAATATGCTTGATAATGCAAGCGAAAACCTCTACGGCGGAGTTGAGGCTGAAAATAATACTAAGTATTCTCTCGATTCTTATAACAAAAAACAAATTGATAGCTTTAAAAATAGTAATAAAATTGAATTATATCATTCAAAAGAACAGTTACAAAAATTTGTTAACGATGCAAGGCAACACAAAAATCTAAACAAAAAAATGTATTTCGGTGTTATTTCTAATGAAATGGCTGAGTATATAAAGAACGAAACAGGTGTTGATGTTAAAGGATATAATGTTGCTCTCAGAGCTGATAATATTCTGAAAATTTTTAATTCACACGGCAACGAAACTTTTGAGTTAAGTAGAGGGCAAAGAGCAATTACAGATGAAGATATACTGAAACTTCCGCAATTGCTGAATAATATTGATTATGCTGAATATGCCGGAAAATATAACGGAATGCAGAACAGCAATAACGATTTTATAAATTTGAAAAGCAGCAAAGACGACACTATAACTATTGGTGCGTTTAAGCAAAAAAAGTACTTGGATTTAAGAATACATACAATGTATGCAAAAAACAAAGGAAACAACGACGACACAGCAAATGCAAAAGCCCTTGCCTCAACGTCCGAGACGAGTGTCGGTAATGTTTCCTTCAATAGCAGTATATCCAAATACTCCGATAATGTCAAGAAATTTTCACTGAGTGTACCTATTGAGGAAACAAAGGAACTTGTTGCAATTCATAATACTACCGAAAGCAAACTGCTCAGTGCATTGGAACTCGGCGGTTTACCAAGTCCGTCGATAGCAATAATGAAAGCACAAAATATCAGCGCAAATAATGAATTTGGCGATATTTCACTTGTTTTTGATAAAAAGACTATTGACCCACAAGAAAGTAATGCAAATAAGGTTTATTCTTCTGACGCTTATACTCCGATATCGGTTAAAGCCGAACACAAACTTAATGAAAAGAAAGCATGGGATTTATATAGCAAAATAAACAATCTTGTAAAGCAAAAACTTGCATATAAGCCTAATGCTTCATCATTTCATCCTGATAATTTCAAAGACCAGGTTGACGGCGCAGGAAGTATTGCCGAATTAGTCAATAAGTATAAAAATGATTATGCTTTTAAGGAATTATATTTGGCAGACAAGTCTGAGCCGGTTAGAGATATTGCTCAAAGAGAAAAGAAAACAACTCTTACAAGCGAAGATACTGACGTTTTCGATTTTCTTAATGATAATATAAAAGATACGCTTCAGGAAATTGATAACAAACCGTTGCTTCCGAGCAGATTATGGGTCGAAAAATACGATAGCAAGATAAAGCAATCAATCGCCGATTACTATAAATCCTTAATTCCCGGTATAAGTGATGAAAACATAGATAACATTTTCAACAATTCGGATGAAATTAAGACGGCGTTTCAAAGGAAAGCTTTTGTGAAAAAGGCTATCGATTATTTGAAAAACGGAGCCGAAAAAGTTGAACTCGTTTCAGATGATGAGGCAACACATAATCTTATTGATAATAAAATTAATCAAAAGGAATATGAAAGCTGGCTTAATGATTTATTTGACGGTGTTGTAGAGAAAAAGGGTATTTGGAAAGGCAATGACCCTTTTGACGAATCAGGTGAACGAAAGAATTGGGAAAATCTGTATTGGGATTATAACCTTGAAAATATCGTTAAGGCAATGAATAATCAAAATGCTCAGGGCGGCAATTTTCTCGTCAGCAATATAATCGGTGGCTCGGCAAAGAAATATAACAATCTTGATGAAGTGAGAAATGATAAATCACGACTTCAAAATGTTAATGATGAAGAATACAATCAAATACGCAATAATCTTTATAAAAGATTTCAAGAAATTGCCCAAAGTATGACAAAAAACGATAACCCATTTGCTGTGGCTGATATTATCGTTGACGGTGTTGCAAAAACAGAAACAAAATCAGGGCTTGCAAATTATTTGAAAACCGAGCTTAAAGGCTGGGCTAATTACAGTGATATGGCGGTTGATGATATTTGGACCCTCGTTAATGATATTCGTGCATTGCCAACGAGTTATTTTGAAGCAAAGCCGCAAAGAGCCGTTTATTTTAACGAAGTATATACTGCTGTTATTCCTGACAATGCAAGTCAAAAGTTGAAAAATGCATTAAAAAATGCAGGCGTTTCGTATGCAGAATATAAAGCAAATAACGAGCAGAGCCGACTTGATGTTGTTAATTCGCTTGAAGATATTAGATTTTCTCGTGATGTTAATATTGACGAGTTTGACGAAACAGAATATACTAATGTTAAGCTATCAAAAGCAAAGTATAATAAACTTTATTCCGAGGCATTAACATGGGATTCGGACAAAGTGGGTCAAATATGTTATAAGTGTTTTAATAATAAGCGATATTATTATATTCTTAATGAAGATTATGATATTAAAATTTTAGGTGTATATAATAGCAATGATAAAAAAGGAGCGGAATATAAAAATGTTGACAGAAAAAGAAGAAATATTAGTAGCAGACATGAAGTATCTGAAAATACCAATGGAAACGATAGAAGCCATAATGGATTCGTTTCAAACGGAAGAACAGCGACAAATAATGCTGAACTCAATAAAGAGGAGATTCAACGAGAAGGGGACGGTAACAGAACAAGAATTGTTGAAAATGATGATAATGATAACCTGTCCGAAGAAAAATACTCAAGAGATGTAGACTATGCCGAGTACGCAGAGCTTAAGCGTGAAAACAAGCACCTTAAGGAAATTAACGAGGTTTTAAAGCACCAATTTGAACTCACTAACGGCAGAGAGGTAAGCACAAACTCGTTATTAAAAGCGGCAAGAAAAATCATTAAGCTTACACCTACACGTATGACAGGCGTTGACGTGGCAAAGGAAATGAAAAGCTGGCACACGCTCGACACTTCTCAGCAATTCTTTAACGCTGCATACGACCTTGCAAACAAGCTTGTTGAAAACGAAAAGCAGATTAAGTATCAGCCTACGCAGGAAGAACAGGAAATGCTTGATTATTTGAAGAATACAGAAATTAAGCTATCCGATAAGCAAAAGGAAGAGGTTTCGTATTATTTCGGTACTTACGGCAAGTATAAGAATGCGGCAAGAGGAAAGATTAACATTACCGAAAATGGTATACCGCTTGACGATTTGGCTAATGAAATGGAAGAATTATTCGGCGGATTAATGCCGAGTGACAATTCGCAGGATATGCCGATTGCGCTTCTTGATATGGTTAATACTTATAAGGATAAGGTTATTGAAAACGATTACGGCTACAGCAAGGAAGAATATCTCGAAAGCCTTGCTAATGATATTCTTTCTTATTATTTCAAGACTAATCTTTATGAGACCAAGGCAGATAAAAACGAAAAGCGCTTTTTAAAAGCAAGGTCAAAATATGCTCAGCAAATAAGCAACTATCAAAAGCTGCTCGCTGACGAAAAGGCAAAGCATAAAAAGGAATTTTCTGAATTTAGAAAAGAACAAGTTCACAAAAATCAGCAATACAGGTCTGATTTATATAGAGATACTATTCAATATAAAGCAGAATTCAGAAAAAACTTTAAAGAAGAGAAGCTTAAGGCTGAATATAGGAAAAGGATTAAACGCAATTTGTTACGACTTGCTTCGCTTGCTAAGCAAACTAAAACAAAGCATATTCCTAATAATATGGTTGAGAGTGTAAGAGATTTATGCTACACAGTAACCACAGATACAAAATTTGATGATAAAATTCTTGACAAAGTCAAAAATCTTAATGATAGTTTTACTCGACTAAGTGCAGATAAAACCGATACATATCACTATATTACCAATTTGTATAACGAGTGGTTGATGAAAGATTTAGCGGCTTTGGAAAACTCTATCGGAAATAAAACTGTGGCAATGTTAAATTCTACAGAACTTTCAAAGCTTGATGATATTATATCAATGACACTTACTACCATAGGAAAAGCTAACAAGCTTTTTGGCTATGAAAGAAACAAAACAATAGAAAAATCTGTATCTAAGGTCAAGGAAGAAATCGAAAGTATATCTGTAAAGCAAATTAATAACAGATATTTACGCTCGCTTGGATATAATTCAATGAAACCGGAATACTTTTTTGAATATCTTGGCAGTGACGAGTTGCTTAAACTTTACCGTGATGTCAGAAAAGGTGAAGATACATGGGCGGTTACTATCAGCGACAGTAAAAATTTTGCTGATGATATTCGAGAAAAGTATAATTGGAAGAGTTGGAATTTTGATAAAATAACAGAGTATAAATCTTTGTTAGGTGAAAAACTAAAATTCGATTTACAAGACTTAATGTCGCTATACGCTTTCAGTCGAAGAGAACAAGCAAAAAATCATATTTTGCACGGCGGCATTAAATTCGCTGACACGAAAAACAAAAAGAAAAGCAATGAATACTCAACGCATAAATTAAGCAAGCAGGATTTGAAATACTTGACCAATTTGCTTACTGAAGAACAAAAAGCATACGTTAGAGATATGGTTAAATATCTTTCGACCGATATGGCAGAAAAGGGTAACGAAGTTACACGGCAGCTTTATGATGTTGAACTGTTTAAAGAGGAAAATTACTTCCCTATGAAAGTTGACGGCGATTCGGTTAAAGAAAAGAGTACAGAGGTTAAAGGCACTAAAAAAATCAAAAATTCAGGAATGACAAACGCAACGGTGGAAGGAGCAAAGCAGGCTCTTATTCTTAATGGTTTTGATAGTGTTTGGGCAGGTCATGTTGATGAAATGGCAAAATACCATGCGTTTACCTTGCCGCTTGAAAATTTTGATAAAGTATATAACTATTCCGACATTGACGATTCAGATAATTTAACTTCAATTAAAGAAAAAATTGAAAATAATTATGGAAATGAAGCAATATCGTATATATCAAAATTGATAGAAAATATAAATGGCGGAGTGGTCCGTGAACCCGGTACAGATATTGCTGATAAGTTTGTGAGCATGTTCAAAAAAAATGCGGTTTTTGCTTCCGCTTCTGTTGCAATTCAGCAGCCGTCGGCAATAGGCAGAGCGTTATCAATCATTGATTCCAAATATTTCGCAAAAACCACATTTACGAAGCGCAGTTATGACGAAATAAAGAAATATGCCCCTGTTGCTATCATTAAGGAAATGGGATATTTTGATACCAACATGGCTCAAAGTACGGTTGATTATATTAACAATGTTGATTATAAGGGTAAGGAAAAGATTGCGGCATTTTTTAAGGACGGAGCGTTTCGTGATGAGGTATTTGGATATACAGCTTCCAAGGCTGATGAAATAACCTGGTCTCACATTTGGAATGCCTGCAAGGCGGAAGCAAAGGACAAATATCCTAATTTATCAACAGAGGAAAGTTTGCAAAAGGCAGGCGAACGATTTACTGAGGTTATAACAAAAACACAGGTATATGATTCGGTATTTTCTCGTTCTGCCCTTATGCGTTCAAAAAACGGTGCGGTAAAAATGGCAACGGCATTTATGGCAGAGCCGACTACTTCCCTTAATATGCTTGTGAACGCAACCGTTCAGGCGAAACGAGGAAAGTTTAGCAAGAAAAAGGCCACGAGAATTGTTGCTTCACTTGTTATTGCAAGTGTTATAAACGCTCTTCTTCAATCAATTGTAACCGCCGCACGTAATGATGATGACGATAAAACGTATGCTGAAAAATATATTGCTGAGCTTATTCCTAATTTTATTGACAATGCTAATCCTGTTAATCAAATAGCCTTTCTTAAAGACGCTATATCTGTATTCCAAGGTTATGATGTGACAAGGGCAGATATGTCGGTAGTGAGTGATTTGTATAATTCAATTCACAATTTGAATAGTGACAATCTTACTTATACACAAAAAATCGAAAGTCTTGCTGGCTCGATTGGCGCATTTTTCGGCTTGCCGATAAAAAACGTAATTCGTGATATTAACAGCGTGGAAAATGTCATCAAAGGTGCAAAGAACGGAAACAGTTTCAATCCTTCAATGGCAAAAGAAGCTACACAATCGGAAATTAAAGAGGCTTTACTTACTGATGATGTGCTTGCTGTATTCGGCCTTGACCTATTTCCCGAAAAGGATAAGCAACAAATGATATATGAGGCAATTATGGACGGCAACAATGACATGTATAAGCGCATTGCCGATAATGTTTCTAATCCCGATAATTATATCAAGAAGGGATTGATAGAAAATGACGAGCGAGTTGCTGCAGCAGGCCTTGCATATCTTGACGGAGATATTGGCACGGCAATTAATACCGCTAAAGAGCTTGAAAGCGACGGCTTTGATTACGAGCTTGCCTACAAAGCAATTAAAGCCTATTCTTCCGAAATTCAAAAGGCAGCAGGATATAAGGCAGACAGCGACGACAAAAAATATAAACAATCGCTTGAAACGCTTATATCAAGCGGAACGGATAAGGAAACTGTTGAAAAAGCAATTGATACGGTCGAGATTGATGAGAAGCAGGACAGTAAAGACAGTAAGCTTTATAACAAAACTGACTTGATAAACGCTTTAAACAGCGGTGATAAATCGGTTTTGAAAACTGTCATTGACGGCAATATTGCAACCGATATAAGCAACGGCAAGACAAAGACAGAGGCTGAAAAAAGCATAAAATCATCATTAAAGAGTGCTTTTAAGGAAGAATATTTAGCTGCGGATAATTCAAAACGCAGTCAAATTAAAACTAAACTTAAATCAACAGGCTATTTTGATGACGAGGATTTTACAAATTGGGAAGCGTCGTCTTATAATACCGAGGCAATGGTTGAAGCGTTTAAGTCAAACGATACCAAGAACATTCGTAATTATGTTGATAACAGAATTAAGGCTAAAGTTGCTAACGGTATGACGCAGGATAATGCCGTTTTTGGTATCAGAACTTCTATTACCAATCAATATAAAGCGAAATTCATTAATGGCAATGCTGATGAAAAAGCTAAGATAATTACTATAATGACGAAAACAGGATTGTATGGTAATAGAACGGATGTTATTAATTATATAAATAAATATTGGCTCAAATAATTAACGGCGAGGGTGTGACAAACACCCTCGTTCTTTTTGTATAATTATTTCAAGAGGTGATTATATGCAAAAACAAATTTATCGAAAATCTCTTGATTTGCAGAAAAGCGGCGCACAATGGAGCATAGACGTTAAGCTTAATGATGTTAATTCAAGAAGGATAGTTATATCCCTTACCGACGGCGGAAAAGCCTTTATACTTGGCGGTGATATGATTGCTACAATATATGGCAAAAAGACTGACGGTAATGTGATTTATAAGGATTGCACTATCGAAAACGGAATGGTTATTGTTGACGTCGAAAAGCAGCTTATTACGGCAGCAGGTACTGTTGAGTGTGAATTGAGGATATACGATTCAAATGCAGCAGGCGCTCAGCTTTTAACAACACCGAGATTTAGCATAGAGGTGTATGACGTGCTAAGTGACGAAAATAGGATAACCTCAACGTCTGATTATTCGGCGCTTGCGAGTGAAACGGTTAAATCACAAGAGGCTACTAAGCGAGCTAATGATATATCCGAAATGCTTGAAACAAAGCTTGCGAACGGCGAACTTAAAGGCGAAAAAGGTGACACAGGACCGCAGGGTGAACAAGGACCAAAAGGCGACGCAGGAATACAAGGGCCGCAAGGCGTTCCCGGTCCGAAAGGAGAAAAGGGAGAACAAGGCTCATCCGAAAAGTGGGAGTTGGCAGTAGATACTACGGTGCAAGAGGAAGTAAATAAAATCGAATATGAAATAAAAAACGCAGTTGAAGTGCATATAGAAATTATCAACGATGATTTTATACAGATAAACCATTCTACAAGTGGTTTTCTACGCTCAATACTTTGGGGCGCAAATAACATATATGTTGATAAATTGTCATCACACGTTCTTGCTGTTATTCACGCACAGAAAATGAACGAAGATGTAATTGTGAACTACAGTTATGTGGGAGTAAAGAGCAACCAAAAAGTAATTAGAGCCGGAGCGTTGCGGGCTTTTCAAGCGGTTGATGATACAATCGGGATTTATTTTGATGTTGACACTTCGGTATTTAATCCCGGAACGAGAATACGCATATGGGCGAAAAGGAGAGTGGCAGCAAATGAGTAAAGCATTAATTAATGGTGAATATCTTGATGTCGAAGATGAAATCTTTACACCTGACCCACAGGCTGAAATTCAAGCACTAAAGCAGGAACTTGCAAACTATGACTATATCGGGGTAAAAATTGCTATGGGTGTTGCAACGACAGACGATTACAAAGAGCAGATAGCTTACACCGAAGAACTTCGTGCAAAAATCAGAGAGTTGGAGAGCACAGAATGAGTGATTTAGTATATTTTCACAAATCAAAACTCGACGCCCTCGCAGATAAAATCAACGAAAAATAAAGAGGTGATGATATGACAGATACAATAGCAGTAGCGCTTGTAAGCTTGGTGGGAACGCTTATCGGTACATTCGGCGGAATTATTACCGCTTCAAAGCTTACAAATTATCGAATTGAACAGCTTGAAAGGAAAGTGGATAAGCATAATAATTTCGCCGAGAGAATTCCGCTTATTCAAAACGACATTAAGGTTGCAAATCACAGAATTGACGACCTTGAAGAATTATGCAAAGAACATTTTACGAAGTAAAGGAGTAAAAAATTATGAAAAATTACACATTAACTAAAGAAGCACTCATCAGAGTTGCAAAAACATTCATTCAGGCACTTATCGCTTTTCTTGTAGTCGCTTTGCCGACGGTCGATTTTACACAGGATAAGTCCGCACTTAAGGCGGCACTTCTCGGCGTTCTTGCCTCGGCGGTAGCAGCAGGCTTGTCCGCTGTTATGAACATTGAGCAGAAAGGCGGCTCAAATGGTATGAAGTTTTCCGCTTGGGTTAGGAAATTCCTCGGCAAAAAAACAGACTATGACGGAATGTACGGCGTTCAATGTGTCGATTTAATTGACTGCTATATCCACGAATGCCTTGGACTTGATAAAGGCTTTTGGGGCAGGGCAAAATATTGGTGGACTAAACGTAAATCATCTGCGTGGCTCAAAAAGAATTTCGTTTTTATTACACCTACGTACAAAAACGGCGAACTCAAAAAGGGTGATATCGGAATTAGAACATCAGGTACATACGGTCATATTTTTGTTATTGCCGAGCCTACTAAGAACGGCAAGGTTAAGTATTACGACCAAAATGCAACCGGGAACGGCGATAAAATGACACTCAGAGAGAAAACTTATAATTCATCAACAGTAAACGGTATTCTCCGACCGAAAAATCAAAAAAATCTTAAAGAAACTAAGGTTTACAAGACGGTCAAGGCAAACGGCGGCTTGAATGCTTATAAGGCACTCGGCGACAAAGAAGCTCACACGCTTATTCCTAACAATACAAAAGTTGAGCTTGTAACCGCTTCCACCGGCACTAAGAAAATTAAAGGCAAGAAATATACTATGTCTAAAGTCAAATACGGCAGCGCTACATATTATGTTGCAAAAACGTATTTGAAATAATTATTGACAAAGCATAATATAATTATAATGTTACGTAGTCCGATGCTAAAAACTACGTATCTCAATCAAAACGCCCTCGGCTGAGTAACCGAGGGCGTTTTTGTATCACTAATAATATACTGTATTACTATTGTTGTACTTGCTATAAAACCTATTGTGTTTACAAGAAAAATATGAGATTGGAAATCGTGTAAGTCTTTAACGAGGCTTCTGGGGTTCGAATCCCCACATCTGCGCCAAAAATAAAGAGCCGCTTTTGCGGCTTTTTATTTTTGCTGTAAAGAACGGGATTCGAACAGGGCAATCCGAAGGATAGAAACAGTCCGGTGGACTGTTTCGGTGCCTGCGGGCGTGCCGAAGAAAGCTTTAGCTTTCAATGGGCGAAATCCCCACATCTGCGCCATCGTCGTCACGGACTTCATATCGTTCGTGACGACTTTTTTATTTACACGAAGCGGCTTTGAGAAATAAAAAAGATACATTGCCGTTCAAGACTGAGCCTCGCCACGAATGTGGTTTGCTCAGCGACAATGTATCCATATATAATTTACTCAATAAATTGCAAAATGTCAATAATACCGATACAAAATTTTCACTTGACGTTAATTTCTCGTATAACGAATTGATTAAAAAGCCTTATATAAAAAAAGCTATGCTTTAATAGGCATAGCTAAAAATAGTGTTAATGAGCCATTTGTTGTTTCGTTTATAGTGAATAAACATACTAATAAAATACAGTCCATAGACGTATTATATGCTGTAAACGCAAAAAAAGAACCAGCTGGGAGTTCTAAATCCCCGGAGGTTTCGACACCTCCTACTGGTTCTACAATTAGTATATTCAATTTGCTCGATTGTGTCAATAATTGTTTTCTCGTGACGTAGATTATGCCGAATATGCACAGCATATCGTAAGATTTTTAAAACAGATATGAGCAAATATTTGTGCAAAATAATGTATAATCTTTAATTTTGAAAAAAGTTCTTGCATTTTTGATAATCGTTTGATATAATTAAATCATCGATTTAGCGTGGCAAAGCGCTAATGTGAAAAATCGTGAAAGTAGGAATTAAAAATGAAAAAATTTTTATCGGTATTTTTGGCACTTGCTATGATTGCTTGTGTAGTAGCAGGATTTGCAGGTTGCTCAAAATCAGGAAAAGATGATGAGGTTGTGCCTTATTCATCAAGTAAGGGTGATACAACTGTTAAAACAGTTGCAGACCTTGATAAAGTTAAGGATGCTAATAAAATCGTTGTTGGCATTACAGATTATGAGCCTATCGATTATAAGGTTAAAGGAAGCGACGAGTGGGTCGGCTTTGATGCAGACCTTGTAAGAGCAGTTGCAGATAAGATGGGCATTAAAGTTGAATTTGTTGTTATCAATTGGGATAATAAGTTTATTGAACTTAATTCAGGCACAATTGACTGCATTTGGAACGGTATGACTGTTTCTGATTCGGTTAAGAAAAATTGTGATATTTCAGATGCTTATGCAGGTAACAGCCAAGTTGTTGTTATGAAAAAGGATGCTCTTTCAAAGTATAAAGATAAGGACGCTGTCAAAGCTGCTAATTTAACAATTGCTGTTGAAAAAGGCTCTGCAGGTGAAACAGAGGCAAAGAAGCTTTCAAATAATGTTGTCTCTCTTTCAGCCCAGTCAGATGCACTTAAAGAGGTTAAGTCAGGCACGGCAGACGCTTGTATTATCGATTCAACTATGGCTAACTCAATGACTAAAGAGGGCACGGACTTTGCAAATCTCGGTTATTCAATTTCTCTTACAACTGAGGAATATGCCGCAGGCTTCAGAAAGGGTTCAGACCTTACTGCTGAGGTAAACAGAATTCTTGCAGAACTTAAAACAGACGGAACAATGGACAAGCTTTCTGAAAAGTACGGTGTTAACCTTGCTAAATAAGGCACTTATATTTTAAACATTATAATATTTATCAGGCAGAGAGCGCAAAACGCTCTCTGCCTAATTTGCTGAATAGACAGCTTTGTTTTTTATGATTATTGGAGGAAATATGTATGGACACATCGTTTTGGGCGATAACGCTTGAGCTTTTTAAGGGCTTTTGGATAAACTTTAAGCTTTTCGGTATCACTCTTCTTTGCGCTTTGCCTTTGGGGCTTATTTTGAGCTTTGGCTCTATGTCGAAATTTAAGCCTCTTAAATATCTTGTTAAGGTGCTCGTTTGGATTATTCGAGGTACTCCGCTTATGCTTCAAATTATTGTCGTTTTTTACGGTCCGGGGCTTCTTTTCGGAATGCAGGTCGGAAATGATTATCGTTTTAAAGCGGCGTTAATTGCGTTTATTATTAACTATTCTTGCTATTTTTCGGAAATTTATCGTGGCGGTATTGAAAGTATACCGAAGGGTCAGCAGGAGGCAGGTCTTGTACTCGGTATGACTAAATCGCAAATTTTCTTTAAGGTTACGCTTTTGCAGGTGGTTAAAAATATTGTTCCGCCTATGAGTAATGAAATTATTACTCTTGTTAAGGATACTTCTCTTGCAAGAACTATTGCAATTATTGAGGTTATTCGTGTCGGTGAGGATTATATTACAGGTGCGGGTCTTTTCTGGCCGCTCTTCTACACAGGCGCATTTTACCTTGTATTCTGCGGAATTCTTACTCTTCTTTTCGGTCAAATTGAAAAGAAACTCAGTTATTTTAATTCTTAAGGAGGTTGGGCTTTATGGCATTTTTAGAGGTTAATGATATTAAAAAAAGCTTTGGCAAAAACGAAATACTAAAGGGCATAAGCTTTGACCTTCAAAAGGGTGAGGTGCTTTCTATTATCGGTTCATCCGGCTCAGGCAAAACAACGCTTCTTCGTTGCATAAACTTTCTTGAATTTGCCGAATCGGGTACGATTACCGTAAACGGCGAAATGATTTATGACGGAGTTGTTGATAAAAAAATTAAGGAAAAGGATTTGAGAAAGAAAAGACTTCACTTCGGTCTTGTTTTTCAGGATTTTAATCTGTTTCCTCAATACGACGTTCTTCAAAATCTTACTCTTGCACCGTCCTTGCTTAAAATGGGAACTAAAGAGGAACTTGAGGTTGTGGCGAAAGAAATTATTAAAAAAGTAGGTCTTGAGGATAGAATTAATCATTATCCCTGTCAGCTTTCGGGCGGTCAAAAGCAACGTGTTGCAATTGCAAGAGCGCTTATGCTTAAGCCTGATATTCTTTGTTTTGATGAGCCTACATCTGCGCTTGACCCCGAACTTACAGGGGAGGTTCTTAAAGTTATTAAGAGTCTTAAAACCGGCAACAGCACTATGATTGTTGTTACTCACGAAATGGATTTTGCAAAGAATGTTTCCGATAAGGTAATCTTTATGGCTGACGGCGTTATTGAGGAATACGGCGAGCCTAAACAGCTTTTTGAAAATCCAAAAAGCGATAAGCTTAAAGCATTTTTAAATAATGCACTTGATGTATGAATATTACAAAATAAATACAAAATTATGCAAATTTATGTTAATTGTTGACGAATGATTATATTTATGCTTTAATATAAATATGTTTTACTAAGCGTAATTAAAACATACACAGGAGGTATAAGGATGGATTTAAAAAACATTATTGACAAAAAAAGCGACTATGCCGATTATATGCTCGACGAGATTACCCATATTTGCAAAGATATGGATAAGCGTGACCCCGGCTCACCGGGCGAAAAGCAGGCTTGCGAGTATATGGCTGACGTATTAAAAAAAGATTGCGGCTGTGAAAGAGCAGACGTTGAAAGCTTTAAGGAAAATCCCGGCTCGTTCTTTGGCTGGATTTATTTCACAATCACATTCGTTTTAGCAGCAATTGTTCTTTTCTTCTTCTGTCCGATTGTTTCGGCGATACTTATTGTAGCAGGTCTTACAATTGTTTTGCTTCAGTTTGGTTTTTATAAAAAATGCGTTGACAGATTTTTCCCTGAAAAAACAGGTCATAACGTAACCGCTGTAAAGAAGTGTTCAGGCGAAGTTAAGCGCCGTATATTCTTTAACGGTCACCCTGACGCTGCATGGGAATGGCCGGTAAACTATGCTTTGGGCGGCGTTGGATTTGAAGGTCACGCTGTTATCTGTGGTATCGGCGCAGTTTATTATCTTGTTATTTCTATTATTTCAACTGTTAAATACGGCGCATTCGGTATGATCAGCCATGATGTAACACTTTTCAAAATGGCTCTTTGGGGTCTTATCTTTGTTCCTTTCCTTATCGGTCTTTACTGGATGTGGAATAAGAACAGAATTGTTGACGGCGCTAATGATAATCTTTCAGGATGTTATATGGGTATCGCTGTTCTTAAGGCTCTTCACGACCAGGGTATCACTCTTGAAAATACAGAGGTCGGCGTTATTCTTTCAGGTAGTGAGGAAGCAGGTCTTAGAGGTGCGAAAGCTTGGTGCGAAGCTCATAAGGGCGAGTTTGACGATGTTCCTACAATCATTCTTTCTTACGACACAATTCACGACCCTAAATATCTTATGACTAATTATCGTGATCTCAATGGTACTGTTAAAGCAGATAAGGCAGTTTCGGATTTATTTATGGAATCTGCCGCTGACCTTAATATTCCTTGTAAAAAGGGTTGGGTTCCGCCTCTCGGAGGTGCTACCGACTCTGCCGCTTTTGCTCAGGCAGGCTTCCGTGCAACAGGTGTTACGGGCCTTAACCATAAGCTTGAAGATTATTATCATACAAGACGTGATACTTATGATAATATGAACCTTAAAGGTCTTGCAGATTGTTTTGCAATCAGCGTTAAGGCTCTTGAAAAGTTCGATAACGGCAAGGAAGTTTAATATTTACTTATATGCTGAAAGGGATACTGATAATTATTATCGGTATCCCTTGTTTTTTTGTAATGTTGTTGTTTATATTTGTTAAAAATTAATTTTAAGTCGGCTTTATGCTACTGTTAATGTAACTGAAATTTATATTATTTTTAATGGGGTTTTTATGAGCTTTACGATTAAAGATATGACAATTCGTGATGAATATAACCGTCAACGAATTTTCAAAGGCGTAAATATTTGCTTTAAGGGCAGGGAAAATCAACACGAGATTTATGAGTTTTTTGATAAGTTTGAAAATGATAAAAACTTTCGTGATGAGCAGTACGATATGCTTACTTCAAACGGAGTGAATTTGATTAGACTCGGCGTTACTTGGGCAATGCTTGAGCCAAAGAAAAATCAATTTGATGAAAAAATAATTTCATATTTAAAACTTTTTGTCGATGAATGTCAAAAAAGAAATATTTATATTGTTTTAGACCTTCATCAGGACTTGTTTTACAGCAACGGCAAACACGGCGACGGCGCACCGAAATGGATAACTCGTGATTATAAAGAAAAGCAACCGCTTGCAATTTGGGCTGAAGGTTATTTTTATATGCAAGACGTTCAAAGAGCTTTTAATGATTTTTGGCGAAACAAAAACGGTATGCAGGATGAATTTATCTCAATGTGGAAAAGGCTTGATGATGAGTTTAAAGGCTTTGATAATGTTGTTGCGTACGATTATTTCAACGAGCCTATGATAAACGATAATTCAAATAAGATTTTTTGCCTTTTGATAAATAATGCTTTAAAGCAGGGCTTAAATGTTGATTTTGATGCACAAAAGTACTTTGGCGCTAAATTTGAAAGATTAGGCTTTTTTAGAATGGCTTTGGCTGTGCTTTTTAAAATTAAAACTGTTGGACGATTGAAATTGCTTTTGAAAAATTTAGATGATTATAGCGCATTTGATAAGGTGATTGACGGTGCACAGAAATATGTTAAAGAATTTGACGAAAAATATTATCAGCCCTTTATTAATAAAATTACTTCTCAATGTTCGTGCAAAAACGGCTTTGACTTTTTTGAACATAGCTATTATTCAAACCTCGGTATTCCTTTTAGTATTGAGCCACCCGATAATTCGATTTATTCTCCCCACGTCTATGATTTGTTTATAGATTCGCCGCTTTATAACAAGTATTCAAGTAACGAGCGAGTTCGGTATATTTTTGATAATGTAAGAAAAAATCAACTTAATATGAACGTGCCTGTAGTAATGGGTGAGTGGGGAGGTTTGTGCCCGAAGAAAACGGATTGGTTTTCTCATATTGATTTTGTTTATTCATTGATAGAGCAAAATCAATGGTCAAGCCTTTATTGGAATTATTATTTTGAAAATGACGAATTTGTCCGTTTAATGAACAGACCGTATCCCATTGCCGTTTGCGGCGATATAATAAGCTATCGTACCGATTCTAACGAAAGAAAATTCTTTATGGAATATAAGGTTTCTGATGATTATGTTCTTGCCGAAACGCAAATATATGTTCCGAATAAGGGCGTGCAAAAGTTTAAATCAAATTATGGCATAAATAAAATCGAAATTTCATATTGATATGTTGATGTGTTTTTACCTAAAGAAAAAAATCACCGTTTCTTTCACGGTGATTTTTTTTATATATATTAACTTTTCTTGATTTAAAGCTTTTTGCCGTCGATGCTGATTGTTACAACTTGCCACGGTAAGAATTTTCCGCTTTTTTTGATTGCTTCTTTTGCCGCATGTTCAAGACCGCCGCAGCAAGGAACTTCCATACGGACAATCGTAACGCTTTTAATATCGTTTTGCCTGATAATTTCTGTCAGCTTTTCGCTGTAATCTATATCGTCAAGCTTAGGACAGCCGATAACTGTAATTTTACCACGCATAAATTCATTATGCATATTTGCGTAAGCGTAAGCCGTGCAGTCTGCCGCAATAAGCAGCTCTGCATTGTTAAAATACGGCGCATTAATCGGCACAAGCTTAATTTGACACGGCCATTGACCGAGCTGTGATTTGTTGACTGCAGGCATTTGCTCAATGCTTTCGGACGTTCTGTTAAAGGTATGCATTCTGCTTGACGGACAACCGTGGAATACTTCCTTCTTTTCTGCCTTTGCTTTCATATTCTTTTCAACTGCTTCTCTGTCATATTCAAGCGCTTCTCTTTCAACAAAGGTGATAGCACCGGTAGGGCATGTGGGCAAGCAATCACCGAGTCCGTCGCAATAGTCATCTCTCAAAAGTTTAGCTTTGCCGTTTACCATTCCTATTGCACCCTCATGGCACGCATTTGCGCAAGCGCCGCAGCCGTTGCATTTGCTTTCGTCTATATGAATGATTCTTCTAATCATTTATAACAACTCCTAAAATTAATTTAACACCTAATGTGCGAGGTGATTATATCAAACAAAAAAGAAAATTGCAAACAAAAATCATAAATTATTCCAAAGCAAGTTTTACCATTAAAGCGGCGATACAGGGTGAATGTTGTGGTCGTCATATGGGCTGAAATGCGAAAGCTTTGTATCAAATAATACCGTTCCACGTCCGATGCAGTAGTTTCCGTATCTGTCTTTTAAAGCGTCAACGGCGGTGTCGATTTTTTCAAGCTTTTCTCTTTTTTCAACCGTTTTTGAAAAATCAAATTGCAAACAATAATCAAAATCAAAATCCGTAACGCTTAAGCCTAAACTTCTTATCGGCATTTTCCAATCATAGTTTATAACAAATAAAGCCATTGCGCTTTTGATAATTTCACCGCTTACGTTTGTTGCGCTTTCTAATTTGCATTGCCTTACAAAGCTGCCGAGTTCCTTGTCCCTGACGTAGATTGAAAGGGTTGTTCCTTTTAAACCGAGATTTCTCATTCGTCTTGAAACACTTTCCGCCAAAACGGTAAATATTATTTTCACATCATTGTTGTTCACCAAATCTCTAGGCGTGGTTGTTGCGTTTCCTATGCTTTTTATATCACGCTCAATGTCCTTGTGCCGGACAGGAGTTTTATCCTCTCCACGTGCATATTGCCTTAGCAAAATTCCGTTTTTGCCGAGTATGCTTTTTATAAATTTCTCATCGCTTTTTGCAATGTCGCCTATTGTATATATTCCGTAATTATTAAGCTTCTTCGTCGTTGCAAGACCGACCATAATCATATCGCTGCATTTAAGCGGCCAAACGATTTTTTGGTAATTCTTTTTTGTTATGACGGTCATGGCATTCGGCTTTTTGTAGTCTGAGCCAAGCTTTGCAAACACCTTGTTATAGCTTACGCCCACACTTACGGTAATTCCTATTTCTTTTCTTATTCTCTCTTTTATTTCAAAGCCGATTTCCCGTCCGTTTTTAAACCAATCACCCGTGACGTCAATCCAGCTTTCGTCAAGACCGAACGGTTCTATCAAATCTGTATAATCTTCTAAAATTTTTCTTACTTTTTTTGAAAATTCAATGTAAACAGGGAAGTTTGGCGGTACGATTATTAAATTTCTGCACTTTTGCTTCGCTTTCCATAACGGCTCGCCGACAACAAGGCCGTATTTTGAAGCGATTTCGTTTTTTGTAAGTATAATTCCGTGCCTGCTTTCCTCGTTTCCTCCTACTGCAACCGGCTTTCCTTTTAATTCGGGATGTAAAAGGCATTCCACACTTGCATAAAATTTGTTGCAGTCAATATGAAGTATTTGTTTTTCCATAATATAATTGTCCTTGATATTTAAAATATTAGAACACTTGTTCTAATAACTATATGATAAAACAAATGTTCTATAATGTCAAGAACACTTTTTCTAAAGTCCGCATTTTGTCACTTGACGTAAATTGATTATTAAGTTATACTTTTTATTGTTGTAGGAATAAATTATTAAGGTGAAAATATGATTTATGATATCGCAAATCTTAAAGTAGAAATAAAGAACGAAAAAGGCAGAACAAAAAAACAGGCAATTCCTTATCTTGCAAAAAATCAGGAAGAAAAAAATATTGATATAACAATTAATGTTGATGAAAAAAGAGTGCAAAACGCTATGAAAGCGCATCCCGAACTTGTTCAGGATGATTGGGAATATATGCTTACGGGTTCTGACTTTTATACGCAACTTATTAAGTATAACGGCTTTTTGCTTCATTCTTCTTGCATAGTTGTTGATAATGTGGCTTATGCTTTTTCTGCCGACAGCGGTACAGGCAAGTCGACCCATACCGAGCTTTGGCTTAAGCATTTCGGCAACAGAGCATATATGCTCAACGATGATAAACCGGCTATCAGGCTTATCGACGGCAAGGTTTATGCCTGCGGAACTCCTTGGAGTGGTAAGTATGACTATTCAACACCTCAAGTGGTTGAACTTGCCGGAATTTGCTTTCTTCAAAGAAGCGAAAACAATTGGATAAAGAAGGCTGAAACAAGTAAAGCTGTTTTTAATATTTTTTCTCAAACCGTTCGTAAGCTTGACGCAGTAAATATGGAAAAGCTTTTTGATGTGCTTGAACAGATTTTTTCAAAAATTCCTATTTATGACCTTGGATGTAATATTTCGGACGAAGCGGTTTTGACCTCATACAATGCAATGAACCCTAAAGAATAATAAATATAAAAAAAGAAGCGAAAGCATAAAAACTTTCACTTCTTTTTCTATATAAAAATCCACCCAGCCGCCGCCTGCTGACAATAACCTGCTCTCTTAGCAGGTGGGTTATGCTCTTATCACTTTGTGCTACCAACGTCCTTATAAATAAGGGAGGTCTGCATTCCCGTTTCAAAGAAGTCAAATCCCTAAAAAAACGTGTTCGGGTTACTAAAGCTGACGGTTGTCGAGAAGGGTAGATTCTATAAATTATTATTACTGCTCCGGCTCAAAATATTCAACGTCAAATTTTTCCTCAATCTTTTGCATAAGTATATCGGAAATTTGCTCGTATTCCATTTCATCTTCAATTTCAACAAGATATTCGTCGCCGTTGTCGTCAGTTTCAACCTTGAGGGTGATTACCTCATAGTCGCCGTCAACAATGTCCTCGTCGGTTTCATTATATTTTGTAATGGCAACATAAACATCGTTGTCAGTTTCATATCTTTCCAATAGTTCAAAAAGAAGCTCATTGCCGTCATCATCAGTTACGCTGATAATGTCAGGCTCGTAATATTCTTCGTTTTCAGCCATAAATTAACCTCCTAAATCAAATTACCTATAATATTATATATACTTTTTCTTGTTTAGTCAATAGTATAGACAAAGATTTAACAATTGTTTAATATTACTAAAAAAATACAAAAAAATATAAAAAAACTATTGACAATTAACAATGAGCGTGCTATTATGTAGATGAACAAAAGAGATAGACACAAAGGCTTGAGAGTGAAAGGACTTGAGGTAAGGAAAAGCCAAAAATCTCTATCGCTTAACTTGTTTAGAATACGAAAGGAGGCTTGTCCAATGGATTTAGAACCAGGTCAGACAAGCACCCGAGAAGTAACCCAATAAAATAACGGAAACTAATGTATCGACAGAAGCAAAACGGAATTGCTTACGGGTACAAACTTTATGAAGGATTATTAAAATAGTTATTCGGCAGAATTGGTTAATTACTATCGGGTGCGAAAAACTTAATAGTAAAGGTATATATTTGATTATCCTGCCGATAATCTGTAGCGAAAGCTACATTATAAAATAATTTAACGAGGTACAGTCCAATGGGTTAGTAAGTTAATCTAAATGCTGAAAATTAATATAGGTATTTTAGAACAGGTCATTAAATATACGAGGTATAGACCAATGTACTAATCAATTATAAGATTTAAAAGTTAATATAAAATGATTCGAGGCGCTTAACCTACTATTAGGTTAAGCGCCTTATGTTATTAAATGATTTCATTTAAATTTAAAAATTAATTTTGATTTCACGTTTCTTCATCTAAAAAAGCAATTCTTTTTATATCGCTTTCACCATAAATCTTAATGCCGTGTTCAAAAAGCATTTGCGCAGCTATGCCGTTGCCGTATGTAAGCGTGCCTGAAAACGTTCCGTCATATATTTTACCGAAACCGCACGATGGACTTCTTTCTTTCAAAATTGCTGTTTGACATCCGGTTTCCTCTGCAACGTAAAGGGCTTTTTCCGCTCCGTCATAAAACGCTTCGGTTAAATCCTCACCGTTTTTTGAATATACCTTGCCGTCCCTGATTTCGCTTGGTACTCTCGGAGTTGGCAGGCAAGCAAAAGTTTCAGGACAAATAGGAATTAATGTGTGCTTTTTCCCAAGTTTTATAACATTTTCATTTTTATTGTTGCCACCGTTGTATTTACAGTTCTCTCCAAGTAGACAGGCACTTACAAGAATTTTCATTTTTTTCTCCTTTTGCTTATAATTATAAAAAATCCTAAAACAAATAACACTAATATTATTGCAAAGATGAATACTAACGGCTTTGAAAGAAAGGGAATTTTACCCGCTAAGCCGATTAACCCTGCCAAAAGTAAAAATATAACTATAAATATGCTTACAATTATTGCGATTTTTTTATTTTCCATAATATCACCTTGCTTATATTATCATATATTTCCCGATTAGTCTATACCTTGGTGTAAAGTGCTTTGCTTTACATATATGCAATATATACAAATATCATACCTAATATATGCCTTGTTTTTAATATAAACAAAGAAAATATTAAAATTTGGTGTCAAATTTAAAAGAATAGTTGCAAAATTTGTAATTTAGTAATAATATATACACACATTATTATTAAACATTATTTTCGGTGGTACAAAGTATGGATTCTTTAAAGCAGAAGATATTAAATGAAGGCGAAGTTTACGAGGGCAATATTCTTAAGGTAGACGGTTTTTTAAATCACAGAATTGATATTCCGTTTATGAGGGAAATCGCAAAGGAATTTCACCGCTTGTTTAAGGACGACGGCGTTAACAAAATCCTTACTATCGAAGCGTCGGGCATAGCTATCGGTGCGCTTGTTGCCGAGGAATTTGGCTGTCCGCTTGTTTTCGCAAAGAAAACAAAAACTAAAAATATTGCCGGCGATGTGTATACCTCTAAGGTTGAGAGTTTCACTCACGGCACTACATACGATATTATTGTGTCAAAACGATTTCTCGATGAAAACGATAAGGTCCTCATTGTTGATGATTTTCTTGCAATCGGCAATGCGCTCAACGGTCTTATCGCACTTGTTAATGACAGCGGTGCATCACTTGCAGGCTGCGGCGTTGTTATTGAAAAAGGTTTCCAGCACGGCGGCGATAAACTCAGGAGCAACGGTATTAAGGTTGAATCTCTTGCTATTGTTGAAAGTATGGACCACGAAACAGGCAAGGTTTATTTCAGAGATTAATCGTTTTTTTATTTTGGTTATTCGGTGTCATCACCTTATAATAATTTGATTTATTTGTACGGAGGTAAGACAAATGAAACTCACAAAGAAAATTCTTGCAGTTGTTCTTTCAGTTCTCTTTGTTGTAGGCGTATTTGCCGGTTGTTCTTCAAAAGACGCAAATACAAAGGATACAACAACTAAGGCATCTGCATCATCAGACATGAAGGTAGGATTTATTTTCCTTCACGATGAGAACTCAACTTACGATAAGAACTTCATCACAGCTGCTGACGAAGCTTGTAAGACTCTCGGAATTGCTGATGAAAACAAGATTTACAAGACTAATGTTCCTGAAGGTCAGGAATGCACAGAGGCTGCTTTAGACCTTGTTGACAAGGGATGCTCAATCATCTTTGCCGACAGCTTCGGTCACGAGCCTTACATTATTGAAGTTGCTAAGAAGCATCCTGAAGTTCAGTTCTGCCATTCAACAGGTACAAGAGCTCATACAGAAGGTCTTGACAACTATCACAATGCATTCGCTTCAATTTACGAAGGCAGATATCTTGCAGGTATTGCTGCAGGTATGAAACTTAATCAAATGATTAAAGACGGCAAATTTGAAGCTAAAGATGCTAAAATCGGTTATGTAGGTGCATACACCTATGCTGAGGTTATTTCAGGTTATACTTCATTCTTCCTTGGTGCTCGTTCAGTATGCCCAAGCGCTACTATGGAAGTTCAGTTCACAGGTTCATGGTATGATGAAGCTGCTGAAAAGGAAGCTGCCAATACCCTTATTGCTAACGGCTGTAAGCTTATCAGTCAGCATGCTGACTCAATGGGTGCTCCTACAGCTTGCGAAACAGCAGGTGTTCCTAACGTTTCTTACAACGGCTCAACAGTAAGCGCTTGCCCTAACACATTTATTGTTTCTTCAAGAGTTAACTGGGCTCCTTACTATGAATATGCAATCAAGGCTGTTATGAACGGCGACAAGATTGATGCTGACTGGACAGGTACTCTTGCTACTAATTCGGTTCTTCTTACAGATGTAAACGAAAAGGCTGCTGCTCCTGGCACTCAGAAGGCTATTGATGAAGCTAAAGCTAAGCTTGAGGACGGTTCTCTTCAGGTATTTGATACTTCAACATTTACTGTTGACGGCAAAAAGCTTGATTCTTATAAGGCTGATGTTGATACAGATGATAAGTACACACCTGATACAGAAGTTATTAAAGATGGCGCATTCAAGGAATCAAAGTTCCGTTCAGCTCCATATTTTGACGTTAAGATTGACGGTATTAAGCTTCTTAACGAAAAAATGTAATTAAATAAATCTTAGTTATATTTTATAATTAAACCCGTGGCCGTACCCTAAAAAGTACGGTCACGGTAGTATTGTTTTAAGTGATATTAAATTTTTGCGGAGGAAAATATGAGTGATACTTTTGCAATTGAATTAAAAGGCGTCACCAAGGTTTTCGGGCAGATTGTTGCTAATAAGGACGTTAATCTGCAGGTTAAAAAAGGTGAAATTTTAGCCATTTTGGGCGAAAATGGCAGTGGTAAAACCACTCTTATGAATATGCTTTCCGGCATTTATTTCCCTGATGAGGGTCAAATTTTTGTAAACGGTGAGGAAGTAGTTATTAAATCACCGAAAGATGCGTTTAAATACGGCATTGGTATGGTACATCAGCATTTTAAGCTTGTTGATGTATTTACTGCTACCGAGAATATAGTTCTCGGTATTAAAGATAAAGAAAAATACAGCTTAAAGAAAGCTGAACAACGTGTAAAAGAAATTACCGACAAATACGGTTTTGATATTAATCTTGACAGCAAGGTTTATGAAATGTCTGTTTCCGAAAAGCAGACTGTTGAAATTGTTAAGGTGCTTTACAGGGGTGCGCAGACTCTTATTCTTGACGAGCCTACCGCTGTTCTTACACCTCAAGAAACTGAAAAATTGTTTGATGTTTTACGTCGTATGAAAAAAGACGGAAAATCAATTATTATAATTACACATAAGCTCCACGAGGTTATGTCGCTTACCGACAGAGTTGCGGTTTTGCGTAAGGGCGAATATATCGGAACTGTGGATACTAAATCTGCTACCGAGCAATCGCTTACCGAAATGATGGTTGGTAAAAAGGTATCACTTAATATAGAAAGAACGACTCCTGTTAATCCGCAAAACAGAATTGAACTTAAGAATGTAACTACTCTTAATGCAGAGGGAGTTAAGGCTGTTGATGATATTTCATTTGATATCAGAAGCGGTGAAATTCTCGGCATCGCAGGTATTGCCGGAAGCGGTCAAAGAGAACTGCTTGAAACCATAGCAGGTCTTCAAAAGCCTGAAAGCGGTGAGATTTTTTATCATTCCCCTGAGGGCGAAACGGTGGACCTTAAGGCTAAAACCCCTACTCAAATCAAAGAACTCGGTGTAAGGCTTTCGTTTGTTCCTGAGGATAGACTCGGTATGGGCCTTGTAGGAAATATGGACATTATCGATAATATGATGCTTCGTTCGTATAAAAAGGGCAATTCCGCTTTTCTTGACAGAAAAAATCCTAAGAAACTTGCCGAAAAAATTATTGAAAGCCTTGAGGTAGTTACACCGGGCGCTACCACTCCTGTAAGACGTCTTTCGGGCGGTAACGTTCAAAAGGTACTTGTAGGCCGTGAGATTGCCGCTAATCCAAAGGTACTTATGGCGGCTTACCCTGTAAGAGGTCTTGATATTAACTCTTCTTACACAATTTATAATCTTCTCACAAAGCAAAAGGAAAATGGCGTTGCTGTTGTATTTGTAGGCGAGGACCTCGACGTTCTTGTTGAGCTTTGCGACAGAATTATGGTTATAAATTCAGGTAAAATTACCGGTATGCTCGACGGCAGAAATGCTACTAAAGAGGAAATCGGATTATTAATGACTAAGACAGAAAGGGAGAATTCATAATATGAGCAATAAACAAAAGGTTCACGAGCCTCTCTTTCATATAAGCAAGAGAGTGTCTATGCCTTGGTATTATTCATGGCTTATTCGCCTTGTCTCAATTCTTGCCGCCCTTATCGTAAGCGGTGCTGTAACAATGCTTTTAACCCATCAAAACCCTATCAGCGTTTATGCCACTATGGTTGACGGTGCGTTTGGTACTTCAAGACGTGTTTGGAATCTTCTCCAAAGCCTTGCAATTCTTCTTTGCGTTGCGCTTGCGTTAACACCGGCATTTAAGATGCGATTTTGGAATATCGGCGGTGAGGGTCAGGTGCTTGTCGGCGGTCTTGCTACTGCGGCTTGTATGATCTGCCTCGGCGGTAAAATTCCTAATGCGCTTCTTATTATCGTAATGATTATATCAAGTATGCTTGCAGGTGCAGTTTGGGCTGTTATACCTGCTATCTTTAAGGCTCAGTTTAATACTAATGAAACGCTCTTTACCCTTATGATGAACTATGTAGGTATTCAGCTTGTATCATACTTTGTTATGGTGTGGGAAGTTCCTAAAGGTTCGGGTAAGATAGGTATTATTAACCAAATGAGTCACGCCGGATGGTTGCCTCAGCTTGGAAATCAAGAATATTTACTTAATATTCTTGTTGTTCTTGCACTCACAATCTTTATGTATATTTATCTTAAATACAGCAAGCACGGCTATGAACTTTCTGTTGTAGGTGAAAGTGAAAATACCGCTAAATATATCGGCATTAATGTTAAGAAGGTAATTATCAGAACAATGCTCCTTTCAGGCGCAATGTGCGGTATCGCAGGTCTTCTCCTTGTAGGCGGTACTGACCATACTATCACAACCACTACTGCAGATAACAGGGGATTTACTGCTATTATGGTATCTTGGCTTGCTAAGTTTAACCCTATTTATATGGTGCTTACTTCTCTTTTACTTGTGTTTTTTGATAAGGGTGCAACAGAGATTGCAACCGTATACAGACTTAATGAATCATTCAGTGAAATCATTACCGGCATAATCCTTTTCTTTATTATCGGCAGTGAGTTCTTTATTAACTATAAGATTAATTTCCGCAAAGCGCATAAGGAGGGTAAATAATATGACTACATTAATTACTTTTATCCAACGTGCGATTATGCAGGGTATTCCGCTTCTTTACGGTTCGACAGGTGAAATCCTTACTGAAAAGTCAGGTAACCTTAACCTCGGTATTCCGGGTATTATGTATGTCGGCGGTATCAGCGGTGTTATCGGTGCTTTTCTTTATGAGGAGTCAATGGGCGCAAATGACCTTAACCCATTCCTTGCAGTTTTAATTCCGCTTCTTTGCACAATCATCGGCTCTCTTTTAACAGGCCTTATTTACTGCTTCTTAACGGTAACTCTTCGTGCAAATCAAAATGTAACCGGTCTTGCAATTACGACTTTCGGTGTCGGTTTCGGTAACTTTTTCGGCTCATCACTTGTTAAAATTACAGGAAGTGATATTCCGTCTGTTGCCCTTACAAGAACAAGTGCATTTTTCACTAAAAAACTTCCTATCGCTTCAACTACCGGTTGGTTTGGAAAAATATTCCTCGACTATGGTTTTTTAACCTACGCCGCTATTGTAATTGCTCTTTTGGTTGCGTTCTTCCTTAAGAAAACACGTGGTGGACTTCATCTTCGTGCTGTAGGTGAAAATCCTGCAACAGCAGATGCAGCAGGTATTGACGTTTCTAAGTCTAAATATCTTGCTACCTCAATCGGCAGCGTTATCGCAGGTATCGGCGGTCTGTTTTATGTAATGGATTATGCTAACGGCGTTTGGTCAAACGAGGGCTTCGGCGACAGAGGATGGCTTGCAATCGCACTTGTTATCTTTGCAATTTGGAAGCCTGATTTCGGTATTTTAGGTTCAATTCTTTTTGGCGGACTTTATATTGTTTACCTCTTTATTCCCGGTCTTAAAATGAGCACTCAGGAACTTTTCAAAATGCTTCCTTACATTGTAACTATAATTGTTCTTGTAATCGTAAGCGTAAGAAAGAAGAGAGAGGACCAGCCACCTGCATCGCTTGGTCTTTCATACTTCCGTGAGGATAGATAATATTTTTTAGGATAGAATAAAACGGATAGGGATTTTTCTTATCCGTTTTTTGTATGCACTGCTTGACATTTAATGCTTTTTTTGCTAATATATTTGCATATTGTAACGGCTGTGAAAAAGAGGAGTAGCTTGCTTATTCTTTCAGAGAGTGCTCGTTTGGTGGAAGAGTGCAGATGCGGTAGGTGAAGGTAGCTTTTGAGCCGGCAAGGTGAAACTAAGTAGTCTTGTCCGTATATCTGCGTTAAGGATTTGAGTGGCATTATGTTTAATTAATGCAATTTGAGTGGTACCACGGAATTTTTCGCTTTCGTCTCAATTTGAGGCGGAAGCTATTTTTTTATAAAATTATACCATATTATAAAGGAGAACGTTATGGCAAAAGAACTTGCAAAGCAGTACGACCCAAGCGAGGTTGAGGACCGTACCTATCAGTTTTGGTGTGATAAAAAGTATTTTCACGCTAAAAGAGAAAAAGGCAAAAAGACTTATACAATAGTTATTCCGCCTCCTAATATTACCGGTCAGCTTCACATGGGCCATGCACTTGATAATACACTTCAGGATATTCTTATCCGTTATCACAGAATGGCAGGCTACGATACATTGTGGCTTCCCGGCACCGACCATGCTTCCATCGCAACAGAGGCTAAGATTGTTGAGGCTATGCGTAAAGAGGGTATTACTAAGGATGACCTCGGACGTGAAAAATTTCTTGAACGTGCATGGGATTGGAAAAAACAATACGGCGGCAGAATTATTGAACAATTGAAAAAAATGGGCTCGTCCTGCGATTGGGACAGAGAACGCTTCACTCTTGACGAGGGTTGCAGTAAGGCTGTAAGAGAAGTATTTGTAGGCCTTTATGAAAAGGACCTTATTTATCGTGGTAACCGTATGGTAAATTGGTGCCCTCATTGTAATACATCTATTTCAGATGCTGAGGTTGAATATGAGGAAAAGGATTCTAATTTCTGGCATCTTCTTTATGAAGTTAAGGAAACAGGCGAAAAGCTTGAACTCGCAACTACACGTCCTGAAACTATGCTCGGCGATACCGCAGTTGCAATTAACGGTGACGACCCAAGATATAAGCATCTCCACGGCTGTCACGTTATTCTTCCGCTTTTAAATAAGGAAATTCCTATTGTATGTGACGAGCATGCAGATATGACTAAGGGTACAGGTGTTGTTAAAATTACTCCTGCTCATGACCCTAACGACTTTGAGGTAGGGTTTCGTCATAACCTTCCTATTATCCGTACATTCACTTATGACGGTCATATGACAGGCAAGGCTGATAAAGAGGCTGCCGATGAAATTATTAAAAGCGGTAAGGCAACTCAAAACGAGCCTGAGGTACTCGATTGCGGCAAATATGCAGGTATGACTACTCTTGAAGCAAGAAAGGCTATTCTTGCAGACCTTGAAGCAGGCGGATATATTAAAGAAATTGAGCCGCTTAAACACGATGTAGGTACTTGCTACAGATGCCACACTAATATTGAACCTATGGTTTCAAAGCAGTGGTTTGTTAAAATGGACCCTCTTGCAGGTCCGGCTATCGACGCTGTTGAAAACGGCGATATTAAATTCGTTCCTGAAAGATTTAAGAAAAATTATATGAGCTGGATGCGTGGCTCTCGTGATTGGTGCATTTCACGTCAACTTTGGTGGGGTCACAGAATTCCTGCTTGGTACTGTGATGATTGCGGCGCTACAACCGTTTCCAAAGAGGACCCTTGCAAGTGCTCGCATTGCGGCAGTGAAAATATTCATCAAGACTCAGACACATTGGATACTTGGTTTTCATCTGCTCTTTGGCCGTTCTCAACTCTCGGTTGGCCTGATAAGACAGAAGATTTAGAACATTATTATCCTACCAATACCCTTGTTACAGGCTATGATATTATCGGCTTTTGGGTTTCCCGTATGATTTTTTCAGGCCTCGCTTATACCGATAAAGCACCGTTTGATACCGTTCTTATTCACGGTCTTGTACGTGATGCTCAGGGCAGAAAGATGTCTAAATCTCTCGGCAACGGTATTGACCCGCTTGAGGTTATTGATGAATACGGCGCAGATGCATTGAGATTTACTCTTGCAACAGGTAATTCACCTGGTAATGATATGCGTTTTTCAGACGAAAAGGTTAAGGCGTCACGTAACTTTGCAAATAAACTTTGGAATGCTGCTCGTTTTGTATTGATGTATCTTACAGATGATTTCAAATATAACGGACTTCCAAGTGACCTTGCAGTTGAGGACGAATGGATTGTATCTAAGGTTAATACCCTTGCTAAAGATGTTACCGATAACCTTGAAAAATATGAGCTTGGAATTGCTATTCAAAAGCTTTATGATTTCATTTGGGACGTTTTCTGCGATTGGTATATCGAAATTGCAAAAATCAGACTTCAGGGTGATGACGAAAAGGCAAAGGATACTGCTAAAAGTGTTCTTGTCTATGTACTTACCGATATTCTTAAGCTTCTTCATCCGTTTATGCCGTTTATTACCGAAGAAATATATCAGGCTATCCCTCACGACTGCGAATCGATTATGATTTCAAAGTGGGTAGAATATGACGAAAGCCTTTGCTTTGCCGAAAATGAGGCTAAGATGGAAATTCTTATGAGTGCTATCCGTGCTATTCGTAACCGTAGAGCAGAGATGAATATTCCTCCAAGCAAAAAAGCTAAGGTTTATGTTGAAACTGAGAAAACAGAACTTTTCTCTGCCGGTGTTGACTTTATTAAACGTCTTGCTTCTTCAAATGATGTTGAGGTTAAATCAAGCTTTGACAATCTCGGCAATACCGTAACAATCGTTACCGATAACGCCAAGATTTATATTCCAATGGGCGATCTTGTCGATTTTGAGGCAGAGCGTAAGCGTCTTGAAAAAGAACTTGCTCAGGCGCAGGATAAGCTTGACTTTATCAATAAAAAGCTTTCTAATCCTGGATTTGTTAATAAAGCGCCCGAAAAGGTAGTTAATCAAAACAAAGAGGATGCCGCAAAGCTTGAGGATAAGATTGCAAATATTAAAAATTCTATTGATTCTTTGGGTAAATAAATGAATTACGATAACGCTTTGAATTTAATACTTCAAAAGCAAAGCCTCGGTATTAAACCGGGGCTTACTCGTATTTATGAGCTTTTGAATAAAATGGATAATCCTCAGGATAAGATAAATGTCATCCACATTGCAGGCACTAACGGTAAGGGTACTACTGCTGCTGCACTTTCAAATGCACTTATCAAATCAGGCAAAAAGGTCGGTCTTTTTACTTCTCCTTGGACTGAAGATTACCGTGAGCAAATAAAAATTAACGGCAATATGATTACCGAGGAAGAATTTGCATTCTATGTAGAAAAATATATCGATTGCGATGCTACCGAATTTGAGCTTGTAACTGCTATTATGTATAAATATTTTGCAGACGAAAATGTGGATTTTGCCGTTGTAGAATGTGGAATGGGCGGTAAGGGCGACGCTACAAATGTTGAGAAAAAGAATATTTCGATTATAACATCGGTTGCAATTGACCATACAGCCTTTCTCGGCAACACTCTTGATGAAATTGCGGCTGAAAAATCCGGAATTATTAAGCCTAATTCAGTTTGTATTCTTTATCCCAACCCTAAATGTGAGCGCATTTTCGAAAAAGTGTGCAGTGATAATAATACCGAACTTATTAAAATCAATGATTTTGGCGATGTTTTGAAAAATGATATTGCTTGTGCTCAGGCGGCTTTAAATGAAATCGGCTTAGATATTAAGGCCGAAAATCCAAACCTTCCGGCAAGGCAAAGTAAAGTCGGCAATATCCTTGTTGACGGCGGTCATAATGAGGATGCGGCTCGTGCTCTTGCGCCTAAAATTAATAATGAAGTTGCCGTTGTTGCAATGATGCGGGATAAAAATGTTGATGCTTATTTATCATTAATTGCACCTAAGTGTAAAGCAATTTATGCAACGCAGGTTGATAACGTTCGCTCAATGAGTGCAAGTGAACTTGCTTTAGTTGCAAAAAAATATTGTGATAATGTTTTTACGGTCGATAATGCCGAAAAAGCAATCACGCTTGCTAAGCAAAATAATCTCTCACTTGTATGCGGCTCGTTTTATCTTTATCGGCAAATTAGAAAAGAATTAAATTAAATACAAATTTTGATAAATTATTCAATACCAATCTGTTAGTATTATCGCAGATTGGTATTTTTTTATTGGAGTGACAAATATGAACGTTACGATTGAAAGCAGCGGTAGTGTTGTTATTGCTTATCTTATCGGCGAAATAGACCACCATACGGCAGGCGAGGTTAGGGAAAAAATAGATGATACCCTTATGTTTGTAAAGCCGAAGACTTTAATTCTCGATTTTAAAAATGTCAGCTTTATGGACTCCTCCGGAATAGGTCTTGTTATGGGCAGATACAGATTGCTTCAAAGCATTAATCCCGCTTGCCAAATCGAAATTAAAAACGTAACCCTGCAAACTAAAAAAATTATGGAACTTGCAGGTCTTTCATCAATTGCAAAAATTAAGGAGAATGAAAATGAATACAAAAAAGCTAATTAATGAATTTAAACTTACAATCGACAGTAAAAGTGTAAATGAAGCCTTCGCACGTGTTGCCGTTTCCGCATTTGTAACCCCTCTTGACCCAACACTTGAGGAAATCGCAGATTTAAAAACGGCAGTCAGCGAGGCGGTGACAAACTGCATAGTCCATGCTTATAAGGATACATACGGTAAAATATTTATATCGGGAAAACTTTTTGACGACAATACAGTAAAAATTGTAATAAGGGACAAGGGCTGTGGAATCGTAGATGTTTCTCAGGCAATGACTCCGCTTTTTACAACAGGTGAGGGTGACCGTGCAGGTCTCGGCTTTACTGTTATGGAAAGCTTTTGCGATAAAATAAACGTTAAGTCTAAGCTGACCTTTGGCACAACCGTAACCCTTTCTAAAAAAATTGAGGGCAAATCAAAATGGTAACAGACCGTGATAAAATGATTGAGAATAATATCGGCTTGGTTCATTCTATTGCCAATCGCTTTAAGGGCAGAGGGGTGGACTATGACGATTTATTCCAAAGCGGTTGCGTAGGCTTGATTAAAGCAGTTGATAATTTTGACGAAAGCCGTGGCTTTGCTTTTTCAACTTATGCCGTTCCCGTAATAATGGGTGAAATCAAACGTATTTTTCGTGACGGCGGTGCAGTGAAAGTCAGCCGAAGCTTAAAGGAAAAGGCTATTAAGGCTCAGTCACTTCGTGAAAAATTTATTAATGATAAAATGCGAGAGCCGACTGTCACAGAATTGTCTAATCTTCTTGATTGTCCGCCTGAGGAAATACCTGAAATTTTGGGCGTTATTGCTCCTATGGTATCACTCAGCACTTCAAGCGATGACGGTGAATATACTATAGATGTACCCGTTGATGAGAGTGATGAGATTTTTAATCGCTTAATTGTTCACCGACTTTTTAAATTTCTTGACGATACGGAAAAGGCAATAGTTGATATGCGCTATTATAAGGGTTTCACTCAAGCTAAAACTGCTGCCGCACTTGGCATTTCTCAGGTGCAGGTTTCCCGCAAAGAAAAATCTCTCCTCCAAAAGCTTCGTAAATATGTAGAGTAAAATAAGACACTATGCTTTTTTCAAACATAGTGCCTTTATTTTTTTATGTGAACTTAACGGTGTGAACGACTTGTGTAAAAATCACTCTACACTTCGGTAACATATTGAACTTTTAATATGCGTATGATAAAATTTTTATATTGTAAAGATTTTATTAAAGAGGTACAGAGAAATGAAAAAGATTTTTAGCTTAATTCTATCCTTAGCAATGTTATTAACCATTACCTCAGGATTGAATTTAACAGCGTATGCAGATTCTTCACAATACGGAAATATTTATTATGAAGAAAAGGAAGACGAAACTATTGAAATAACGGATTGTGATGATTCTGTAATTTCAATCGATATACCGTCCGCTATTGATGGTAAATCAGTTACGAGTATTGGAAATAATGCATTTTATAGTTGCAAAAATTTAGTTAATGTAACAATACCTGACAGCATTACGAGCATTGGTAACAATGCATTTGAGTATTGTGCAAGCCTAAAAAGTGTATTAATACCAGGCAGTGTAACGAGCATCGGTAATGCTGCATTTAATAGATGCGAAAGCTTGATGAACATAGAGGTTATAAAAAATAATTCTAATTATTTTTCTCAAGACGGTGTGTTATTTGACAAGAATAAAACCAAACTTATACAATATCCTATCGGTAATAAGAGAATAGCGTATGATATACCAAATGGTGTGAAAAGTTTTGGCGATTGTGCGTTTGATAGTTGCTCAACATTAAAAAATATAACAATACCCGACAGTGTAACAAGTATCGGTTGGGGAGTATTTTCCGGTTCTGAAAGTTTAACAAACATAGATGTTTCGGAAAATAATCTTAACTACTCTTCTTATGAGGGCGTTCTGTTTAATAAGAATAAAACTGAACTTATAAAATATCCTATAGGAAATGAGAGAACATCATATAATATACCGGCCGGTGTAATAAACTTTGGTGATGTTTTTTCTGATTGCAAAAATTTGGTTAACATAACAATACCCAATAGTGTAACAAATATTGGTATCGGTGCATTTTGGCAATGTGCAAATTTGGCAAGCATAACTATAACTAATAGTGTTACAAGTATAGGCAATTATGCATTCTATGACTGTAAGAATTTAAAAGATATTTATTATTACGGTACCCAAAGTGAATGGAATAATATAAGTGTAGGCTCTAATAATGAATATTTTATAAATGCAACAATACATTTTTCTTTGGCACCAACTCCGACACCTACACCTACACCTGCACCAACTCCGACCCCTTCGCCTGCACCAACTCCCGCACCAACTCAACCAATAGTCACTCCTAATACAACTGTTAAAGCTGTAGCTAAACCAAAATCGACTTCAATCAAAAAGGTAAAAGCGGCTAGAAAGGCAGTATCTGTTCAATGGAAAAAGGTCAGCGGTGTAAAAGGTTATCAAGTTCAAGTTGCAACAGATAAGAAATTCAAGAAAAACAAGAAAACCGTAACCGTTAAAAAACAGAAAACAACGAAAGTAACTATTAAAAAACTTAAGGCTAAGAAAAAGTATTATGTTCGTATTCGTACATACAAAACAGTAAAAGGCAAAAAGATTTATTCCTCTTGGTCAAAGGTTAAGACGGTCAAAACAAAGTAAAAAATACCCCCGACACTTGATTGTGTCGGGGGTATTACTGTATATGATATTATAACTGCGCCAAATCATACGGCGTTTTTTGATAAACAAAATAATTAAGCCAATTGCTGAATATTATATTCGCCGAACTTTTCCAACTCATAATCGGAACGGACTTGTCATCATCATTAGGAAAATAATTATAAGGCACGTCAATATCAAGACCTTTTTCCTTATCCCTAAAATATTCTTTGGCAAGTGTGTCTCTGTCATATTCGCTGTGACCTGTTACAAAAAATTGCCTGCAATCCATATCGGATATAATATGAACGCCCGATATTTCGCTATATGAAATAACCTGAAGCTGTTTAACAAGCGCAATGTCCTGAAGCCTCGTCTCTGTATGCCTTGAATGAGGAACATAGTAAACATCATCAAGTCCTCTCATAAGCGGATGGGTAATGTCAAGCGACTTGTGAGGAAATACGCCAAACATTTTCTTTTTTAGCGGATATTTCTTAATACCGTAATGATAGTAAAGTCCGGCTTGAGCACCCCAGCAAATATGAAAGGTGGAATAAACATTTTTTTTGCTCCATTCCATAATCATACAAAGCTCGTCCCAATAGTCAACTTCTTCAAATTCAAGATGCTCAACGGGTGCTCCCGTAATAATCATTCCGTCATACTTGTTGTCTTTTATATCATCAAATGTATTATAGAATTTTGCCATGTGTATTCTTGAAACATTTTTTGCCTTATGGCTTTTTACTTGGAGAAAATCAATATCAAGCTGCAAAGGAGAATTACTTAGCAATCTCAATAGCTGCGTTTCCGTTTCAAGTTTTGTCGGCATTAGATTAAGTATAATGATTTTCAAAGGTCTGATATCCTGCATATTAGCCCTTGACTTGCTCATAACAAATATATTCTCTATTTCCAAGTTTTGCTTAGCCGGCAATTCATCGTCAATACGAATTGGCATAATATCAGCCCCTTTCTTTAAGCGTTTATACATTATAACAAAACTTAAACAAAATTTCAATATCTATAATAATGTATATTAATATTATCTGTAACAATTATTTATTAATTCAATACTATATATTAATAGGCTAATCATATATCTTGTGCTATTTGAAAATACAATATGTACCTTGAAATGTTACAAAATGATACCGTTTACATCATATAGTATCAAATTGTAGTAAAATGTGCACATAAATGTTGAATTTTGTTATAAATTTATGTCAATATCATAAAATACGTAAAAAAATCCGAAAAACCTGTTGACAAAGGAGAG
>ERZ773183.114-NODE-114-length-102079-cov-10.066651_pt1 | contig 102079 bp, 84 predicted proteins | sample MGYA00580532_ERZ773183 | MGnify/ENA primary metagenome ERZ773183 (study PRJEB29015, sample SAMEA2737791) | human gut metagenome | biome: human gut; feature: human-associated habitat; material: faeces | place: China | collected 2012 ...
AAATTTGAATTAACGTTCAAGGTTGTTTTGTTATTCAGTTATCAAGGTTTTGTGTCGTTCTTTTTTGTGACACAACTTCTTTATTTTATCATACTCAGAAGTCTTTGTCAAGAACTTTTTTAATTTATTTTTTAAATGTTTTGTTGCTTTCTTGAGTAACTCGTACATTTTATCATATTCTCATTTATCTGTCAAGCACTTTTTTACTTTTCTTCTTTATTTTCCAAATAAGAGTGAAAAATATTACGGAGAAGGAGGGATTTGAACCCTCGCACCGCGCGAACGATCTACACCCTTAGCAGGGGCGCCTCTTCAGCCACTTGAGTACTTCTCCATAATGCCTAAATAAATGAAAATATTCAATTCCGTTGCACAGTAATGCACAACGCTTTATTATATTATCAAAAAGACTGACTAAAGTCAAGTCTTTTTTTAATTATTTTTTCCATTTTTCTTTTGCAGTCTCATAAAGGTTATTTCCATCTTTATCTATAACTACAATAACAGGCAGATTCTCGATTTCTAATTTACGGATTGCCTCTGTGCCAAGATCATCGTAAGCAACTACATCTGCTTTTTTAATACATTTAGAAAGTAATGCACCTGCTCCACCTACCGCTGCAAAGTATACTGCACCATTTCTCTTCATGGCCTCTATAACTTCCGGAGAACGCTTTCCTTTTCCTACCATGCCCTTTAATCCCTTATCAAGCATTTCTGGAGTATACTTATCCATACGACTGCTTGTAGTCGGACCTGCAGAACCGATAATCTGTCCTTCTCTTGCCGGACTTGGTCCAAGATAATACAAAACATTCCCATTGAGCTCTATTGGTAATGCTTCCCCTTTATGCATACTTTCATACATTCTTTTATGCGCTGCATCTCTGGCAGTATAAATAATTCCGGACAGATATACATAGTCCCCTGCTTTTAAAGTATTGATATCTTCTTCAGAAAGTGGAACCTGAATTGTTCTATTCATAACTGTATACCTCCCCTTATAAACTTCTTACTGCGTGACGATTTACATGACAGCACATATTAACAGCAACAGGAAGACCTGCAATATGTGTAGGATACGTATTAATATTTACAGCTAATGCCGTAACAGTTCCTCCAAGTCCTGCTGCACCAATTCCAAGAGCATTGACTCTTTTAAGGACATCCTCTTCCATTGCTTTTATAGAAGGAAGATCAGAATGTATTCCTACAGGTCTTGTCAACGCCTGCTTCGCCATGAGAGCTGCTTTTTCAAAGGTACCGCCAATACCAACACCAACTACAACAGGTGGGCATGCATTAGGACCTGCATCCTGTACAGCAGATACAATAGCATTCACTGCACCTTCCATACCATCTGCCGGCTTAAGCATAAATACTCTGCTCATATTTTCGCTTCCAAATCCCTTCGGTGCTACGGTAAGCTTGATATTTTCTCCTGGAACGATACTGTAATGAATAACCGCAGGTGTATTATCTTTTGTATTTTCTCTGATAAAAGGATCATTTACTACTGATTTACGCAGATATCCTTCTACATATCCATCATGTACACCTTTATTGATAGCATCTGCGAGAGAACCTCCCTCAATATGTACATCCTGTCCTACTTCCGCAAAAACGACAGCCATTCCAGTATCCTGACAGATTGGTATCTGTTCTTCTCCCGCAATAGCAAGATTCTCTTTCAACTGATTAAGAATCTGGCAGCCAAGAGGATTCTCCTCCTGGTCTGCCGCTTTATACAAAGCATTCTTCATATCATCGGAAAGATAGTAATTAGCTTCTATACACATTTCTTTTATGTTTCTGGAAATTTCGTCTACATGAATTGAACGCATCTTTTTACCTCTTATATTCAATGACATAACAACTGTGAAAAGCATTCTTATTGATCATTAAGAAAGCTTCTTTATACTTCTTCCTGTGTTGCTTCTTCCTCTGTGGATTGAGGCTCTGCTTCATCCTCTTCTACTTCTGCAAAATCCTCTTCCTCTTCAAATCTGACTTTTGCAACGCTGGCAACTTTAATACTGCTTTCTGAATCAATATTAATAAGTTTTACACCGGAGGTATTTCTGCCAATAACAGAAATCGAATCACTCTTCATCCGAATCACAATACCTTCTGTAGTGATCAGCATAATTTCTTCTTCCGGCTTAATTGTCTTCACACCGACAACATATCCTGTCTTGTCGGTAATCTTATAACATCTTAAACCTTTTCCACCACGATGCTGTACGGTAAATTCATCAAGAGGTGTTCGTTTACCCATACCTTTTTCAGATACGATCAATAAATCATCACCTTCTGAACGAATCTGCATTCCAACAACTTCATCTGTATCACCAAGATTCATTCCGATCACACCCATAGAAACTCTTCCGGTTTCTCGTACATCCTGGAGTTTAAATCGGATACACTGTCCTTCTTTTGATACAAGGAAAATATCCTCATTCTCATCTGTCTGCTTTACTTCAATCAGCTCATCGCCCTCTCGCAGAGAGATTGCCGCCAGACCGTTCTTTCGAATATTCTTATACTCATCAAATCCTGTTTTCTTTACAAGACCGTTTCTTGTAGCCATAACGAGATAATGCTGTTTACCGTCTTCTAATAACGGGATAATCGCTGTAATCTTTTCTTCCGGCTGAAGCTGAAGAAGATTGATAATATTCACTCCTCTTGCCGTTCTTCCTGATTCCGGAATCTCGTATCCTTTGAGACGATATACACGACCTTTATTTGTAAAGAACATAATATAATTATGGGTACTTGTCATAAATAAATCTTCAATATGATCTTCATCAATGACATTCATACCACGTATTCCTTTACCACCACGATTCTGACTGTGGAAGTTATCCGGTGTCATACGCTTAATATATCCCAGTTTAGAGAAAGTAATAATCGCATCTTTTCTTGGAATCAATGCCTCATCACTTAAATCTTCCATATCCATCTCGATGGACGTCCTTCTGTCATCACCATATTTATCACGAATAAGAAGTATTTCTTCTCGGATTACTCCTAAAAGAACCTTTTCATCTGCAAGAATCGCTTCTAATTCCGCAATCTTTTTCTCAAGTTCATCATATTCGTTCTGAAGCTTTTCTCTCTCTAAACCTGTCAATGCACGAAGACGCATATCTACGATTGCCTGTGCCTGTGCCTGTGAGAATTCAAAACGTCTCATCAGATTATCTCTTGCTTCAGAAACATTCTTAGAGGCACGTATGATTTCTATCACTTCGTCAATATGGTCTAATGCTTTTAAAAGACCTTCTAAAATATGCGCTCTTTCTTTGGCTTTATTCAGCTCATATCTCGTTCTTCTTGTGACAACATCCTTCTGATGATCCAGATAATGTACAAGCATTTCTTTTAAGTTAAGAACCTTTGGCTGATTATCTACAAGCGCAAGCATGATGACTCCAAAAGTATCCTGAAGCTGTGTATGTTTAAATAACTGCTTTAATAATACATTGGCATTCACATCTTTACGTGTCTCAATACAGATGCGCATACCGCTTCTATCAGATTCATCTCGTAATTCTGTGATTCCGTCTACTCTCTTTTCTTTTACTAAATCAGCAATCTTTTCAATTAAACGTGCCTTATTTACCATATATGGAAGCTCGGATACGATAATTCTCTGCTTTCCATTCTTCATTGGCTCAATATTTGTCACCGCACGTACTTTAATCTTGCCTCTTCCCGTACGGTAGGCCTGGTCAATACCCTTTCGTCCAAGAATAGCTGCCCCTGTCGGGAAATCCGGTCCTTTTACGATTTCTAAAAGCTCATCAATATCCGTCTCTCTGTCTTCCTGTACCTGATTATCAATAATCTTTACGACACCGTCGATCGTTTCTCTTAAGTTATGTGGCGGGATATTTGTTGCCATACCTACGGCAATTCCCTGTGCTCCATTTACAAGAAGATTTGGAAACCTTGATGGAAGAATACTTGGTTCTTTCTCTGTCTCATCAAAGTTCGGTACAAAATCAACCGTATCTTTGTAAATGTCCGCTGTCATTTCCATGGAAATCTTAGATAATCTTGCCTCTGTATAACGCATGGCAGCCGCGCCATCACCGTCCACAGAACCAAAGTTTCCATGACCATCCACTAGTGGATAACGGGTAGACCAGTCCTGTGCAAGATTAACTAATGCACCATAAATAGAACTGTCACCATGAGGGTGATATTTACCCATTGTATCACCGACGATACGAGCACACTTTCTGTGAGGCTTATCCGGTCCGTTATTCAACTCAATCATAGAATAAAGAATTCTTCTTTGCACCGGCTTTAAACCATCTCGTACATCTGGAAGAGCTCTGGATACAATTACACTCATAGCATAATCTATATAAGATTTTTCCATGGTATTCTTTAAATCCACCTCATGGATTTTATCAAAAATATTACTATCGTCCATTCTATCCTCCTGTTAGATATCCAGATTCTGTACATACTTTGCATTGGCTTCGATAAATTCTCTACGTGGTTCTACACGATCTCCCATGAGAGTATCAAATGTCATATCCAATTCGGAAGCTGCATCATCATCCATATTTACGCGTAATAAAATTCTCTTTTCCGGATCCATCGTTGTCTCCCATAACTGAGATGCATCCATCTCACCAAGACCTTTATATCGCTGGATCTTATTATTTCCGTCTCGTCCGATATCCGTCAGTATTGTATTTAACTCTTCATCACTGTAGGCATACCACACCTTTTTATTCTTCTCCACTTTATACAGTGGCGGCTGTGCCAGATATACATGACCTTCTTTAATAAGCTCTGGCATAAAACGATATAAAAATGTAAGCAATAATGTTGCGATATGCGCACCGTCTACATCGGCATCCGTCATAATAATAATCTTATTATATCTAAGCTTTGTAATATCAAAGTCTTCATGAATTCCTGTTCCAAATGCTGTGATCATTGCACGTATCTCATTATTCACAAGAATCTTATCAAGTCTTGACTTTTCTACATTCAAAATCTTTCCACGCAATGGAAGAATGGCCTGCGTTGCACGACTTCTTGCTGTTTTCGCTGAACCACCCGCAGAATCTCCCTCTACGATATAGATTTCACAATTCTTTGGATCTTTATCTGAACAGTCTGCCAGCTTACCTGGAAGGCTCATTCCATCAAGCGCAGACTTTCTTCTCGTTAAATCTCTTGCCTTTCTTGCTGCTTCTCTTGCTCTTTGTGCAAGTACTGCTTTCTCACAGATCATCTTTGCAACATTCGGATTCTGCTCTAAGAAATAAGTAAGCTGCTCACTTACTACACTGTCAACCGCACCACGTGCTTCACTATTTCCAAGCTTCTGCTTTGTCTGGCCTTCAAACTGCGGCTCAGGAATCTTGATGCTGACAATCGCAACCAAGCCCTCCCTGATATCATCACCGGTAAGATTCTGCTCATTATCCTTTAATAACTTATTCTTTCTTGCATAATCATTAAATGTCTTTGTAAGCGCACTTCTAAAACCGGCCAGATGTGTTCCACCTTCCGGCGTTGTAATATTATTTACAAAGCTGTAAACACCTTCGTTATAAGAATCATTATGCTGTAAGGCAACTTCTACGAATACATCGCCCTTCTTTCCCTCACAGTAAATTACTTCAGAATAGAGCACTTCCTTACTTTTATTCAGATATTCTACATATTCGCGGATGCCGCCTTCATAATGGAACGTCATGGAAACTTCTTCTTCTGGTCTTCGGTCTGTAAGAACAATCTTTAAATCCTTTGTTAAAAATGCCATCTCACGAAGACGCTGTTTTAACACTGCAAAATCGAAAACAGTCTCTTCGAAAATAGTCGGATCCGGAAGAAAACGTACCTCTGTACCTCTTTTATCTGTATCTCCTACTACTTTCAACGGATACATAACCTTTCCACGTTCATATCTCTGACGGTAAATCTTTCCTTCATGGAAAATATCTACTTCAAGCCATGTGGACAACGCATTAACAACAGACGCACCTACTCCATGTAATCCGCCGGATACTTTGTATCCTCCACCACCAAACTTTCCTCCTGCATGAAGGATGGTAAACACAACTTCTACTGCTGGAATTCCCTTTTTCTTGTTAATTCCTACAGGAATACCACGACCATTATCTCTGACCGTAATAGAATTATCTTCATTGATGTACACCTCTACTGTATTACAAAATCCAGCTAATGCTTCATCAACTGCATTATCTACAATCTCATATACCAGATGATGGAGGCCCTTGGATGAAGTACTGCCAATGTACATACCAGGCCTTTTCCGTACTGCTTCAAGACCTTCTAAAATCTGTATTTGATCCGCACCATATTCCTGCCCCGCAGAAATCTGTTCTTCACTCATAATTCAACCTCCTGTCAAAACTTAATCAAATAATTATACCATAAATATTGCCATTTATTCAACTTCTTAAACCAAACCCTCTGTTTTTTCTTCCTGTACACGCCCCTCTGTCACACGAAATACCTTGTCCAGTGAGATACGGCTGTTAACAAAATCATCCAGTCCTGTACATGAGATCAGTGTCTGTATATCCTGAATACTTTCCAACAGCCATGACTGCCTTCCGGCATCTAATTCCGATAATACATCATCAAGAAGTAAGATTGGTTTTTCTCCTGTTACCTGCTCGATCAATCGGATTTCCGATAATTTTAACGACAGTGCTGCTGTTCTTTGCTGGCCCTGCGAACCAAACTTACGGATGTCGATCCCTCCGACCTTAAAACGAAGATCGTCCCTGTGTGGACCTGCTGTTGTTGTACCGGAGGATATATCTTTATTCCTTCTCGAATATAACTGTTCTCTGAATTCCTCCGCAGAAACATTTTTCTCATACTCTACTTTCATCTGCTCTTTTCCACCGGTAAGCTGACTATGAATTCTTGTCATCATCTCATCAAGAAATTGTACAAATTCTTCTCTTTTTTTTATGAGAAACTGTCCTGCTGTCAAAAGCTGTTCGTCCCATCCATCCAATGTTTCGATCAATGCAGGATAGAGATTAATCTGTTTTAAAAGATTATTCCGCTCATTTAAAATCTTATTATAAGCAATCAATTGCTGCAGATATCCCTTGTCAATCTGACTTAATTCCATATCAAGAAACCGCCTTCTTCCAGCCGGACCTTCTTTTATGATTGATAAATCTTCCGGTGAAAAAAAGACGATGTGCATCATTCCAAGAAGTTCTCCTGAACGTCGTACCGGCACACCATCTACCGCAATCCCTTTATTCTTATTTTTCTTTAAATGAACATCTAAGCGATGGGATAACGAATCTTTCTGAAAAAAAAGACGAATATGTGCCTCGTCCTCTCCAAAACGAATCAATTCTTTATCTCTGCTTCCTCTGTGAGATCTGGAAGTTCCACTTACATAAATAGATTCTAAAAGATTCGTCTTCCCCTGTGCATTATCTCCAAAAAAAATATTTACTCCAGGAGAAAACTCCACTTTAACCGAATCAAAATTTCTGTAATTATTTAATTCAATCGATTCTACAAACATGGAGTCCTCCCATATATTTATTTTACTACTCGTACTTCGTCGCCTTCAAATTCAAAAACATCACCGTCATAAAGCTTTCTACCTCTTCTGGTTTCCACTTCACCATTAACGGTCACCTGGCCATCCTGAATCAGCATCTTTGCATCAATTCCTGATGATACGATACCAGCAGCCTTCATAGCCTGTCCCAGTTTAATAAATTCATCTCTTAATTTTAATTCCATATTCTTTCTTAAAATTCCTTTCTCATTGTGTCCGCCACTCGCGAACAAGTTCGTTAAAATTTATACATTACTGTTACTTACATTGATTGGTAAGATCAGATACAGATAAGAAGATGTCTCATCTCTTATAATACAAGGGGCAATAGAGTTCATCAAATATATTGTAACTTCTTCTTCATCAATTACTCGAAGAGCATCTACCAAAAACTTTGGATTAAATCCAATCACAATATCCTTACCCTCTTTACTAATTGAAATCTGATCTTTCATAGAACCAATCTGTGAAGAGATCATAAGATTCATCTGTTCATTTTCAATTTTAAGAATAATCGGCTTCTTATCTGATTCTTTTACAAATAAAGTGGAGCGGTCAAGACAACGCAATAATTCCATTTTATTAATTGTCAACTTTGTTTCGTAATCATTAGAAAGCATTTGTCCGATATTATAAAACTTACCTTCTAATAATCGTGAAACTACCTTTGTATCACCAAACTCAAATAAAATGTGCTTATCTGTTAAATATAAATTCACTGTATCTTTTGCTTCACCAGGAAGAATTTTACTAACTTCAGATAAAGTTTTACCTGGAACAATAACTTCCATTTTTGAATAAGATTCCTGAAGCTCAATATTACGAACAGAAATTCTATGTCCATCAAGGGAAGTTACGGTCAGTTTATTATTTTCAATACTTAAAAGTTCACCTGTCATCAATTTATTATTTTCATTATCCGATACGGAAAAAATTGTCTGTCTGATAACTTCTTTTAAGTCAAACTGAGAAAGAGTAATTTTATTTTCTTTTTCAATTTCTGGTAAGTGAGAGAAATCATCTCCCTTTCTTCCCATGATACTGCATTGAATCTGTTCACATTCAATATTTGTCTTTCCGGCTTCATCCGTTTCGATATAAACATCATTATCAGGAATCTTTTTGATGATCTCTGAAAAGATTTTTGCTTCAAGTGCAATCTTACCAGGTTCAAGAATTGTTCCCTGAATTATTGTTTCTATGCCAAGTTCTGTATCATTGGCAGTTAATTTAATGCAGTCATCAAATGCTTCAATAAGGATACATTGGAGAATTTCCATTGTTGTCTTATTGGACACAGCTTTCGATACGGTATTTACTCCGTATAAAAATTGATTCTTAGGGCATGTTATCTTCATAAATGTGTATAACTCCTTTCGGTGTGAAATATATATAAATATAATAAGTTATCCGCAGTAGTAGTAGTAGGGGGTGTTAGGGATGTGAATAAGTGGTAAGAGGCCGATAATACAAGGATTTTCGAAAAGGATAACTATGAGGATAAGTGTGTGAATAAAAAAATAGTTATCCACATAGAAAAAAGTCCGCAAAAGTTATCCACATCCATCCACAGGCAATTCACATCGAATCTGAATAGAATGTGGAAAAAAATAAAGGATAGTCTCCAGCGTTGTGAAGACACCTTTATTTTCTGTTTCTTCTATATAAATGCCTACGTTGGCGGGTTCAATTTTTTAATGATAATATCAAGGTTGCTTTTTAATGTTTCGTCGGTTTCGAGCATCTTATTGATTTTATCGTGTCCATGGATAACTGTAGTATGGTCACGATTTCCCATAATCTTTCCGATATTCTGGAGAGAATAATCGGTATATTTTCGGGAAAGGTACATACATATCTGACGAGGATTCGCAATTTCCTTATTTTTCTTCTTGGATATGATGTCAGATACAGAAATATTGTAATGTTCTGCGACAACGTCCATAATTAGCTGCGGTGTTACTTCTTTTTGACATTCGATGGTGTCTTTTAAAGCGTTCTCAGCTAATTCTAAGGTAACAGGCTTCTTTTCAAGATTTGCAAAAACAAAAATTTTATTTAAAGCGCCCTCCAATTCACGAATATTGGAATTGATGTTCGTAGCGACATACTGCATAACTTCCGGATCAATATCAAGACGTTCTAATTCGGCACGCTTTTTTAAGATGGCCATCTTTGTCTCATAATCAGGTGGCTGAATATCTGCGGTGATTCCCCATTCAAAACGAGATCGCAGACGTTCTTCTAAAGTAGCAATCTCTCTTGGATGTTTATCGGAAGAAATGACAATCTGTTTTTTTGCTTCGTGAAGCTCGTTGAATGTATGGAAAAATTCTTCCTGAGTACTTTCTTTTCCTATTATAAACTGTATATCATCGATCAACAGGACATCAATATTACGATATTTGTCGCGAAATTCCTTATTTTTATCATGTTTTAAGGAATCGATCAGCTCATTTGTAAACTTTTCGGAAGTGACGTATAAAACACGCAGATCCGGACGATTATTAATAATATGATGAGCGATGGAATGCATCAAATGTGTTTTTCCAAGACCGGCTCCTCCATATAAAAAGAGAGGATTGTATGCTCCGCCGGGTGATTCGGCTACAGCAACGGAAACGGCATGGGCCATCTTATTGGTAGGACCTACGACAAAGGTATCAAAAGTATATCTTGGATTTAAATTACCAATATATTCTGCAGGAACAGTAACTTTTGCTGGTTCAGGCTGCGATGCTGCAGAATTGGAGTCGGTAAAAAGAATTTTAAATTGCTTTCCAGTAACCTGTTCTATTGCCATAGAAAGGTAAATGTCATAGTATTTATGCTTTATAAATTCGATACCACGTGGTCCTCGTACCATAAAAAAAGTGATACTGTCATCCGAAATTGTCTGAATGGTTAGTGGTTGTATCCAAGTATTCACAGCAACTTCGGAAATTTCATGCTCTTTTACGAGAATATTTAGAATTTCTTGCCATTTTGACTCAATTAATTCCTTCATTGTTAACTCCATTCTGGTTTAATATGTTGAACTGTCTGAACAAAAAATAAGCAGAGTTCGAGACGGCTCGGCTTTTAGTATAAGTGTATAACAGAACCCACATTTTTTCAATATACGAATGTTGAAAAAATGTGGATAACTTATTGTGGATAACTGAGAAAAATGCTGTTTTTTTTAAGAAAAAAAAGAAAAGTAACAAAATGTGGATAACTAAAACGAATTTATACACATCGAAAATTGCAAGAGAAAAAAAGCTTTTGACGAATTTTCGGGATGGATATTGTGAATATTTTTAAAGTTATGCACAAGTTATGCACAAAATGTGGATAACTCGTGCATAACTTCTGATTTTGATGTGCAAAAAATTAAAAATCCGGATTTAATAAGAAAATACGCAGGAATTGCTTGACTTAGAGGACGTTTTTCAATATAATAGGAGTGATGTTTTTCAACAAGACAGGTATAATATTCGTTAAGGAGGTGGCTTTCGCATGAAGATGACATTTCAGCCAAAGAAAAGACAGAGATCTAAAGTTCATGGATTTAGAAAAAGAATGAGTACTGCTAACGGCAGAAAAGTATTAGCTAGAAGAAGAGCAAAAGGAAGAAATAAATTATCAGCTTAGGTCGCAGTGATGTGGCCTTTTCTTTTCTCATTTGATTGTTTGGAAAGTTGAGAAAGTTAAGTGAATGAATTTAAGTCTTTAAGAAAGAATTGGGAATTCCAGGCGGTATATCGTAACGGTAAGTCTAAGGCGAATCGTTGTTTCGTAATGATAATAAAGAAGAATGACGCATCTTCTAACCGTATAGGAATTTCTGTAAGTAAAAAAGTAGGAAACAGTATTGTCCGCCACAGAGTAACCAGAGTAATCAGAGAGGTTATGCGTCTTCACTGGAAAGAGATTAAGAGTGGCTATGACATTGTAATCGTGGCACGCCCGTCAGCGAAAGAGTCTGACTATGGGAAGTTTGAAAGTGCCATTTTTCATTTGTTGAATTTACATCATTTATTATTAGAAGACGATGATTTGGAATGAAAATTATTTTTATTAAAATAATAAGATTTTATCAGAAATATCTGTCGGCTCTTAAAGGAAGAGCGACCTGTATATATACACCGACCTGTTCGCAGTATGCGATTGAGGCGATTGAGAAGTATGGTGTATTAAAGGGGGGATTGTTAGCAGCGTGGCGGATCCTGCGTTGTAATCCTTTTTCGAAAGGCGGATATGATCCGGTTCCATAGTTAAGGAGGAAAAGTATGTTATTGACGCAGTCTACCACTCCGATTATCGGATGGATTGCTACCTTACTTGGGTATGTCATGGAATTCATTTTTTATTGTTTGAATTTCATTGGCATTCAGAACATTGGATTATGTATTATCATATTTACCATTATTGTTCGATTATTAATGCTGCCGTTAACAATTAAGCAGCAGAAGTTTGCTAAGATTAGTCAGGTAATGCAGCCTGAGATCAATAAGATTCAGAGAAAGTACCGTAATAAAACGGATCAGGCTTCTATGATGAAGCAGAATGAAGAGATTCAGAAGGTTTACGAAAAATATGGCACGAATCCAACTGGTGGATGTCTCCAGTTAGTAATTCAGATGCCTATTTTCCTGGCGTTATATCAGGTTATCCGAAAGATTCCTGCATATATTCCTCAGGTAAAAGCTGTTTACATGCAGGTTGTAACTGCAATTGCCGGACAAGCAGGTGCAATTGATACGATTAATAAGATTGGTAAGGGATTAAAGTCTTCTTACGTTACAACACTTGCATCAGATGCGACAAAGAATCAGATTATCGATACACTGAATTATTTTAATGCGGATGCATGGCATCAGCTTGCCAAAGCGATTCCATCTGCATCAGATGTAATTAACAGTTCATCTACTCATATTATTGGAATGAACGACTTCTTTGCAGGAATTAATGTTTCTCAGGTACCGGGATTTCATCCGTCTATTTATTGGCTGATTCCGATACTGGCTGCATTATTCCAGTACTTATCAGCAAAGACAATGAAACAGCCTGAGCTGGATGGGAATAATCCGGCAGCAGGAATGACAAAGAGCATGACGGTCATGATGCCTCTTATGTCTTTATATTTCTGTTTAGTTACACCTGCAGGTCTTGGTCTTTACTGGGTAACAAGTGCATTATTCCAGTGCTTACAGCAGGTTATTATTAATAAATACATGGATAGTGTAGATATTAATATTCTCGTTGCTAAGAATAAAGAAAAGGCTGCAAAGAAGAAAGCAAAAGGACAGAAAACATTTATGGAGAAACTCATGGATACCTCTGCAAAGGCAGATTCTGCTAAAGAGGGAGTTGAGAATTCTTACGAAAGAAAAACAATTAAGCAGATTGCTTCCATTAATACAAAGAAGATCGCTGGTCCGGAGGGAACAGGGAAAGAAGACTTCGATAGTCTTAGTTCTGTAGATATCAGTAAGCTTGGAGATATTGGTAAAAAAGCATATATGGTATCTCAGTATGAGAAGGAACACGGAAATACCAGGGGAGGTAAGAAGTAGTGGAAGTTAGAGAATTTAAAGCTAAGACAGTAGACGAAGCGATTACAGCGGCTACACTTGAGCTTGGCATTAGCAGTGATCAGCTGGAGTATAAAGTAATAGACGAAGGAAGCAAGGGGTTCCTTGGTATCTTTAACACTAAACCGGCTGTGATTTCTGTGACAGTAAAGAAGTCTTTATTAGAAAGAACACAGGCATTTTGTGAAGAATTATTTGATGCCATGAAAGTGGAAACTACAGTAAATATTGACTTTAAAGAAGAAGATAATGTAATGAATATTGATTTATCCGGTTCTGATATGGGTATCCTTATCGGAAAGAGAGGACAGACACTTGATGCATTACAGTATTTGATCAGTCTTTATGTGAATCGTGAGAGCGATGCATATATCCGCGTTAAGCTTGATACAGAGAATTATCGCGAAAGAAGAAAAGTTACACTTGAAAAGTTAGCTAAAAAAATAGCATATACGGTAAAGAGGACGAAAAAACCTGTTGCTTTAGAGCCAATGAATCCTTATGAAAGGCGTGTGATTCATTCTGCACTTCAGAATGACAGATATGTCTGCACGAAGAGTGAAGGTGAGGAACCGTATAGAAAAGTTGTTATTATGTTAAAGAGAGACAGATAACATAAGTATGAGATTAGGGATGTTTAAAGATTCTTACGGGAATTTTTAAGCATCCTATTTTTGAATTTACAGAATGATTATTTTTGAAGCTCAGACAACACAGCAGATGGAGAGTGTTATGGGAATGATAAATGAATTTGATACGATTGCTGCGATTGCTACTGCAGTATCGAATGCAGGGATAGGAATTATAAGAATCAGTGGAAGCGAAGCCATGACGATTCTTTCGAATATTTTTGAACCATATAACAAAAAAGTGGATGTGCATCAGTTAGAGAATCATCGCATTTATTATGGAAATATTAAGGATGGACAGGAAGTAATCGATGAATGTATCGTCCTTATTATGAAGGGACCACACAGTTATACGAAGGAAGATGTAGTTGAGATTGATTGTCATGGCGGAGTCACTGTGGTATATAAAGTGCTGAATCTTGTACTAAAGAATGGTGCGAGAGCGGCAGAACCTGGAGAATTTACAAAGAGAGCATTTCTCAATGGACGAATTGATCTATCCCAGGCAGAAGCGGTTATGGATCTGATTGATTCTAAGAATGAGATGGCAAGAAAGAATTCCATGACACAGTTAAAGGGAGGATTATCCGACCGGATAAAGCAGTTAAGAGAAGAGATTATCTATCAGGTTGCGTTTATAGAATCTGCATTAGATGATCCGGAGCATTACAGTTTAGATGGTTTTCCTGAAAAACTTTTGGAATTAGATAGACAGTGGATCAAGACTGCAAGGGGCATGTTGGATTCTTATGATAACGGAAGAATCATAGCAGAAGGAATTCGAACCTGTATTATAGGTAAGCCGAATGCCGGAAAGTCCTCTTTTTTGAATGCATTATTAGGAGAAGAACGAGCCATTGTTACGGATATTGCAGGAACAACAAGGGATACGTTAGAAGAGTCTGTTACGATTGATGGAATCACTCTTAATATCGTAGATACTGCGGGAATACGTGATACGGAAGATAAAGTAGAGAGTATTGGTGTTGAGAGAGCCAGAAAAGAAATGGAAAGTGCGGATTTAATTTTATTTTTGATGGATACTTCCGTACAGATCAGTGAAGAAGATATAGAAATACTTCAGAAGATACGTGATAAAAAGAAGATTATTTTATTGAATAAGTCAGATAAAGTTCAGGAAGAAGGCAGCTTTGATTCTTCTGTATTACAGGAGTATATTTCTGAAGAGACACCAGTGATCTCTATTTCTGCAAAATATGGAGATGGAATAGATAATTTCATAATGGAATTAAAAAATATGATGTTTCATGGTAGAATAGATGTGAATCAGGAAGTCTATATTACAAATGCAAGACATAAAGATGCGCTTGCAAAGACATATGAGAGTCTTGAATGTGTACAAAGAAGTATTGAGGCAGGAATGCCGGAAGATTTCTTCACGATTGATCTTATGAATGCATATGAAAAACTAGGATTGATCATTGGGGAGTCTGTAGAAGAAGATTTAGTAAATGAGATATTTTCCAAGTTCTGTACAGGAAAGTAACAGGTCATGCGCTGCATGACGTGCATCTCACTTCAAGAATGCGGAAGAAAAATGTAGAAGTATTCTTGAAGTGAAGCAGGTATTTTAGTGTAGAGAACTTATTTATGGAGGACTTAATGAAGACAGTAGAAGAATGCTATGATGTGATCGTAGTAGGAGCGGGTCATGCCGGATGCGAAGCGGCCCTTGCAGCGGCAAGACTTGGATGCGAGACGATCATTTTTACAGTTAGTATGAACAGTGTGGCGTTGATGCCCTGTAATCCGAATATCGGAGGAAGCTCCAAGGGACATCTTGTAAAAGAAATCGATGCGCTCGGCGGAGAGATGGGTAAAAATATTGATAAGACATATATCCAGTCGAAGATGTTAAATAAGTCTAAGGGACCGGCTGTTCATTCTTTAAGAGCACAGGCAGATAAAGATGCTTATTCCATGACAATGCGTTATACACTTCAGAATACAGATCACTTAACACTGCGCCAGGCAGAGGTTACGGAGCTGATCGTGGAAGATGGAAGTATTCGAGGAGTAAAAACATTTTCTGGAGCCGTTTACCATGCAAAGGCAGTTGTCCTGGCAACAGGAACCTATTTAAAAGCAAGATGTCTGTACGGCGAAGTTGTCAATTATACGGGGCCGAATGGTTTGCAGGCAGCGAACTATTTAAGCCAGTCCCTGAAAGATAATGGTGTTGAATTATACCGTTTTAAGACAGGAACTCCGGCAAGAATCGATAAGCGTTCGGTTAACTTTGATGTGATGGAAGAACAGTTTGGCGATGAAAAAATCGTACCATTCAGTTTTACAAATAAGGAAGAAGATATTAAGAGAGAGCAGATTTCCTGTTGGTTAACGTATACGAACGAAGAAACTCATAAAATCATTCGAGATAATTTAGATCGTTCACCAATCTATGCGGGTGTTATTGAGGGAACCGGTCCGAGATATTGTCCGTCTATCGAGGATAAAGTTGTCCGTTTTGCTGATAGAAAGCGTCATCAGCTTTTCATTGAACCAGAAGGTGAATTTACAAATGAAATGTATGTTGGTGGTATGAGCAGTTCACTTCCGGAAGATGTTCAGTATGAGATGTATCGTACGGTAAAAGGTCTCGAAAACGTCAAGATCATCCGTAATGCGTATGCGATAGAGTATGACTGCATCAATCCGAATCAGTTAAAGTTATCACTGGAATTCAGAAATATCCAGGGACTTTTTAGTGGTGGACAGTTTAATGGAAGCTCAGGATATGAAGAAGCTGCCTGTCAGGGACTGATCGCCGGCATTAATGCAGCAAGAAAATGTACTGGAAAGGAACCGGTGATACTGGACCGTTCGCAGGCGTATATTGGTGTATTAATTGATGACCTTGTTACAAAGGAAAACCATGAACCATATCGTATGATGACATCAAGAGCAGAGTATCGTCTTTTATTAAGACAGGATAATGCAGATATGCGTCTTACACCAATTGGACATGAGATTGGTCTGATTGATGATGAAAGATATGAGAAGTTCCTTTTAAAGAAAGATCAGATTGAAAAAGAAATTGAACGTTTAAAGCATGTAAATATCGGTGCGAACAAGACGGTACAGGAATTACTGGTAAGTTTGGGAAGTTCCCAGTTAAATAGTGGTTCTACATTAGAAGAACTGATAAAGCGTCCGGAACTTAATTATGAATCTTTAGCATCCATCGATCCGGGAAGAGAGCCGTTAGATGATGATGTGATAGAGCAGATTAACATTAATATTAAATATGAAGGATATATTAAGAGACAGCTTCAGCAGGTAGAACAGTTTAAAAAAATGGAAAACAAACTAATTCCTGACACTATAAATTATGATGAAGTTCACAACTTGCGTAATGAAGCTGTTCAGAAGTTAAAGGCAGTACATCCACATTCTGTTGGACAGGCATCTCGAATTTCAGGAGTTTCTCCATCAGATATTTCTGTACTGATGATTTATATGGAGCAGATGAGACATAAGAAGTAGCAGCGTCTTACAGGCGATGAGAAATAAGAGGAATATATGGAGTTTAAAGAAAAATTAAAAGCCCGGGCATTAAAGGAAGAAATCAGCCTTAGTCCAAAGCAGTTAGACCAGTTTGAACTGTTTTATAATATGTTGATCGAAACAAATAAGTCAATGAATTTAACTGCGATCACAGACGAAGATGAAGTAATTGAAAAGCATTTTATTGATAGTTTAAGCTGTAGAAGAGTCATGGATATGACCAAAGTAAAGACTTGTATTGATGTCGGAACCGGTGCAGGTTTTCCGGGAATTCCATTAAAAATTGTTTATCCGGAGATTCAGTTTGTATTAGTAGATTCTTTAAATAAGAGAGTCGGTTTTTTAAATGAAGTCAAAAAAGCACTTGGACTAGAAGATTTAGAAGCACTTCATGGAAGAGCAGAAGATTTAGCAAGAGATAAAAGTCTGCGAGCTTCCTTTGATCTGTGTGTTTCAAGAGCAGTCGCTAATTTGAGTGTGTTAAGCGAATACTGTATTCCATTTGTCAGAACAAATGGATATTTTGTATCCTACAAAGGAAAAAAAGGATTAGATGAAATAACTAATGCACAAAACTGCATGAATGTGTTAGGATGTAAAATAGAAAATGTAGATGAATTTCATTTAGAAGAGGATGAAGCAGAACGTCTTTTAATTAAGATAAAGAAATGTAAGGGAACACCGAAGCTTTATCCAAGAAAGGCGGGAACGCCGACAAAGAATCCTCTGTAGATAATCGAGGTATTCTTGAACATGTCAGAAAGATAAGGCAGATTAGTATGGATATGAAAGAAAAGAATGATATTTTTATAGATAATACAAATTTGCAGGGAAGGATGTCCGTTTTTCATGATAAACTAAGAAAGCATCTTTCTAATGAGTATTTGTTTTTATCTGAGAAAAAAGATAATCTGGAAAATGAGATTCTTCAATTAAAAATGGAGAAAGAGCAAAAGGACAAGACATTGTTTCCTAATATTGGGAAGAAAGATGTCAGAAAGTATTTTTCTCCTTTAAATATAAGTGAAATTGATGAAGATCAGAAGGATGAAAAAGAAAAACAACTTCTTGCCAATATCAGCAGAATCAGCGAAGAAGCAGAGATGCTAGATGGAAGAATGTTAGAGATTAAAGACTTTTTACAGGATATAGAGACCATGCTAGATGACGATTCAAAAGATAGTCTTTCCGGTTTTTTATTAAAGAAAGAAAAGAATCGGATCACTGTAGAAGATTTTTATAAAAAGCATGAAACCCATCCGGAACTACTGAAAAATTTAAAAGAGTTAGTAACATTTTTTCAGGACAGATATGATGAATTAGAAATTCTTCTTGAATTCGAAGATGAAGGAATACAGCTAGAAACAAGAGTTGTAGCGAATATATTAAGACAACTGACGATCAATATTGTATCAGCCGTAGAAGACTATGATATTTCCATGATACTTATAGAAGGTAAAGTCACTGAGGAGAAAATCATCCTTACCCTGAATTGTATGTGTGAAGATGGTCCGGTAGATACATTTAAGATATCCTATGATATAGACAGGGGATAAAGTTACCTGTTGCGATCAAACATATGAGAGTAGATGGGAAAAATCCGATAAGAATTCTGATAGGAAAGTTTTAATACGAAAGTTCTGATACGAAAGTATTGATAAGAGAGTATTGATATAAAAGTTTTGATATGAGAGTATTGATACGAAAGTTTCTGACAGAATCAAGTACAGTAAGATTCCTAGAATATATAAAAGAAAGGGAGTAAATAATGAAAAACAAAATTATTGATATTTTATCTGAAAATATCGAACAGATGAGCAAAGAAGATATTGCGGCAGCTTTAGAGATTCCTAAAAAGACAGATATGGGTGACTTTGCATTCCCATGTTTCCGATTAGCTAAGGCATTTCGTAAAGCGCCAAATATGATTGCTGAGGAACTGACCGCTCAGATTAATGAAAAAGGTTATGATATTTTTGATAAAGTTGTAAATGTAGGTGCATATATCAATTTCTTCTTAGCAAAAGAAGCATTTGCAAAAGAAATTATGAAAACTGTGGACACTGCAGATTTTGGAGCTGGAACAGAAGGTGAAGGCAAGACCGTTTGTATCGATTATTCTTCTCCAAACGTAGCAAAGAACTTCCACGTAGGACATTTAAGAACAACAATCATCGGAAACTCTCTTTATAAGATTTATTCTAAATTAGGCTATCATGTAGAAAGAATCAACCATTTAGGAGACTGGGGAACACAGTTTGGTAAGCTGATCGTTGCTTATAAAAAGTGGGGAAGCAAAGAAGCTGTAGAGAAAAACGGAATTGATGAACTGATGAAGATTTATGTAAAGTTCCATCAGGAAGCAGAAAAAGATGATTCTTTAAATGACCAGGCAAGAGAATGGTTTGTTAAGATGGAGCAGGGAGATGAAGAGGCACTTGCTATCTGGCAGTGGTTTAAAGATATCAGTTTAGTAGAATACAAACGAATTTATAAATTACTTGGAATGGACTTTGACCATTTTACAGGAGAAAGTTTCTATCGTGATAAGACTCATGAAGTAGTAGAAAAACTTCAGGAGAAAGATTTACTTGTAGAAAGTGAAGGCGCACATATCGTATCATTAGATGAGTATGACATGGCTCCATGTCTGATTATGAAGAAGGATGGAAGCAGCATCTATGCTACCCGCGATTTAGCAGCATTATTATATCGTAAGAGAACATATAACTTTGATAAGTGTATTTATGTTACTGGATTAGAGCAGAAACTTCATTTTGCACAGGTATTTAAAGTAATTGAGTTATTAGGATACGATTGGTATCAGAATCTTGTACATGTTCCATACGGATTAGTTAGTATGGAAGGTGGAAAGCTCTCCACAAGAAATGGAAATGTTATTTATGCAGAGCAGATCTTGCATGAAGCCATCGAAAAGATTCATGAAATCATTAATGAAAAAAATCCTGACTTACCAAACAAAGAAGAAGTATCCAGACAGGTTGGAATCGGTGCAATTCTTTTCAATGATTTATATAACCAGAGAATCAAAGATGTAATCTTTAACTGGGATAAGATTCTTAACTTTGACGGAGAAACTGGTCCATATGTACAGTATACGTATGCAAGATGTGCCAGCGTATTCCGTAAAGTAGGAGCGGTTGAATTACCTGCAGAAGTTGATTATTCTGTATTAACAGACGATGCAACAATGAACCTGTTAAAAGACCTTACAAGATTCCCTCAGGTTATTAAAGAAGCAGCAGAGAAGTACGAACCATTTATGATCGCAAGATTTGCTGTATCTGTGGCACAGCACTTTAATAAGTTCTATCATGACTGCCAGATTAATGTAGAAGATGAAAATGTAAAGATGGCAAGATTAAAAGTAGTAGATGTAACGATGAGAGTCATCAAATCAGCATTAGACTTATTAGGAATAGAATGTCCAGAACAAATGTAATTAACTAGTTGATTCATTAGAGAAAACAGACGAAAATAAAAATAATAGACCATTGCAAATGTAAAGATATCACTGCGTAGAAAATGCCTGTTCGGCATTTTTACTTGCTCTCACATTACATTTGCAATGGTCTATTCTTTTTATTTTCTGCTTGTTGGCTCCAGAAGGAATGAATGCAATAGTTTTTGAGGAGAGAAGGAGGAGAGGTCAGGAGTCTACTACTTACTCTCTCCGCTATGCTGAACCTTTTTTCAAGTTTCACTGATGATAAGATGATACTGTAAGCTATCACTATACATGATAAATTTATCATTATATTGTCGCGATATATCGTTTGTCTCGATGTATGTCATGCGTTACATGATACACATCTCGTAGCAAGAATACCGAGATATTCTTGAATTAGAGTATACAATGAATCTAAAAGGGACTCCTCTAATTTTTTGGAAAATGACAAAACCCGCCCTCTTTACTGTTCGTTAAAGAAAGCACCTAAGCTTCTGACGATACATCTTCCGAGCAAGCAGTAGTCTTCTGACCTCTCCCCCTTATCCCTCCCAAAGACTATTGTATTCATTCCTTCTGGAGCCAACACACAGAAAAAAGAAATAATCCCATATCCCAGATGCGGCTTCGGAGCGTGTTTAAGATGCGGACAAGCATCTTAAACACAGCGACTACAGAGCAGATGGGATATGGGATTATTTCTTTTTTCGTCTGTTTTCCCCAAATGAATCAAATAGTAATTCACATTTATTTCACAGAATCCTCGTTGACAACTTTGGTCATAAAAGCTTACAATAGTCTGATAGACAATAATGGATAATTGTAAGAATTTTCAGAAGATTATTATTGTCTGTAAGTACGCAGAAAGGAAGAACAGACATGAAAGAAGTAAAGACACCGAGAAAGCCGTTTATTTTTTATTATATTGTAGTGCTTCTCATACTCATGTTAATCAATATGTTTGTTATGCCAACGATTCGGGAGGCAAGTATTAAGAAGGTTGACTATAATGAGTTCATGAACATGACATTGAATAAGCAGATTAAAAAAGTAGAGATTGATGATTCACAGATTACATTTACAGATCAGAATGGCACTGTGTATAAGACAGCAAAGATGGACAGTGACTGGGGATTGACAGAGAGATTGTACCGTTCCGGAGCTGAATTTACAACAGAAGTTCAGGAACAGATGTCTCCATTAGCATCCTTCCTCTTATCCTGGATCATTCCGATTATTTTGTTTTCCGCATTAGGATACTATGCCCAGAAGAAGATGATGAATAAGATGTCCGGTGGGGGAGCGAATATGATGTTTGGTATGGGTAAAAGTAATGCCAAGATTTATGTTCCATCCGAAGAGGGAATCCGATTCAGCGATGTAGCCGGGGAAGATGAAGCAAAAGAAAATTTAGCAGAGATTGTAGATTATCTTCATCAGCCGTCAAAGTATTCAGAGATTGGTGCGTCTATGCCAAAGGGAGTTCTCTTAGTAGGCCCTCCCGGAACTGGTAAGACCATGCTTGCAAAGGCAGTAGCAGGTGAGGCAAATGTACCGTTTTTCTCTATTTCCGGTTCGGAGTTTGTAGAGATGTTTGTCGGTATGGGTGCATCGAAAGTAAGAGATTTATTTAAACAGGCAAAGGAGAAAGCACCATGTATCGTATTTATTGATGAGATTGATGCGATCGGTAAAAAGAGAGATGGTCAGATTGGCGGTAATGATGAACGTGAGCAGACGTTAAATCAGCTCCTTACGGAGATGGATGGATTTGAAGGGAATAACGGTGTTATCATTTTAGCAGCAACAAACCGTCCGGAATCTCTTGACCCAGCATTAACAAGACCGGGACGATTTGACCGTCGTGTGCCGGTAGAGCTTCCTGACCTGGTAGGAAGAGAAGCAATCTTAAGAGTACACAGCAAGAAGACCCGCCTTGCAGATAACGTAGATTTACATGCAATAGCCCGTATGGCAGCAGGAGCTTCTGGAGCAGAGCTTGCGAATATTATTAATGAGGGAGCGTTAAGAGCAGTAAGGAATGGAAGAAGAATCGTTACACAGGCAGACCTTGAAGAAAGTGTAGAAGTAGTAATTGCAGGTTACCAGAAGAAGAATGCAGTACTGTCACCAAAAGAAAAGATGACGGTTGCTTATCACGAGATAGGTCATGCCTTAGTGGCAGCTAAGCAGACGCATTCCGCACCAGTACAAAAGATTACGATCATACCAAGAACTTCCGGTGCATTAGGATACACGATGCAGGTAGAACAGCAGGATAAATATCTTATGACAAAGGAAGAATTACAGAATAAGATCGCTACGTTAACAGGTGGTCGTGCAGCAGAAGAAATTGTGACAGGAACGATAAGTACAGGAGCTTCTAATGATATTGAGCAGGCAACAAAGCTTGCAAGAGCAATGATTACCCGTTACGGTATGACAGAAGAGTTTGACATGGTTGCAATGGAAACGGTCAATAATCAGTATCTTGGTGGAGATACCTCCCTTGCATGTTCTGCAGATACACAGAAGAAGATAGACGAAAAGGTGGTAGAAGTAGTAAAAGAACAGCATAAGAAAGCATTAGATATTCTGAACGAGAATAAGGATAAGCTTCATGAACTGGCGAACTTCCTCTATGAGAAAGAAACCATCACAGGGGAAGAATTCATGCAGATATTGGAGAGTTGAATAACAATTTAGTTCCGCAGGAACAGACGAAAAACTGAAAAGGCTATATGTCCCAGCTGCTCCGAAGTCGCTACCTTCAAAATGCTCGACCGCATCTTGAAAGTGCTCCGAAGTCGCAGCTGGGACATATAGCCTTTTCAGTTTTTCTGCGTATTGGCTGGACGTGAAAATTGTTAGTTAGTGAATTAAATTACTATATTTGTAATGAAATATATTGATTTTTTCATTACAAATACATATAATAAGTGTAAACAAAGCTAGAGGAGGTTAGGGGTATGGCACAGGTGGTAAATGTTAATTTTCGTATGGATAAAGATTTGAAAAAGAGTATGGAAAAAACTTGTTCAGACATGGGCATGTCTATGACGACTGCTTTTACAATTTTTGCAAAAACAGTCACAAGGGAAAAACGGATTCCGTTCGAAGTGACAGCTGATCCATTTTATTGTGAAAGTAATATGGAGCATTTACGGCGGGGGATTGCAGCGCTTAATGCCGGAAAGGGTGTAGAGCATGAGTGCATAGAGGTAGAAGATGAATGAAAAAAATATGGTTTGATGAAGCATGGGAGGATTATATTTACTGGCAACAGCAGGATAAAAAAACTCTGAAACGAATTAATGCGTTGTTAAAAGAGATAGAAAGAGAAAATTTTAAAGGGATTGGTAAACCGGAACCTCTAAAGGGGGAGTTAAGCGGATTTTGGAGTAGGCGAATTGATGATACAAACCGTATTGTTTATAGAATAGTAGAAGGAAGACTGGAAATTTTATCTTGTAAAGGACATTATGACTGATAGATATTAATAATTCATATAGATAAAGACTAAAGAGTTTTGGAAGAGGAGAAATTATGCGAAAGAAAGAGCGTGCAGCAATCGTCATAGAGCGTTTGAAGAAGGAATATCCAGAAGCAGATTGTACTTTGGATTATAATGAGGCATGGAAGCTTCTTGTCAGTGTGCGTCTGGCGGCACAGTGTACAGATGAGAGAGTAAATATTATTGTGAAGGATTTATTTGCAAAATATCCGGGGGTGAATGAGCTGGCGGAGGCCGAGCCGGAAGATATTGAGGCGATTGTCCGTCCATGTGGTCTTGGCAAGAGCAAGGCGAAGGACATCAGTAAGTGTATGCGAATGTTAAGAGATGAGTTTGATTCGAAGGTGCCGGATAACTTTGATGATCTGATGAAGCTTCCGGGAGTAGGAAGAAAGAGCGCCAATCTTATTATGGGAGATGTCTTTGGAAAGCCGGCGATCGTAACAGACACACACTGCATTCGCCTTTGCAACAGGATTGGTCTGGTTGACAATGAGAAAAATCCGAAGAAGGTCGAGATGGCTTTGTGGAAAATTATACCGCCGGAAGAAGGAAGCGATTTTTGCCATCGTTTAGTGTATCATGGTAGAGAAGTTTGTACGGCAAGAACAACACCTTATTGTGAAAAATGCTGTCTCGCTGACGTTTGTAAGTCATATGCTTCTTATATGAAAGAAAAAAAGCAGTAAAAGGGAATTGTGCAAAGCGAAAATTTGTAGTAAAATAATTTCAGCAAGTCAGTCTTTGCAATAATGCAGGATGTGAATTGAGGAAAACTATAACTTATCACATTGGAAAAAGGATGGACAACATGAAAGAATTTAAACCAATCAAAGAAGGAAAAGTCCGCGAAGTATACGATAACGGGGACAGCTTAATTATCACTGCCACAGATAGAATTTCAGCATTTGACGTAATTTTGAAAAACAAAGTAACAGACAAAGGTGCTATTTTAACCCAGATGTCCAAGTTCTGGTTTGATCTTACAGAGAACACAGTACCGAACCACATGATTTCAACAGATGTGAAAGATATGCCGGAATTCTTCCAGAATGAGAAATATGCCGGACGCAGCATGATGTGTAAGAAGCTTGAGATGTTCCCAATCGAATGTATTGTTCGTGGTTACATAACAGGAAGCGGCTGGGAAAGCTATAAAGAGAACGGAACCGTTTGCGGCATTAAGCTTCCAGAAGGATTACAGGAATCTGAGAAACTGCCTGAACCGATCTATACACCTTCCACAAAGGCTGATCTTGGAGATCACGATGAGAACGTATCTTATGATAAGACAGTAGAAATCCTTGAAAAAGCATATCCTGGCAAGGGTAATTACTACGCAAACATTTTAAAAGAGTACACAATTTCTCTCTACAAGAAATGTGCGGAGTACGCTTGGGAAAAAGGTATCATCATTGCAGATACCAAGTTTGAATTTGGTCTTGATGAACAGGGCAGAGTCGTTATCGGTGATGAGATGCTCACACCAGACAGCTCCCGTTTCTGGCCAAGAGAAGGATACGAAGCAGGTAAGGGACAGCCTTCCTATGATAAACAGTTTGTAAGAGATTGGTTAAAACAGAATCCGGACAGCGATTATAATCTTCCGGAAGAAGTTATTGATAAGACAGTTGCGAAGTATAAAGAGGCATATGAGCAACTGACAGGTGAAGAATTTAACTACTAATTTGTAGATTTTGTGTAGACAAAAAAAGAAAAAATACTATATCCCATCTGCTCTGTAGTCGCTGTGTTTAAAATGCTCGTCCGCATCTTAAACACGCTCCGAAGCCGCATCTGGGATATGGTATTTTTTCTTTTTTCTGACTATCCAAGTCCACAGTTGGTGAGAATGGGGATTACCCAGAAGTCTATGGTTTTTATTGGAATGATCATCTCCAGAAAGGGATACTTTCTTACTCGATTGTATAAAAATTATATTTACCTACTACTGCTTTATGGAGAATTTTTCTCTGGTTAATTCTCATAATCTTCTGGATAATCCCCTCTTCTTCCTCAAATCCAAATATTAATTTCCTTCTGAGCCAAACAGCAGAAAAGCAGAAATTTCATATATAATACAATGTGATGTCGGAGCCAGTAAAAATGCCGGTCAGGCATTTTCTACGCCGCGACTATCTTCACATTGTATTATATATGAAATTTCTGCTTTTCGTCTCTTTACTCCATTAAATTAGAAAAATATGTTGAAAAAGCGATACATAAGGATTATATTTATATTAATAGATACAAACAGGAGAGATGAAAAGATTTTAAATAAATGGAGAGTAGGGAAGGAATATTGATTATAGGAATTTGCGATGACGACAAAAGCTGGGTACAAACCTGTAAGAATACATTAATGAAATTTGCTGCTTTTATCAATATTGATATGGAAATAAAGTGTTTTTATACATCAAAGGAATTATTAGATTATCAAGATATACCGTTAGATGCCGTTTTCCTTGATATAGAATTGGGAAGGCAGAATGGGATTATGATTGCCAAAAAGTTGAATAGGATACGCCCGAACTGTCGGATTATATATATGACGAATTATTTACATTATGCGACAGAAATTTATAATACGGAGCATATATGGTTTGTAGTGAAAAAACAATTTCGTGATAAGATAGGGGAAATTATAAACCGGATTTTACATGATCTTGAAAATAAAACAGTACATCTTGTATTAAAAACAGTAAATAATGAGATTATTTCGGTTATACCGTCGGATATCTGTTATCTGGAAAGAGAAAAAAGAGGAACGAGAGTAGTAACAGTATGGGATGAGTATCATGTAAAAGAACGTTTTGTAGAGATCATTCCACAATTATCAGAATTAGATTTTTCTCAATGTCATAGTAGTTATGTTGTGAATTTCAGACATGTGAAGGAATTACAGAGAGACATGTATATACTTTATGATGAGTCAGAAAAAGAACAGACAGTACAGATTAGCAGAAGATTTGTGCAAAAGACAAGGGAGGATTTCTTAAAGTGGTCTGCACTGTTTGTATAGAGGAATATGTATGGGAGTGCTAGTTAAAACAAGTCTGTTTATATGTATCTTATGGGGAATACATATATGGATTAAACAAGTTATAGATACAGAAGAAAACAATCAGAAGATGGAAGAAACTTTAGAGAACATGAATCATTCTTATGTAGAATTTCAGGGGAAAATCAATCAGGCAAGGAAGTATCGGCATGATATCCCGAAGCATCTTCATATGATGGAACAGGCTGTTTCAGATATTATAGATGATGAGTATTCTGTTGATGCTATGTTAAATGCGATCGCCTGTGTAACAGAGGAAAAGTGTCAGGAATACAATATTCAAATAAACATCAATCTTGCGATAAAAGAAAGAGAAATTTTTGATAAATTAAATATTGAAAAAGTTGATCTTTCAGGATTGCTTCAAAATCTTCTGGATAATGCGATAGAGGAATGCTGCCGCATTTCAGAAGATTTTGAAAGAAAGATTTTATGGACAATGAACACGACAGAATACGGTGTAAAAATAAGAGTGGAAAACACATGTTGTAATATAAAAAATATAGATTTTATAACGAAAAAAGAAGATAAAAATGCACATGGATGGGGCGTAAGAATTATAAAGGAAGTTGTTCAGAAGGCAGGTGGAAATATAAACTATACAAAAGAAGAGGGGAATAATATTTGTGCGGAAGTATTTCTTCCGTTCATCGGGAATTTCTAAAGATTGGGGAAAAGTAAAGCAAAAATATGAAAGAAATTATCGAAATACTGAGTGGGGAATTTTATGGGTTATTTTGTGGAATCTTTGGATGTGTTATAGACAGTATCCTTATGATAACACTTTTTGGAAAAAAGAAATACAGTTATATCTTACCGGTGATGCTCGGCCTGCGTTTTGTAATCTATAACGTAGGTCTGTTACTCATTGCCAATCATTTTTATGGAGGACAGCAGTGGTTTCGGCTTATGATGCCTACCATAGCGTCCGCCAGTACATTTCTTATTATGTTTCTCACCACATTTTTGTGGAAAGAACAGTTAGCAAAAGTATTGCTGGGATTTTGCTTATGTGATTTCGGTGGAACAGCCATTGTATATGGAGTACCATCATTGGGATTTCATCCAGTGATAAATGCAATACTATCTATCATTATTTTCCTGATTATTTATAAAATCATGACCCCACTATTAAAAAAATATCAAAATTACAGAATAAAACATTCGTACATTTGCAGTGAAATATTAATAGTACTCATATTAAGCGGATGGCTCAGTAACTTTCTTTATGTCAGTATAGAAGACAGTGTGGCAGCACAAGATACAATGCTCCATAAAATGGGAATATATTTTAGTATAATGGTGGCTTTGAGCGTTACAGTGGTATTTTTTATTTACAGCATCCAGCTTTCAAGAAGAAAAAAGCAGCTTATGTATGCCACAGAGCAGATGGAAAGTTATTATTCAAAAGTAACTATACAAGTAAATGAATTGCAGGAGTTTTGCCAGGACGTAGAAGAGGGTTTTGAAGAAATTCTAAAAACACAGAAGGCAGGAAGCGTAAAAGAAACAGTCTGTACTTGCCTATGTAGAGCATTTGCAGGAACGGTATCAGTCTATAAATGATATCTTTTTCTGTTCTGATTATATTGTAGACGGACTTCTATATGATTTTAAGATTTCCCGTCAAAAACAGCAAAAGAAAACAGATATTCTTTTTCAAAATTATGATAGAGGATTAATCAGACAGGAAGATATAGTAGAAATTCTATTGAGTCTTATGGAATGTGGTGCACAAGCAGAAAAGATAAGCCTTCATGCAGCGGCAATGAAAAATCAATTAATCCTGTGCATGACAGAACAAAGATTATCAAAACAGCTCGGACAATCCAATCAAGAAGGAGGAGAAAGAGATAAAAAGAAAAGATTAAAAAGACGTTTAAAAAAATATCTGAAAAAATACGATGGAACATTTTATGGTACAGATATACAAGAAGACACACAAAAAATAATCATCGCCTTACGGAGGAATTAGAAAATGTTATTTTAAAAGGTATGAGTGTCGATATAAAAGATAGATACCAGAGTATGGAAGAATTCTGCGAAGCATTATATGGAGCAGTGAATGAAAGACTGGGATTTTAATTAAAAAGAAAAGAGCATTGTAACGAATAATAAGTTGCAATACTCTTTTCTTAATTTTGGAGCGAAAAATTAAGATGTACTACCAAAAGTGTCGAAAAAACGACCACTTAGACACGATGTATTGAATTAGTGAGGAAAAAGGATATAATGCAAATATAATATGGTTCTAATATTTAAAGAAACGGAGGAGGCTTCAAAATGAAAAAAATCAAACAAATTTTAGGTGTTGTAGCTGTTTTTTTATTAGTGGTAGGATGCTATTCACAAACACTACAGGCAAAAGAATTGACAAACTCAGAAATGATAGAAGACAGTAACATGGAATTATATGGACAAGCAAAATTTTTAGATGATGATAGCATTCAGCTTACACCTTTAGAAACGAATTCAAGTGGGTGTGTATGGTATCCTCATAGTGTAGATACTACACAGGATTTTTCGATAACCGTATCGTACTGGATTGGAGGGGGAAGAGAGCTGCCATATGAAGGAGCAGATGGTATGATACTGGGATTTACAGAGAAAAAAGGAATCGGATCAAATGGAGAGTATCAGGGATTTGTATCGGGAGAAAAATCTTATGGAGTAGAATTAGATTCCTATCCATATAATCGAGGTGATCCAGATGGTAAACATATAGCGATAATAAAAAACAATGTACGAAACCATTTGAAATATGTTCTGGATGATAGAGTAGATGACAGTGCATGGCATAAGTTGTCTGTTTCTTATAAAGCTAAAGAAAAAACATTAACAGTATATTTGGATGAAAAAGAAGTATTAGCATCTGATGGAATAGAACTCTCACAAAAATGTTATTTAGGAATATCAGCAGCAACAGCTAGTGGATGTAATCAACATTTGATTAAAAATATAAGTATTGATGGAAAGATTGGACAGGGAAGAAAAATTAAATATTCAATAAAAGATACATATAGTTTTGTTAATTTAACGGATAAAATTCCAGAAAAAATATATACGAAAAAATTTGGACAATTATTAGGTAGAGCATTAAGAACAATACATGACGGAACAGCAGGACAATGTTATGGAATGGCAGCAACAGTAGCAGCATCGGCTGAATATAATAGTCCTGCTGCTTCATCTTATGTAGATGAATCAAATAAAAAAGTAGAGAATTTATTTGATGTTAAACCAGATATGAAAAGTCTCCAAAGTAAAGTTACAGCTTCGGAATATATTAAGTGTGCGTTTTTAGAACAAATAAAGCCTGGTGCTTTATCGCAAAGGTTGTTTTCTGTGAATCAATTAAATAAGCTATACAACAAGGTAAAAGAAAATGTTTATAATGATGGAGAACCGGTTATTATAGAAATTCAGGATGGAGGAGGTCATGCGTTGCTGGCGACTGGAACGGGTGAAGATACAGAAGAGCAAACAGAGATTCTTGTATATGATTGTAATTATCCAAAAACAATGAGAAGTTTATATCTATTGAAAAATGAGAAAGGAAAATATAAGGGCTGGCAATACAAAACGCCTTATAAAGAATATTCAGGGGGAGAAAATTATTTAGGAGGATTATATGATGACAAATATATTTCTTATAATACAACAACAAAAAAGGTTATACAGTCGTTTGAAAACTATAAAGGAGGAAAAAAAGAAAAAATAGATACATATGCTTTAATAAAGCCATCGAAAACAAAAGATGATATAGAATTATTAAAAGGATACAAGGGAAGTCTGGAGTTGGAGAAGATAGGAAAAGATGAATCTATTATACCTATTTCTGTAGTAACAGGAAATAGTGATGATTGTGTTGGACAATACTATTGGGTTAACAATGATAAAATAAAATTTAAATCAAATACAGAGAATAGTTCATATGTAATTACATCGGAGAATATAGAAGTAGGGATGGCTGTTCCTAAAAATAGTGAGGCAACTGTTGATATAAGTAAAAAAAATACTCCAGTGAGCTTAAAGTTGTCAGGAGATAGAAAGTTTGAGATAGAATATACTACGACTGATAATAAAGAGAATATAATATTATATAAAATCCAGGGAATTGGAGGCGAAGAGGTAAGTTGTGAAAAAAATGGAAGTGAAATTGATATTACAGGAGTTAAAAATATTGAAACAACAATAAGTATTGGAGATAAAGAAATTTCTAAAAATAACATTTCTGATTTATCAGAAGGAGATACATATATATTAAATGTTAATGATAATACATTTAGAAGGACAGAAAAAATAGAAAATAATAATGTCAATGCTAAAGTTAAAGTAGGAAAAATTAAATTATTAGGTGTTTCAAAAAAAATTTCTGAAGGTAAGAAAATTGTTTTAAAGACTGTGATATCTCCGAATAATGCATCTAATAAAACGATTGTGTGGAAGTCCAGCAATCCAAAGGTTGCAACCGTAACCCAGAGCGGTATTGTCACTATGAAAAAGAAAACAGGAGGTAAAAAAGTAGCGATTACGGCAATAGCAACGGATGGCAGTAATAAATATGCTTCCTGGAAAATTACATCGATGAAAGGTGTTGTGAAGAAAGTAAAGATAAATGGAAAGAAGAGGATAAAGGCAGGTAAAACATTAAAATTAAAAGCAAAAATATTAGCTACTAAACATGCAAATAAAAAGTTGTTATGGAAGTCAAATAACTCTAAATTAGCAACAGTAAACCAGAAGGGAGTAGTTAAAGTACATAAAAAAGCAAAAGGAAAAACAATTAAGATTACAGCATTTGCAACAGATGGAAGTAATAAAAAATCTACTATAAAAATAAAAGTGAAATAGAATCGTGTTATAACTTTATAAAAACACCTCTCTTTCGAAATATATGTCTTGTGATTTGTATTTCGGAAGAGAGGTGTTTTTAATATTATTTTAAACAGCGGCAAGATGTATAGGGAGAATAATTCATAAGTATCCAATTGTTGGAAAAACTAATCATTGGGTTTGGTTTTTATTAAAAAGTTCATTTGTTTAATTTTCTCATAATTTGTTTCGCTGAGATAACTTCTAATACGGAGAGTGAGAAAGTGAAAAAACTATTGCAGCTACCAAAAGTGTCAAAAAAACGACCACTTGGACATGAAATATTGTATTAAAAAGTAGAATGACTATAATAAAAATAAGATATAAAAAGTAGAAAATGAACGTAAAAGGGAGGTGAAAAAGTTACAGCATCTAATCAAGGGAGAAAGGGGAACAGAAACTATATGGAAGAAGAACAGGATTTATATTGGGGAATGCATTTCTGCAATTCCAGGATGTTTAAAACCATTGCAAGGATACAAATGTATCTTGCTGAACAAAAAGAAGAAAAGGGAAAAAAAAGAGAACAAAAAGGAGGAGATGATGTATCGGAAGAGAAACACATAAAGTATTATATGACGGAGCATGGACAGATATTTAAATTCGATAGGACAAAATTTATATCCTGTGAGCTCGATTTACAAAATATGGTGTGGTTTCAGAATCAGGATTTTACGGGCATTTATTTTGGGGAATATATAAAATATACAGAGCTTGAAGGATTTGAAGATTGTTATGAGGAGAGGAAAAGTATATGAAGAAAATAAAAGGAAGAAAACAGATGATTTCGTTTCTATTATCAATATGTATGATTATAACAATGATTCCATTGAATGCATTCGCATCTAGCGTGGCAAGTGCGTCTGATTTTAAATATGATACACCAGAAGATATTACTATTTATAAAAATGAAACGGAAGTAGTTATATTAATGGACTATGGTTACACATATGAAAATGGAAATGATTATAAAAAATGCAACTTGGAAACAATATCAGCAAGTAGTAACAATCGAAATATAGAGATAAGACAGCCAGAACAATCAGAGAAAGAATCTGGATGGAAAATGAAAGTAAAAGGTCTTAGTGAAGGGATATCCACAGTTACATTACAATATTCATGGAAATATAATGGGGTGAAGAAAACAGGAACAAGTTCTTTTAAGGTTACAGTCAGAGCATATCAGTATTGTTGGAAGCTGGATGGAGATTATGATTATCTTGAAGATGAGTATGATTCAGATACCAGTAATTTATATATAAATGAGAGTAAAACATGGGATATAACTCTAAAAAAAATCTATTATAAAGAAAATGGAAAAAGAGCAAAACAGTTAATTAAAAATTTTGATATTTCAACGAAGGTGTATAGAAGAGTAGAAGATGACTCCAGCTATGATTATCAGGATATTGTTGATAACAGTTTGCTTTCTGTAAATATAGACAAAGTAAATAATACAGTGACAGTGACTGGGAAAAAGGAAGCAGAAGCGTATCTTGATATTCAAGTAAAGTATCAGGGAGAAATTATAAATAGGGAGAATAGTGAGGAAGAAGAAAATAAGAAAGAGACACTTGTTTTCAATGTGATTAAGGATTCTTATACGATTTTATGTAATTCGTCTGCCTATGTTCCAATGCGAGAAGGAGAAGGTTGGACAAAAGATTCCTATGTATCAGTAGGCGAAAAGAAAAAATTGACTTTTCAGTTAATGCATTTTTATTATGATAAAGCAAGTGAAAGAAGAAAATCAGAAATTTTGTCAGATGCAGAAATAAAGGCATATATCATTGAAGAAGGGGATGAGGAAAATATACGGACAGAACTTACAAATGTGGCAAAAACATTTGAACATTCGGAGATGTCTTTTACAAATAATGTATTAACAGTGAAAGGAATAAAAAGTGGCGGATATTACGATAGGGAAGAACAAGTAAATCTTGACGCATATATAAGTGGAAAAAAGGTGTATAGTTCTTATGCGATATTTGAAATTTATGAGAAAAATTCAAAATCAATGGGACGCTTTCCAGATATAAATAGTTATGATCAAGAGTACAAAGAAAATTTTGTACATATAGAAAAAAATACCAATAAGAAAATTTCAATAGGACGATTTGAAGTAGATGATTCTTCATGGGATAAAAATACACCATATAAAGTAGATTCTATAGAAGCTACCAGCAGTAATCCTTCTGTAGCGGCAGCATCTGTTCCGAAGATGGATGAGGACGGAGATTATTTTCTTACTTTGAAAGGCAAAAATTCCGGTTCAACTATTATTACTTTTAATTATACATACATAGTTGGTGGTTCTGTAAATACTGGAAGTCAGAAAGTAGAGGTACTTGTAGGGCAACCGGCAAAAACATATTATCAATTGAAATTTGAAAGTATAGGTAACGGAATTTTTGAGGAAAATGACGAGAATTCGGATTATAGCTATTCTTTAGAAATGCCTTCTCCATATAAAACAAAGCTGAAAGCTAAGTTATATGAAGTAAATAGAGATGATAATGGGAATATTACGCAAAAGGAAATAAATAATTTTACTTTAAAGTGTAAAGAGTATGAGTATCAGGATGAAGATGAAAAGAAAGGGACGATAAAAGTAAATATAGATAACGCTAATCATACGATAGAATTTATAGGAGAATCACAATCTTGCTGTATTTATGAGCTTGAATGTAATACTGGAAATTCTACAGATAAATTTATATATAAATATATAAATGTTTATAGTAATAATGCATATTATTATGATTATTATAAAGCAAAAGGTGCAGGAGATAGCTGGAAAGATGCTATTACATTAAAGGAAGGAGAAACGTTCCCAATTAATATATTCCACTATGATAATGAACATCCTAATGGTATAAAAGTAGATGACTGTACCGTTAAGATGAAAACAGATGGAAAATGTTTGGAAATAAATAAAACAACAAATACTGTAACAGCAAAACAGGCAGGATTTGCAGAATTATCGGTAGAAATTGAAAGTGATAATGAGGATAATGATTATGATATTTTATATTTTTATATTATTCCAAGAGAGAATGAGTATCTAAGTTTAGGAAAAGAAGAACAATTAAAAGAAGACGGTGATACGCTTACCTTTATTCCGGAAAAAACAGGAACATATAAACTTTTGGAAATATTTAAAAATGCAGTAATGGAGAATATTAGTGCATATATTAACGTGTTTGACTCAGAAGGAAATTATATAGAAGGAGATACTGGCTCTGAAAGATATGCTAACGGTCTTTCGTATTGCAAAACTGCAAGTACTTTTTATAATTTAGAAAAAGGAAAGACATATTATTTTTCTTATGGAAAACTGCATTCATATAATGGTGAAAGTGGTAGTAATTCAGATAAATTTAAGACATCTCCAGAGAAAATCAGGCTCAGTTACATTGAAGATGATAATCAGGAATGTAATCATGTATGGGATTCAGGTGTTGTGATAAAAGCGCCAACCGAAACGACCACTGGAATAAAAATTTACACATGTAAAATTTGTGCTGAAACTAAAGAAGAAATTGTTCCATCAACCGGCAAAAAAGAAGATAAGGATTCATCTTCAAACAATAACAACAGACAAGATAATAAATCTACTTTAGCGCCGGGGACTAAAATAACAGATCAATCAAGTAAGGCAGTATATAAGATAACAGGAAAAAATACTGTTGAATATGTAAAATGCAATGTCAACAAAAATAAAGTATCCATTCCTCAGAAAATCATGATTAATGGTGTAAGTTATCAAGTGACATCAATTGCAGCAAAAGCTTTCAAAGCAAATAAAAAAATAAGAAGCATAGTTATTCCATCAACTGTACGGAAGATAGGAAAACAGGCATTTTTAAATTGTAAAAATTTAAAAAAGATTACATTAAAAACGTCATATCTTTCTAAGAAAGCGATAGGAGCAAAAGCATTTAAAGGAATTCACAAAAAAGCAACAATTAAAGTACCAAAGAAGCAAAAGAAAGCATATCAGAAGTTACTAAAATCCAAAGGTGTGGGGAAAAAAGTAAAAATTAAATAGGAAGAAGTTTTCTGAAAAGAGGGAGTTATAAAGTCAATATAGCTCCCTTTTTTTAAAAAAGTAAATAAAGTTGATAGGTAAGCGGTACATAATCGCCCGGATTTTCAATCACTCACAACTATGCGATAATCCTTTTATCGGAGTGTTGCTTCCAATGCTAATTCCAGCTTTTAGAATGACTTTCCGTCTCACAGCCTAAGGTAATAAAAAAAGCAAAGAAAAAAGAGTTTTAGGATATATCAGAAAGAACAAAAAGCCGGACTTGCCGTTGCTTCTTTTTTTTCTTATAATAAGAGTAACAAAAAGAAGAAGGGAGGATACCACATGGCACAAGTAAGCCGAGAGGCAATGGTAGAATTACTGCAGACAGTGAATAAAACGCAGTCTATGCAGATTGATGAACAGACTAAGACGATCAGAGAATTGCGTGAACTCGTTGCAGAGTTACGTGGGACTATCGCCAATCTGGAAGAGACTGTCCACGAATTCAAGCGAAAACTTTTTGGCAGTTCCAGTGAGATCCTTCCTTCAGAAGAAGAGGCAGAAGAAGATGCTGCTGCCAGAGAGTGCCCGGGGAAGAAAGAGGCTGCGATAACCTCCCATAAGCGGAAATACCAGAGGCGGACATCCAGAAAAGAATTATATAAGAATATCCCCATTGAAGAAGTAAAGATTGATATTCCAGAGGAAAAACGTTTCTGTCCAGGCTGTAATGCACCCAAATATATGATGTACAGTTCTTTTTATTGTCAGCAGGAAGAATGGAGCAGCGAGGAAATTAACGGCTATAATTCGTTTGAGATATTTTGGATATAATGCAAATAGAAGGAAATCATTTATTCCAAATTATGAGGTGGCAATGGCATTTGAATTAGCATTGCAGACAGGTTCATGGAGTCTTAGTTGGGTATCAGGGAAAGATTCTCTTAGTTGGAATCAATTATGATTCAGAAAAACATCATACCTGTGTGATAGAGGAGTTGTAGGAAAGATAGATGAAATCACAAGTGAACGCAGTAAAAGATACACCTATAAGAATAAAGATTTTAAAAAGAGCATTTGAAGAAGGATGGAATCTGGAGCAGGTAAATAGTGAACTTGAAAAGCATTTTTGTGAGAGATTATACGCACGAAACAGATATGAGGCAGGTCTGATCTATGCATTTCAAAATAGAATTAGTTACGAGGCATGGAAAGAGTTATATCAGAAATATATTGAGCAAGGCAGAAATATGGAGAATAGAGAAGATGGAATAAAGAAAAAGAGAATTTTTGAAAGTAAAAAGCAGAGAGCATCAACATATACCAGTGGTATCTGGCGTGGAGAAGATATAACATTTAAAGCGATAAAAGATTATGTCAGAAAGAATTCTCAAAATGAAGTTTTAGAAACAGGGATGAGAACATTTTTGGTAGAAGAGGAATTGAAACATGTAGAAACTGTCGAATATAATGCTGGATTTAGGAAGTTTATGGAAAAAAATGAGTCAGAATTTTCGGCAGTACGGGAAAAGGCAAGATACTATTTCTGCAAATATTTATCTTTTTATATAGAAGAAAGATGTCAAAGATATTATGAAAAATGTAAGGAAAAAGAAGTGGCAATATCATGTGGAAAGACAAAACAGGAATTAGAGCCATACAAGAGAGCGGAACAAATTGCCTTTGCTGAACTTGATGTGCTGAAAAATCTATCAGTATTAAAAGCGGAATCTGAAAAAATTAAGATTAATATACCTCTTGTAGAAAAGATGAACTATGTGGATAATGCTAGATTATCCTACCGAACGCTTTTTGATCGGTTTAATTACTTTTATTTTGGCTTTATCACATTAGAACGTGCAGAATATTTGTATGAGACCTACTGGGAATACTTCAGAGAATTAGAAGATGACAGGTGGAAAGAACATACATCTACCTTTCAGGAAATCTGGGAAGAAGAGATGCTGAAAGTAGCGAACCTTTTAGGTGTATATAAAGGTAGTATTACTCCTAAAAGAAAAGAAAGAGCATTTACCAGACTTGCCGAATTGAAAAAGCGCTTAGAGGAAAAAGAAGAAAAGCTAGATGAAGAATATCGTTTAGATGCTTTGATATCAGGCAGACAGAGAGGAAGAGGCGGCGAGATGTATTTTAGAGATTTTATCACTGGAAGGAGAGATATTAATAGAGACACCCTTATTACCTTTTTATTGTTCGTGGATGGAACAACAGAACTCAGCATAGAAAAAAGAATTACAAAACTACGGATAAATACAGTTTTAAGAAATTGTGGTTTTGCACAACTTGTTCCACAGGAAAGAAACTTTGATAAATTTATTTCAGATTACCTCGGAAAAACGAATAGAAGCCAGAAAATTGATTTGTTATACGAGGCAGCTCAGGAAGCAATAGAACGGGGAGAGGATTTTTGTTTCCGAAAAATGTATCTGCCAGGAAAAAGCAATCAGGAAGAATTGCTGAAATATATAACAGAGTCAGAAAGTGGAGAAAATTTATGAATACAGGATATTGGCTCCCGCAGGGAAGCATTCTTCATGAAAAGTATAGTATAAAAAAAGGCTTAGGACAAGGGGGATTTGCCATTACATATCTGGCTTATGACACTATGTTACAGCAGAACGTGGCGATAAAAGAGTATTTTCCAGTGCGATATGCAAAGCGTCTTAGCAGTCATTTAAGTAATGTCGGTAACGAAAACTCACTAACAGAGGAAATGGTCTCCTTTCAATTATCAGCGACAAGCATGGTTTATCCGCAACCCGGTCAGGAAGAAAATTATTTAAAAGGAATGCAGAACTTTTTGGGGGAAGCAAGACTACTTTTTGGAAAGTTTGACATTGAAGGAATTGTTTTTATAAAAGATTTTTTTGAGGAAAATGGTACAGCATATATCGTGATGGAATATGTAACTGGGATGACTTTACGGGAATATGAAAAAAAGAAAGGAAAGATCAGTGAAGCAGAGGCATATAAATTGTTACTGCCTATTGTAAAAGCAATTTCCTATTTACACAGTATGGGAATTATCCATTGTGATATTAGTCCGGATAACCTGATTTTTTGTCAGAAAAACCATTTAAAATTGATAGATTTTGGAGCTGCAAAATTAAAAGGATATCAGAAAGGACAGAAAAAAGAAATTCAGAAAGAAACATATTATAAAGGAAGTTATACTCCACCAGAGCAATATTATGATGTAAAGGAAATCGGTCCGTGGACAGACATTTATGCCCTCTGTGCAGTATGGTATGAACTGCTTACTGGCAATAAAGTACCGCTGGCTATCGAACGAATGCAAAGAGATAAGCTGAAACCTGTTTCCACAGTAATAGCTGTATCTCCACAAATGGAAGAAATCCTTCAACGTGGACTTTCTGTAGAGATACCAAAACGATATTTTTGTGCAGTAAATTTGTATTATGACATAAAGAAAACGGAGCAATTTGTCAATAAAACAGATAAATTTATCAGGCAGACAGATAAAATAAACGTGGAAATACAGAAAAAAGAAGCTCAAAAAACAGAGAGCGAACTCAAAAAATATATGAAAGCAATTAGACAGAACTGGGGAGGCTTATGGCTGTGGATTACAACTGAAGTCAATGAAAAAAATATTACACAAAAAGGAAAATGGATTTCAAAAAGACGAATAAAGCGAGGAATGCAGATAATCATAGCCATTATGATGCTAGCACTATTTACTGGAATCGGACGAGAAATTTATATCTATAAATATCCAGAGCAATATTTTGCTTACAAAGTAAAAAAGAATACAGAATATTACCTGCTGCATCCCAGAAAGAATGAATATACAAATAAGCAGATGGGGTATGAGAAATTGGTAGAAAATATCAATAAGTTGGCTTACAAGAGAAAAGAAGACAAAGAATACGCTTATTGTACATATGAACTTTCAGAGAAAGATTTAAAAAAGTTGAATCTGATAAGTAATGAATATGAGACATTACCTCTTTCAGAAACAGATATGGAAAAAGCCATTGTGATATTTATGCAGATAAAAAGAAATGATATTGAATCAATATCAACAGACTATGATAATGAGATTATACAAAGAAAATATGGAAAGATAAGAGAAATTAAGGTAGATGCAAAGGAGAAAAAAGAAATTACTTATGCGAACCAAGAAAGGATAAGGATTATTTATGATCCAGTAGATCAGTGTACTTACGAAATCTCCTTTACAGGAAAATTTAAAAGAATTAAAAAATTTATAGAGTGCATGCAGCCACTTTTATGCCCGGATAATTACCTTACAGATGTGGATTATAATTATATTTTCTCGGAAATAAAAAAGAAAAAAACAACGAGTTCATATGATATAGGACCGGATTATGCGTTAGAATTAACCAGAGATGATAATGAGGACAATCCTTATACAGAGTATACTACAAGTATAAAGATGAAGTTTTTTTTGAATCCTTTTTATTAGAAATAAAATTCTATATATAGAGAATCAGAAATAAAAGATTCTAATAGGTATATTAGAAAAAATTTAAATATACCTTGATAAATATGGAGAAAAATATGCAACAAAAAGAAAAAATTTATATACGAAATCGATACAAAATAGAAACAATTTTAGATTCTGGAGGATTTGGGATTACCTATCTTGCGGAAGATACAGAATTTTGTCAGAAAGTAGTATTAAAAAAGTATTGTCCGTTAGAAGATAGGAAAATATCCTATGAAAAGGGAAAGAAAGACTTTTTAAGAGAAGCTAGAACGCTATCTGCACTTTCTGACATAACGGCAATAGTCAGGGTGTTAGATTATTTTGAGGAAAGGGGAGATGCCTATATTGTAATGGAGTATGTCAAAGGACACAGCCTCCGCAAATACATTGAAAATCGTATTGAATCGATGAATTTTAGTCAGGCATGGGATTTTTTTCTTCCAATAATTGATGCTTTAGAAAAAATGCATGAAAAAAATCTGATTCACCGCGATATTAATCCAGACAATATTATTGTGCGGGAAGACGAAACATTAAAACTTATTGACTTTGGTTCTGCCAGAGAATATGCAAGCGATGTAACAATGACAGCCATAGTTAAAGGTGGTTATGCTCCACCAGAACAGTATATGAGAAAGGGAAAACAGGGTCCGTGGACAGATGTGTATTCTATCTGTGCTACAATTTATGAAATGATTACTGGAGTCATTCCAGAATCATCTATTGAGCGACAGAATAAGGATAAATTATATCCACCATCCTCCTATGGGTGTGAGATAACCCCACAGCAGGAGGAATCTCTGATGAAAGGTCTTTCCCTTGATTATAAAAGACGATATCAGAATATTGTGCAACTAAAGCAAAGTCTGTCGTCTAAAAAAGAAAAAGAGACAGCCAGCGGGCGAAAAGATAAACGAAACAGAAATAAATTGGGGAGGAACTTAATTGTTATTGTACTTATGGTCGGAAGCATATTCATTAGCGCAATGACTGTAAAAAAGCATAAAACTGATTTATACAAAGCAGAGCAAAAGGAATGGCAGGAAAAAAGCTTAAGAGAATATCCAAGAGATTCCAAACAACGGTTGCTTTTACTGGATTATCTTGCAAGATATGGACAATATAAAGGTCAGGCAGGTGAGGAAAAAATTTATTTTCTTCCTGAATGGGCGGCACAAAAAATAAATGTTAGATGTGATTTTGGTTTCTTCCCTCAAAAAAAGGAAGAGTACATTTCTTATCTAAGGCGTAAAGGAATATCACTAAAATTAGAAGATAAGAGGTATCAAGGGGTTATATATATAAAACCTGTGACAGGAACACTTCGAACTTATTTTTCTTATACAGAAATCTATGATATTGGACAAAATTGTGGGATGAATATCGTTTATGATGTCACTACCCATGAAGTTACAAGAGCTGTATTCTACCGTAAAAATAAAAGACAGAAATTAGACTATTTGATATCGATAGCTTCCCAATCTATAATATTTTTTGCAAAAGATTGGGAACTTCCGCTAAAAAAGACACAACAAAAAGTAAAAGAACTGGCAGAGGATTATGAAAAAGAAGAGAAAAATGAAGGAATCTATAGCTGGATTAGTGTATATGACGGCAGTATAGGATGTAAAATGGAAAAATGGTGTGGAACAGCATTACAGGTATTTAGTTATACAGGATATTGACAAACATAAAATTATGAAGAAAATAACTGAACAAGAAAAATAAAAAATACGAATATAATATCTTTTAATCAAAAAAATGTCATAAAAAATAGTACAAAAAACAAAATTGAAAAAAAGAAGTTGTACAATCAGAAAGGAGAAAGACAGCAAAGGAGCAAAAAAGTGGAATCTTATTATAGATTACAATACGAAATTTTAAGATTAATTGATGATGGAAAAATAAGTGAAGCACAGCAGTATCTTTGGAAAAAAGTGCATCAGCAGGATACTGATGCACTCGCAATTATAGGATTCCTCTATTTTTATGGTGTCGGACTAAAAAAAGATGAACAAAAAGGAAAAAAAATACTGCAGGAAGCCGTTCAAAAAGGGAATGTGGTAGCAGCAGATTTTATAAAAAATATTGAATAAGAGAAATATTGAAATTATGATACATAAGGGTTATAATTATATTTATACTAATGAATATAATGATAAAGATACTGATGTATTATCATATATATTATTCTGGTAATTTTTTCAGGAGACCGGCAATATATGTCTTTACAAGCGCCCTGTCATCCACTGAAAGCAGATTCCAACAGCTGATTAGGTTCTGCTGTTCAGGATTTAAGGAAGAAAGAGCATCGTTATTATCAGCAAAAAATTCAGATAAAGACATATGAAAAGCATCACAAATCTTACATAAAGTGCTGATAGAAGGGACATTTCCACGACGAAAAAGATTATTTAAAGTTGAGTATGGAATAGAAGATTCCATAGAAAGTCTGTAAAGAGACCAGTTTCTCTCATTACAAAGATTTTTAATTTGTTTTAAAACAAATTCATCTGGATTTTGATTTAACACAATGGACTCCTTTCAGATTAAGAAATATCCGTAATGTCAGATTAAAAAATTTAGCATTACTTACTATATTTTAAAACATAAGAACTATTAAGAGTAGATTTAAAAGGAAATATACATTATGACTCAAATGAGTGATGAATTTTATGTAAACTTAGTGTGAGGAAAAAATGGGTGTGGCAGGAAAGGCGTTTTTTCTTTTTCTAATTTTATTGGGTATCCGATTATGGATAAAGAAAGTTTTGGATATAGAAAAGGATAATAAAAAGATAGAAACTACTTTAGAAATAATGAATCAGTCATATACAGAATTACAGGAACAAATAGATGCTGCAAGAAAATATCGGCACGATATTCCCAAGCATCTTCACATAATGGAAGAAGTCGTTTTAGGTCTTTCAGATGGAAAGTATTGCGATGACAAATTGTTAAATGCAATCGCTCACATGAAGGTAGAAAAATGTCTGGAGAAAAACATTGATTTAAAGATAACATTTTCCATGAGCGAAAAAAATATTTCCACAAAGCTTCCCATTCAAGAAATTGATTTTAACGGTCTGGTTCAGAATCTTCTCGACAATGCGATAGAGGAATGCTGTCGCATTCCAGAATCTTCAGAAAGAAAAATTATCTGGACGATTGATCAGATTTCTGAGGGGATAAAAATATGGGTAGCGAACAGCTGTAATAATACAGAAAATATTGATTTTGTAACTGGAAAAGAAGATAAAAAATCACATGGATGGGGAGTAAAAATAATAAAAGAAACAGTTGCTGCTACAGGTGGAAGGATAGATTATATAAAAGCGGGGACGAATCAAATTCATGTAGAAGTCTTTATGCCATTTGCAAAATTATGACCAGGAAAAATAAAATAACTACAATACAGAAAATAATTATCGGACTACGGAGGAACTGGTAAATGTCAATCACAATGATTCTCAATATCCTTACAGAAAACAGAATAATGCTAATAGAAGCAATATTGGGTAATATATTGATCTGTATCGCTGTGTATACCTTATTTGGTAAGAGAAAATATGTCTGGTTTTTTCCAGCAGCCTGTGGTGTACGATATATTTTTTATAATATTGGCTTGCTTTCTATTTGGAATGCTATGTACGGAACACAAAACTGGTACAAAATTACAATGTCCACATGTGCAAGCATCACCGCAGTTGGACTCGTCATTTTTACCGCATTTCTTTGGAAAGAACCTCTGGCAAAAGTTCTGACGGGTGTTTTTGCTATAGAATGCATAAATGATGGTATTCTCTATCAGGCAATGCGAATGAAGCTTTCTTTATTACAGGAATGTCTAGTAGTAATATTGATATTCAGTATTATCTATATCATTGTACGTCCAATAATTAAAAAATATCGAACCTATACAATAAAACACGAAGTTATTTGTCTGACCATTGTATTCACGTATTTTATTGGAGGCTGGATGAGTAATTTTCTGTATAATACTTCGGCAAGTCTTCGCCAGAAACCAATGTATCTGTTGGCAACAAGTCTTTGTATTGGTGGTGGATGCGCACTTATCCTCGCTTTTGTAATACATACCAGAAATATTTTCCGCAAGAAAAAAGAATTAGAACAAAATAAAAAACAAATGGAAAACTATTACAGAGAAATCCAACAGGAAATAAAAGAATTAGGCGATTTCAAAGCAAGTGTAGAAGGTGCTTTAGGTGACCTTGCCGATTTAAGTAGTAATCTTTCTCAAAAAGAAAAAAAGGAACAGGTTAAAACTTATTTGGACAGCCTTAAAACACGATACCAAAGTCTAAATCAGCTCTTTTTCTGCGAAGACTATTTGATAGATGGAATTCTCACTGATTTTGCTGCTTTCTGCAAACAGCAGGAAATCGAAGCTGATATCCTCTTTCAAAATTATCACAGAGGAAATATTCAGATAGAGGATATTGTGGATATTCTTTTAAAATTTATAAAGTATGCGAAAATTGCCGGAAAAGTACAACTACATGTTGCAGCAGTAAAAAATCAATTGATATTTTCTATGAAACTAACAGAAAAAAATATGGGGAAAACAGCAATTTATATTTCCAAAAGACTGTTTAAGAAGTATATTAAGAAATATGATGGGGAAATTCAATTAGAGAAAAATAATGAAGAGGTATCGGTTATTATGGGTTTGAAACGAATATGAAAAGGGGATAAAAAGTGTTAGTAGTAGGAATATGTGATGATGATAAGATTTGGCTAGAAGAAAGCAAAGAAATAATTATAAAATTTGCACAAAAGACAAAGATAGAGTTGCAAATTCAGTGTTTCTCAAATAAAACGCAATTATTAGGATATAGTGGCACACCGTTAGATGCACTTTTTCTTGATATTGAGCTGGGAAATAATGAAAATGGAATTCATCTGGCAAAAAGATTAAATACTCATTGGAATGATTGTAAGATCATTTACATGACCAATTATCTGTACTATGCTACAGAGGTGTATGATACTGAACATATCTGGTTCATTTTAAAATCACAGTTTGAAAAGAAAATAAAAGATGTATTTAATAGAATACTTCATGATAAAGGAAAACAACAGGAAAAGATTGTGTTAAAGACAATCGGAAAGCAGATGATGTCAGTTGCACCAGCAGATATTTATTATTTTGAAAGAGAAAAGAGAACTACCAGAGTAGTCACTACATGGGGAGAATATCAGGTATGGGATAAACTTGATGATATTATGAAACAATTGCCGGAATTGGATTTTTCAAGATGCCATAATAGTTTTATTGTACATTTTCGGTATGTACAGGAATTACAAAGAGATGGATATCTTCTTTATAATAAGGATTTTGTCCAGATAAGCAGAGGGTATAATTCAAAAACCAAAGAGGATTTTTTGAAATGGTCAATTTTATATATGTAAAATTGTAATTTAAAAGTAAATAATGAAAGGATAATCTACAAGTAACGGATAGTGCTGATTAGGGGGCACTGTCTGTTTTTTTATTGCTAAAAAGAAAAAAGCTATCTGTAAATATAAATATGATACCAAAAATTACAAAAAATCGACAGTTTGTGCATACTATATTGAATCATTTTGTACAAATTATATAATAAATTTTATAAACAGGAGGTAACTCCGAGAAAATTATGAAGAAACAAAGGAGGAAATTAGTATGAAGAGGATAAGGTGTTTTGCTTTATTTTTAACAATGTTAGTAGCGTGTATGTTTATGCCGACTAATGTTCAAGCAGAGGAGGCAACAGATGTTGCTCAGGAAGTATTAGAAGCAAGAACAGGAGTTTTGAGAATTAATGTTGGAGCTAAGGTAACAGGAAATACTGATGCTACGTTGATCCAGGTAGGCAGTGGATTTCTGATTGGAACAGAAGATGGGGATCAGCGTGTTATTACAAATTATCATGTAGTAGATGCAGCAAATTCTATTAATGAATTTGCTAAAGATACGAACACGCCTGTAAAGAACATCAAGAGAGTTATTCAGGTTGTTATTGCATCTAACGATGTTTCTGTTGATGCAGAATTAGAGCAGTCTTCAGAAGCAAATGATATTGCAATTTTGAAATTAAAGAAAAATATTTATAACAGCAAATGCTTTTCTTTATCATCTAAAGCAAATCTTCAGGAAACACAAACAGTATATGCACTGGGATATCCGTATGAACAGACAACATATGGACAGGATTTCAGTAAATTGAAAAATGAAGATGTTACAATTGAGAAAGGCGCAGTTTCTAAATTTACTACAAAAGGCGGAACCAATGTTATCGTTAATAGTGCGCAGATTAGCAGAGGTAATTCTGGTGGACCATTAGTAGATTCTCAGGGAAATGTTGTGGGAGTAAACTCTTACACATTAGGAACTTCTGATGGTGGAAATTATTATTATGCAATTGAAATTGATACGGTTCGCGAAATGTTAGATGCTCTTGGAATTCAGTATACAAGTGCAGATGGAAGTACACAGGGAGCAAATGTACAGGAAGGAACAGATGCAACACAAGAAGCAGGAGAAGAAGAAACAACAGAAGCACAGCCGGAAGCAGATAAATCAGCATTAGACAGTGCAATCAGTGATGCAGGAGATGTTGATCAGAGTAAGTACACAGAAGACTCTTTTAAAGTGTTTGAAGAAGAGTTAGAAAGTGCAAAAACAGTAAGTGGAGATGCAGCAGCAACACAGAATCAGGTAGATGCAGCAACAAATACTTTAAAGAGTGCCCAGGAAGGCTTAAAAGAAAAATCCAATAAGATGATTTTTATTGCTATTGGCGGTGTGGCATTTGTCATTATTATTGTAGTGCTGATTATTGTAATGTCTAGCAAAAAGAAGAAAAAAGCAAATTCAAGTTCTAATCAGAGCATGAATAACGGTCCAGTGAATGGTGGTGGTTTTACTCCTCCATCTGGTGGCGGCTTTAATACTACAGGTGGCGGCTTCAAAGATTCAGGAAATGGAAATATGCAGTACAACAGTCCGTCACAGGATTACTACGGAGAGGGAGCAGGCGAGACCAGTGTATTAAATGAAGGAGCAGGTGAGACAACACTTTTAAGTGGTCAGAGTATGGCACAGGCAACATTATATCGTGAGAGTAACTGTGAGAATATCCGTATTAATAAAGGTGTTTTTACTCTTGGAAAAGAGCGAAAGAAAGTAGATTACTGTATTTCTGATAACAGTTCTGTAAGTAGAACACACGCAGAGGTTGTTGCAAAAAATGGTACATTCTATCTGATTGATCAGAAGTCAACAAATGGTACATACTTAAATGATGTACGGTTGAATCCATTACAGGAAATGGAACTTAAAAATGGAGATAAAATCCGGATTTCAGATGAAACTTTTGTATTCAAATTAATGTAATGGGGATGAGTGGATGGACTTTTTAATTGCTGCCCATACAGATGTGGGCATTAGAAAGAAAACCAATCAGGATTCCGTATTGATAAAAGTGGCAGATACAGATTGCGGTAAAGTTTGCTTTGCCGCTGTCTGTGATGGAATGGGTGGACTTAGAAAGGGAGAGTTGGCCAGTGCTACATTGATCAGAGATTTTTCAGATTGGTTTGATAGTGAATTTCCGGAAATTCTATATGAAGGATTAGATACGATTGTTCTTCGAAAAAGCTGGGAAAGAGTCGTTTCCATTTGTGCAAAAGAACTGGAAAGATATTCTTCTGATAATCAGGTTCGTATGGGAACAACTGCAGCAGTATTGCTTTTAGCGCAGCATAGATATTTTATTTTAAATATTGGGGATTCAAGAGTATATGAGCTTACGGATCGAGTATGGCAGATGACAAAGGACCAGACCTTTATCCAGAGAGAGATGGATATGGGAAGAATGACTCCGGAAGAAGCAAGAAAGGATTCAAGACGAAATGTGCTTCTACAATGCGTGGGAGCTTCTGATTTTATCAATCCGGAATTTCTTACAGGACAGATGGCAGAGAATGCGGTATATATGCTATGTTCTGATGGATTTCGTCATGTGATTACTCCTGAGGAGATATTTAATCGTTTGAATCCGGTAAATATGCAGGATGAGGAAACGATGAGACAGCAATTGGTATATCTGACAGACTTAAATAAATACCGAAGAGAAGATGATAACATTTCAGCGGCTGCAATACGCATTTACTGATAGAAGGAGAAAATATGCTTGAGATAGGTTCCTTAGTAGATGGAAAGTATAAGATATTAAATGTAGTTGGCAAAGGCGGTATGAGTGTTGTTTATCTTGCGATGAATGAAAGAGCAAATAAACAGTGGGCGATTAAGGAAGTCAGAAAAGATGGAGTACAGGATTTTGAAGTGGTCAAACAAAATCTTATCGTAGAAACAGATATCTTGAAGAATCTGAATCACCCAAATTTGCCAAGTATAATTGACGTTATAGACCGAGAGGATTCCTTCCTGATTGTAATGGACTACATAGAAGGAAAGGCTCTTAGTGATGTTTTAAAGGAATATGGGGCACAGCCACAGGAATACGTAATTGAATGGGCGAAACAGTTATGTGATGTGCTTGGATATCTGCATTCCAGAGTGCCACCGATTATTTACAGGGATATGAAGCCGTCAAATGTTATGCTAAAGCCGGATGGAAACCTGACTTTGATTGACTTTGGTACGGCGAGAGAATTTAAAGCCTCGAAAGTGGAGGACACAACTTGTCTTGGAACAAGAGGATATGCAGCTCCGGAGCAGTATGGAGGACATGGACAGACTGATGGAAGAACAGATATTTACTGTCTTGGTGCAACAATGTACCATCTTGTCACTGGTCATAATCCATCTCAGCCGCCATATGAAATGTATCCGATAAGAAACTGGGATCCAAATCTTTCGAGTGGTTTAGAAGAAATTATTATAAAATGTACAAAGTATAATCCCGAAGACAGATATCAGAATTGTCAGGAATTGATGTATGCTTTAGAGCATTACGATGAACTAGATGACCGATATAGAAACGCGCAGAAAAAGAAGATGCGAATCTTTACAGTAACGGCAGCGTTAACAGTTATGTTCGGAATTGGTGCCATTTTTGGAGGAGTACAAGAGCGAAAAATAAAAAAGCAAAGTTATCAGGCATGGCTTGACCGGGCACAGACTTCCACAACATTGTCAGAAAAGGCAGGGTATTATGCACAGGCAATCCGCCTTAATCCAAGGGATAAAGATGCATACATGACAATGATAGATGATTTGGTAAAGGATGAAGAATTCTCATCAGATGAAGAACAGGCAGTTGCATCTGCGATTCATGCACGTAATGGAAATATTGAAAATCTTGAATATCTGAAAAAAGACAGAGAAGGATTTACAGAATTTTCTTATGAAATGGGAATAAATTATTTCTTTAAATTCAAAGGAAATGGTGGAAAGGCAGCTTCACGTACATGGTTCCAGTATGTTTTAAGTGTAGATAATGGTTATATTGACAGCAAACAGAAGAAGAGAGCAGAAATTTATGACCGTATTGCTTCTTACTATGAATCTTTAGGAAAAGAGGATAAGAGTGGGGAAAAGGCAACAGCAGGATATTCGAACTTCTTTAAGGATCTGGTAGAGTTAAATAAAAATGAACTTACGGATATGGGAAATAATACAACAGCCATTACTCTTTATAACGAAATTGCAAATCAGATAGGTGCCAATGCATCAAACTTTTTAACGCAGGGTGCGGTTACAAAAGAGGATTTAGATGGACAGTTAGATCTCATAGCGAGTCGCTTGGCTCAGCTTAATGTATCTACAGATAAGGCAGCAATTAACTTGAGTAAAAATGTGCAGGATGCCAGAAATAAGACAAATGCTGCGGCGAATCTTCTTGAAAAAAGAAATGGTACAGATAACAGCAATAAGACAACGATGCAGTAAGGGGGAAAATCAGGATGGATAATATGCAAAGATTAGAAAGTCAAATCAGTATGTATCATACGATTTTTATGATTTGTATCGTCTTGTTTGTTCTCTTTTTACTGGTAGATATTTTTTTATTTATCAAACTGGATATCCGAAAAGTTATTGGTTTTCTTACTGGAAAGACAGCTAGAAAAACAATCGAGGAAATGAAAGCCGGAGGCTTTGGAGAAAGTGCAAGGCTTTCTGGTAAAGTTTCAGGAACAAAAAAGAAGAAAAAAGCAAAAGATTCAAAGAGTAAACGAAAGGGCATGGACATCATGACTCCTTCCGGACAGATTAAGCTGCCGGGAAGTGACGAGGTTATGCAATCTACGGGAAGTGATATTACAGATGTTTTACATGGAAGTGAGCCAACAGATCCGATTGCAGAAGAGACCTCGTCAGCAACAGATATTCTTGAAGAAAGACAAAAACCTTCTCATAAAGGATATTTTAAAATTGTGAAAGAAATCATGCTGACTCATACCGATGAAGTAATCTGAGAGTGAGCAAAAGAAGAACGGGAGGAAAGTGACATGAAAGGAAAAAAGCATAGCAAAAGGCTTGCTGCCTTTATGCTTGCACTGGTTCTTATAGCAACAACGGTTATAAATCCGGGAAGTATTACTTCTGTATTTGCGGAGACCGCAGAAGAAGCTAAAACAGCATCTGAGAAAAAGACAGAGGCAGAGAAAAAAGAAGAACCGACAACAAAAGCAAAAGAAGAAACAACGACAGCAAAAAAGGAAGAGACAACAACAAAGGCGAAAGAAGAAGTAACAACAGCCAAAAAAGAAGAGACAACAACAAAGGCGAAAGAAGAAACAACAACAGCCAAAAAAGAAGAGACAACAACAAAAGCGAAAGAAGAAACAACAACAACCAAAAAAGAAGAGACAACCAAGCCAGAAGAAGGAACGACTGGAAATAGATCAGCTAAAAAGCTAAAAACAGTTGGAAATCCTAATGCAGCGGGCAGTTCTACAGAAAAGGATAAGACGGAAGAAGATAAGAAAGAGGAAGAAGTAAAAACTTATACCGTATCTTCTGGAACTTATACAAAAGGAACAATTACAGTCAATGCTGTAAAAAAAGATGGTACAGACGTAAAGACAACAGCCGATGATGAAAATGCAATTCATTTAGAGGATATTAAGGCAGACAGCACCTTGACAGTTACTTTCAAAGTAAACGAAGCTGCTGGAATGAAGATTGCTTCTGCAAAAGTAGATGGCAAAGAATATATAACTAATTCTAAGGAAGATAAGAGTACAGTAACTGTTGAAAATGTAAAAGTTACAGAGAATATAACGATTAGCGCATCTTTTGTTGAAAAAACAATGGAACTTCAGGAGAATACACAGTACTCTATCAAAGACAGAAAAGTGACCTTTGAAGCATCAGCTTATAATTTTAATCAGTATAAAGTTAATGATGGAAAATGGACAGAGATTTCCGATAAAAAGGAAAATCCAAAGACATTTGGAACAGACGGAAAATACACGATTCAAATGAGACATTACAGCGAAAAAGTGGGTCACACTTATACTTCTCAGAAGAAAAAAATTGTGATAGATACAGAGGCACCAATTATTGAGGCAATGAAAGCTGACGGATGGGTAGATGGTAGTTACAGCCTGACAATACCAGTAACGGATAAAGTCAGTGGAGTAGAGAAAATCAGTTGGGTTTCTGGAAATAAAAAAGGTGAGATTACAGGCTCTAATGGAAAGTTTGTGTTAGCGGCAGATAAGATTCTTGAGGGAGAGCATACATATTCTTTTACAGCAGCAGATAAAAAAGGTAACATAACAGAAAAAGCAGTGTCTGTTATGATTAAAAAAGATTCTGTGAAACCAGAATTAAAAGTAACAGACAGTGCAGGACAGGAGTTAAAAGGTCTTAATGGCTGGTATGGAAAGAACGAAAAGATTTCTGTAAAAGTAAAGGCTGGGGCTTCTGGTATTACAGAAGTAACATATGCAGCAAATGGAAAAACGCAGACACTCGGAAAGACAGCAGCAAATAAAGAAGCAGAATATACATTTACTCCGATGGAGGGAAGTTATTATTCTGAAATCAAAGCTGTAAGTGGCAGTGGGGTAGAAACTACAGTTGCAAAGACAATCCAGTTGGATGTTACGGCACCAGAAAATGGCTGTATTAAATATGTTGTAAAAGACAGTGATGCAGAAAATGAAAAAGATAAAAGCTATACAGTAGAAAGTCTTGCAGATTTAGCAGAAGATGATGATACATTATCTGTTGACATTGAAGTATTTGTACAGGATGTTTTATCCGGCATAGCTTCTATAAAAGCAGAAAATCTTACCTTTAGTTCACCAAAGACAGTGGCACTTGATGGAAAAGAAGGTTCTTACTATGAAGTTACTGCTACAGGACTTACTGTAGCACAGGCAAAAGCATTAAAGGTAAAAGCAACAGATATCGTAGGAAATGTATGTGATGATGTAGCTTTAGAGGTTATCTCTAAGAATTCTAAGGTAACAAAACTTGGAGATATTGTGGCACCTACATTTGCAGTCAATATGAAAGAAACCCCGGTAAAGACGGAGAATGATACGTTATATTATGATAAGGCGGTTACTCCGGAATTTATCGTTAATGAAGCAGAAAGCTTTAAAGATAAAGCAGGAAAGATTGACTACAGTTATACAGTGAATAAAGCAGGAGTTGACATTACTGATATTTCAGAAGATGGAAGTGTTCATACTTTTAAAGCACCAGAATTGACAGATGGAACGTATACAATTACTTTTAAGTATACAGATGGTGCTGGGAATATAATGAAGTCTGATAGTGAAAAGCTGACAGGTGGAATTTATATGTCACAAACTATCGTAGTAGATACTAAAATGCCAATAATCAGCAATATAGATATTACAGATAACTGTAAAGCAGGATGTAAAGATGGCGATGTCTATTACATGGATGGACAGGGTATTACTTTCAATTTTACAGTAACGGATGAGAATGTGGCACCAGAAGATATCGAAATCGTTGCTAAGAATGAAGATGGTAATGAACAGGTCATTACAAACTTTACAAAAGAAAATTCTAAAGTTGATGGAAAAACAGTGTGGAACTGTAAATGTACTGTAAAAAATGGTGATTTAGCAGATGGTGTATGGACATTCAAAGTACAGATAAAAGATCAGGTAAATCATCGTAAAGAACAGATTGTAAATTATAAGTATGATTTTAGTCTGGAAGCGCCAGAAATAACAATTACATATAATAAGCCAGAAAAAACAGTAACAAAAGATACAACAGATTATACCAATGAAACTTATACTGTGCAGATTCAGATTGGAAATGAGAAAGAAGATGCTGAAGGAATAAATGTTGCTTTAGATGCACAGGAAAATGGTAATGCATACGCAGTCACTCCAGAGGAAAATGGAAATATTTATACCTATACTTTTGATGGAAAAGATAAGGAAGAGTGTATTTATACCTTTAATGTTACCTGTACCGATAAACATAAAAGAAGTCTTACAATAAAAGAAGGTTCTGAGGCAGTTAAGGGTTTCCGAACGATTGTGGTCGATAAAAAAGCTCCCGAAATCAGCCAGCCTGTATTAGGTGCAGACGACAAAAATAAAGATATAAATTGTCCTGAAAAAGAAGATGGAAAATATTATCCAAATGCGACAGGAACGAAATTAAGCTTTAGTGTAACAGAAAAAAATATGAGCTTAGACAAAAACGGCAATCCAGTTGCGGATGCAGTCAAAGTAATCGGTACCAGACAGGATAAAACAGAAACAGCAGAACTGTTGTGTGGAAAAAACTGCACAGTCTCTGTGGAAAAAAATACATCTGATACATGGAACTTCACTTATGATATAAAGAATGACTCCTTTGATGAGGGTGACTGGACATTTACGGTAGCAGCAAAAGATTTCCTAGATAATACTGAAAATAAAGATGTAGATGGAATATTTAGCTTTGACAAAAGAAAACCAGAAATAATAGTTAGTTATGATACTGCAAATGAGAAAGTGTATGAAGGTGATTCTACGCATTATACAAATGCAGAAGAATATAAGGTTACTGTCAAAGTTACAAATTATGAGAAAGATGCTAATAAAGTAAAGGTAAGATTTGTAAACGATTCTGCTGTACAAGAAGAAGTAAGCAATGAATTTAAACGAGTAGATAATAGTAATACGTTTGAATATACATTTAAAACTTCAGAAGATGATGAAGTAAAGTATGAAGGTTTACAAATAGTCTGCGTGAACGATAATAGCATTTCATCAGACATAGAAGTATTAGATACTATTGTAACGGACAGAAAAGCACCAGTAATTAAAGTAAATTCTATTAATGCAGGCAAGAATAAATCTGCGAAATTTGATGGAAAAAATCATATTTATCTGAAGGTAGATGGCAAAACAGAATCGTCCATTAAATATTTAATTGATGAGACTTATTTAAAAGATGACAGTGTACAGTTAGTATCTGCCCAAGCCGCAGAGAATAACATTATAGTAGACAAGGCAGAATGTAGTACAAAAAATGAAAATACTCAGGTATTTTCTATTAATAGTGGTTATTGGACTAACGTTAAGGAAAGTACGGATACATTGACCTTAAAAGCACAGGATAAAGCTGGGAACTCTGCAAAGATAGCAGACAAAAATAAGGCTTTAGCTGACAACAGTATCATTATTGATCGTGTTGCTCCAGAACTTACTGTAACTTATGCTGATGAGGCAGCTAATAAGACGGATAAAGCAGAAAAAGCAGGAAAGAGTAATGGAAAAGAACTGTTCTATAAGAATACGGTGACTCCAGAATACAGTATTAGAGAAAACAACTATCTTGGTGATACTGAGTTTGAAGAAAGTACTACTAATAACACTACACAGGATGCAGAAAAGGCAGCAATTGAGTCTAAGACCATTGTAACTTATGCTGCAAATGAATGGTCAGATAAAAACGTTGATGAACCTAAAATAACAAAAGAAGGTTCCATAACTTACGATGCGGACAGCCACAACTACTTTACAATTACTTATACTGATCCATCAGGAAATAAATTAGTGTTAAATAAGGCGACGTATGGTTCTTTTGATGAGAAAAAAGCGCTTTATCAGAGTCCAGTTACAACGGTTGATAAAACTACACCTGTCATTGAAGCAAGAACAATAACAGGTCATCAGAAAGCTACAGCATACAATAAAGATAAGAAGACAGGAAGACAGTATTATTCTGATGATGCAGTTTCTATTGAAATTAAAGTAACAGAAGAAAACTTTAAAAATGCGTTATTCGGAAATACTATTGCTGGTTTAGGTGAGGAAAAAGCTACCTCTACAGGATTTAAGATTACTTACAGTAAAGATGACAGAATATCTGATGCAATAGAGAATATCATATGTTCTGATACAACTGATGCATCTCTTACAGAAGATAGTACAAAAGATTATAAATGGAATCCGAAAGGCTGGAAATCAGACTATGTAGGTGGCAAGCGTGTCTGGACGAACACAGTTACCTTCTATACAGAAAAAAACTACAATATTTCTTATGATTGTACAGATTTGGCAGTAAGGAAGGCTGATTCAGAGAGTGACAAAATTACGATTGACCGCACCAAACCAGAAATTAATCTGGTAACAATTGATACAAATGGTCATAAGAATGATGCAGAGGGAACTTTAAACAGTGATTTTGTTTTCCGAAAAGGAAGTGAACATGCAAGTTTATTAGACTTCTATGACTATGTTACTTTTGGTTATTTCACAAAAGGAAAAATTGCTGTTGTAATTGAAGCACATGATGATGTTTCGGGTATTCAGTATGTTGATGTTGATATAGATGGAGAATCTTCTGAGAGACATCTGATTAGTGATACTGCAAAAGGAAACGGCATGACACATAAAAGTGGTAATACCTGGGGAACAATTATCATAAAGGATGCGGATTACAAAGGTAAGATTAAAGCGAAACCTACGGATATGTCCGGAAATACTGCGAGCAAGTATACAGAGCCTAGAGGTGTGATTTCTGAAACGCAGTCTCAGCATAATAAAGCAAAGACAATGAAAATCACTACTCTTACAAAACCAAGTAATACAGCCAATGGAATTAATTACTATAACCGCAGTGTTGCAGTAAATATTTCAATGGGAGACAGTCATTCTGGTCTGAAATCCTGGGGTTATACAGCAGGAACAGCAGTAAAAGACAACAAGAATTACGGAGAAGCAGCAGGAACTACTGATAAAAATGGCAATCCTACTGTAAATAATGTATATTCTATGAACAAGACAGTGACGATGGCTGCAGGAGATACAAACTATACCAATAAAGATAATCCGACAATGGTAGAGACAGAGTTTGAGGATAATGCAGGCTGGACGGAAAAAGCAAATGAAAAATATGTTATTGATGATAAGAAGCCGATAATCAAGGTTGACTGGACAAGTTCAGCAAACGTTATGAATGAAAAATATTATAAGGCAACCAGAGTGGCACATATTACAGTAACAGAGCGTAACTTTAATGAGGCTGGTGTGGACTGGCAGATTAATAATGAGACAGGTGTTGTAAAGAGTGGATGGTCTCATAATGGAGATACACATACCTGTGATGTATCCTTCACAAAAGATGGTGACTTTATCCTTAACTTTAAGATTACAGACTATGCAATGAATTCTGATAGTTATAAAGGAGAAGAATTTACGATTGATAAGACTGCTCCTGTAATTTCTATTAGTTTTGACAGAAATAATCCTTCTAATGGATATTATTTTAACACACCAAGAACAGCCACTCTTCATATTGAAGAACATAACTTTGCAGCAAAAGATGTAACTTATGAACTTAGTGGAAGCAATGATGGAAAAGGAATTGGAAGTCCGACAGCAGGTGGCTGGTCTACAGGTTCTGACCATCATACAGCATCTATCTACTATGGAAGTGATGGAGAGTTTTCACTGAACTTTAACTATACCGATATGGCTGGTAATCCGGCAAATAAGATTCAGACAGAGAAATTTGTTATTGACCTCACAAAACCAGTATGTAAGATTACGAATGTAGAAGACCATGCGGCTTACAATGGAAAGGTTGCACCAGGAATTGAATATTCGGATACGAACCTTGATGAGAATCAGGTAACAGTAAAATTGGTAGGTAATAAAGTAGGCAATGCTTCTTATGAGAAGAATGCACCAGTAAGTATCCATAACGGAAGAACGGTACAGTGGAAAGATTTTGCCAGAAAAGAAAAGGTAGATGATATCTACACGATGGAATTAACCATTAAAGATAAAGCGGGAAATGAATCTACAGATAAGAAAGTATTCTCTGTAAACCGTTTTGGTTCTAACTACATTTTTGGTACAGATACGCAGGCTCTTCTTGATAAGATTTACAGTAATCAGGAAATCCCAGTCGAAGTCAGAGAGATTAATGTAAATAGTCTAAAAGAAAAAGCTATCTCTGTAAAGAATGAGGATAACGAGATTACAGAACTTCAGGCAGGATCAGATTATACTGTTACAGAAGGAAACGATAAGTATAAATGGAAAGAATATCGTTATGTGATCAATGGTGATGTATTTGCCCAGGAAAGTGAATACAATGTAACGTTATCTTCTAAGGATGCAGCAGCCAATGAAATGAATAACGTTGCAAAGAACAAAGATATTGATTTCATTATTGATAAGACAAATCCAACTGGTATTGTTTCTGGTTTAGAGGAAAGCAGTTATAAAGAAGATAGCCATAAGATTAATGTTCGTGCAATGGATAACTATCAGTTAGACGAAGCTGTTCTTTATGTAGATGGAAGTGAATACAAAACATTTGCATCAGAAGATTTCCAGGGAGATAAAGGAGTGGAAGTAACTCTTGACAGTAAGAATAAGCCACAAGAAATTTACCTCTCCTTAACGGATAAGGCTGGAAATAGTGTGGATTTGAAAAAAACACAATGCCTGATTACATCAAATGCATGGATTCAGTACATTAATAATAAACCATTATTCTACTCTACTGTTGGTGGCGGAGCAGCATTAATCATCGCAATCCTTGGAATTGCAACTCGTGGATTTGGCTATGCGTCAAGTATGGCAGCTCAGAGTGGATTCTGGTGGACAATTCTCGGAAAACGTAGAGAAGACGAAGATGAGGATTAAGACAATTAAGTAAATGATGAAGGTCGTCTTCAGATTACTCATCTGGAGGCGGCCTTTGCCTATATAAAAGGAGGTGGAAGCGATGCTTGGAGAGGGTGACTGTATAGATGGACGCTATCGGATTTATGGAGAAAAAGGAAAAGGTGGCGGAGGAATTGTATATTTAGCAGAGCATTTGGCACTGAAAAAGCAGGTTGTTTTAAAGCAGATTATTAACGGTTCTCCGGATATGGAACTCCTTCGTACAGAGGTGGACATTTTAAAGAGGCTTCGTCACCCGGCACTTCCACAGGTTTATGATTTTGTGAATGTAAACGGAAATGTATTTACCGTTATGGAATACATAGAAGGTTATAATCTTCAGGAATATCTGGATGCAGGAGATACATTTAGCCAGGAGCAGATTGTTATATGGGCAAGGCAACTGGCGGAAGTATTAGTCTATATGCATGGACAGGCACATCCGGTTATTCACAGGGATATTAAGCCCTCCAATATTATGATTAAGCCAGATGGAAATATATGCCTTATTGACTTTAATATATCAGAAGATACTACAAAAGCACTGAGCCAGGATGGATATAGCCTCGGTTATGCTTCTCCTGAACAGATTCAGAAAGTACAGCTTTTACAGCAGAGGATTGTGTCAGATTATGTGCAGGTAGATGTTCGTTCTGATATTTACAGTATGGGTGCAGTTCTCTATCGTCTTCTTACGGGAAGAGTCGTTCCAAAAGAGTATGAAGCACTTGCGGAAACAGAATGGTGTTTTTATCCGCTTGCTAAAATTGTGGATAAATGTCTAAAAGTAAGGAAAGAAGAAAGATATTCTTCTGCAAGAGATGTTTTACATGATTTGATGCATCTTGAAAAGACAGATAAAGAATACAGAAAGCTGACACTTGGTACAAGGCTTGCAACAGCGGTCTGCATTTTTCTTGTGATTATCAGTGCCATGCTCGTTATATATGGAAACAATCTCAATGCGAAAGATGCATATTATGCAGAATATAATATTTATCAGCAGGCAGTAGAAAAACAGTCTGATAAGGCAGAAAATCTTGGGTTAAAGCTACTCAATAATAAAAGCTACCGAAGCTTTTATAAATTACATCCTGAAGAAAAAGCACAGATTCTTTATCAGATGGGGAATCTGTATTTGGAGAAAGAACAATATGAAAAAGCTTCTTCCTATTTTCAAGATTCGTTAAATACAGGAACAAGTCTTTTGGAATGTTATAGAGACTATGCAATATGCAGTCTGGATATGGGAAATCTCCTAAAAGGAAAACGATTAATGAATGAAGCAAAGGAGCAGGGGCTTTCCAATGCAGAATATATTTTGGTTGAAGGGGAAATGGCATTTTTAAAGAAGGAGTATAGAAAGGCGTTGGGAGACTTCAAAAAAGCAAAAGAAACGGCTGCAGATGAGGAAGTAAGACAAAAAGGGGCATCCTTTTATGCAAAGACATGTATTACGCTGACAGATTATCAGGAGGCGATAAAAACATTAGAAGCAAAGGGGGAATACGAGCTTGCAGATTGGATGAATCTTGCATTTGCATACAAGTGTACGGGTAACTGGAAAAAAAGTAAGGAGCTTCTTTTGCAGGCAGTTTTATATTATCCAGAAGACTATAGACTATATATGCGTCTTTGTTATCTTGAATGTGAGCTGCAGGACAGAAAGCCACAAGCATTAAAAGACTATAGCCAGCTAAAGGTTTATTATGATAAGGCAGTGTCTTTGTTAAATGGAAAAACAGGAAATGAAGAGTGGATACAGCTAAAGAGTTTGATAGTACAATTAAAAGAATACGGATGGATGTAGTATGACAGGAACAATCTATATGATGTTGGGCGGTATATTGAGTATTGCTTCGATAAGTATTTATGTGTATTTAATATATCGTTTTCAAAAGAGAAAAAAGGAAATTAAAGAAAGATGGGATCTATAAAAAAATTTATTTTATTTATTACCTATGATGATCAGATGATAGAATATGTTCTTCCTGGTATGAATGACAGGAAATATATGTTAAATCTCTATAATAAAACAGGGATTGAAGACATGGAAGTTTCTCTGGAAGTATGGGATGGAAAATGGTATATCTGTTCTAATTCTTTAGTCCGTATCAGCAGAGAACATAAAGTTGTTCAGGAGCAGGAAATCTCAGCTGGATTAATCTTTAATGGGAAGATTTATAAAAGCGGATTCCGTTTTCAGGTTCGTATCGGACAGCTTGATAAGGAACAGACAGGCTTTTATAAATATATGTTTGCAGGTACCCAGACGATAAATATCGGACAGGATGCGAGCTGTCATTTTAGTCTTTCTGGCGAGTATATCAGTAAGTATCATGCGACAATCGTAAGGCAGGGAAGCAGCTGGTATCTGGAGGATCATAGCACAAACGGAACCTATGTGAATGGAAGAAGGATAAATAGGAGAGTGGAGCTTCAATACGCAGATGAAATCGGGGTTATGGATTTTAAATTTATTTTTCTTGAAAAAGTCATAGCGGTAAATCATAACAGCCAGCTTCAGTCAAGACTTTCTCTTGTACAGGAAGAGCAGGTTACACAAAAAACAAAGCGGGCAGCGTTACAATGGTTTTCAAGAAGCCCGCGATTTATTGAGCCATTAGACATAGAAGAACTTGAGATAGAGGCACCGCCAGCCGTAAGTAAGAAAAAGAAAATGCCTCTGTATCTTATGATAGGTCCGTCTATCACCATGCCAATTCCTATTTTAGTAATGGTTTTATTTAATGTAGCAGTGAATTCTACATCAAACCCGATAAATTATATGGGAATGGCTATTTCAGTCATTTTATTTGCTGCAATGGGAATTATGTGGACAATGCTGCGAAAAAACTATGAGGAGTCCATGGAGATAGAGGAAGGGCAGGTAAGAGAACAGTCGTACAGGAATTATATTGAGAAAAATGAACAGCTTATTTTACAAAAAGAGACTACAAATAAAAGGATTCTTGAAAATACATATGTTTCTTCTGCAAGACTTTTATCGCAGATACAAAGACAGGATACCTTTTTATGGAATCGAAATATTAATCATGAGGATTTCCTCACTGTAAGAATTGGTGTAGGAGCTATCAAATCACCGAATGAATTAAAAATTCCCAAACAGCGTTTTTCTCTAGATGATGATGCATTGGCAGATTTACCACGTCAGGTTTATGAACGTCATGAAATGATGGTACAGACACCGAAAACTCTTGACTTGAGAGAACATAAAATCATTGGTGTGATAGGAGAAAAAAGCTTTTTAAATCAGATGAGTAATTCACTGATTATTCAGGTGGCAGCCCTGCATTCTTATCTGGATGTAAAAATGGTTTTCCTTATGGGAAAAGGAGAATGGGAACGAGAGTGGAGCTGGGTAAAGTGGCTTCCACATACCTTTTCACAAAATAAAAAAGTGCGTTATGTATCAGACAACGATGAGTCTTATGACGTTGTACAGCATGAACTTATTGAGGAAATAAAGAGAAGAACGGAACTTGAAAAGCAAAATCAGAATGATGGGAAAAAGACGATGAACAGAACACATTATCTGATATTTGTAACAAATAGGGAACAACTCCATAATTCTTCTTTGTATCAGTATATGGTATCGGACAAAGATTATGGAATAACATTTATTTTGCTTTATGGAGAGTTGAGTCGCCTTCCAAATGAATGCAAATACATTCTGGAAAATACGCAGACTTATTCAGGAGCATATCAGCTTGATAAGAGTATAGGCAGAGTGAATATGCTTCAATTTGAAGGGGTAAGCAGTCATAAGGCAGAACCGTTTGCCAGAAGTCTGAATAAATATGTGATTCAGGAATTAGGGCAGAGTGAACTTCCAGAAACGATTGATTATCTATCAATGATTGGAATCGGAAAGTTAGAACAGTGGAATTTGTTGAAACATTATAAAGAGAATCGTTCTTTTGAAGGGATTCGCTCTTTTATCGGAATTATGCCAGGAAATAAGCCAATGTATTTAGATATTCATGAGAAGAAGTTTGGCCCGCATGGTCTGATTGCAGGAACAACGGGTTCTGGTAAGTCTGAACTTATTCAGACGTTTATTTTATCATTGGCTTTGAACTATCATCCATCAGAAGTTGCTTTTATTTTGATTGACTATAAAGGTGGTGGAATGGCAAATCTGTTTCAGGGAATTCCACATGTGGCAGGGATGATATTAAATTTAAATGAGGACGGAGAAGAAGTAGCTGTAGATCAGAATCAGACAAGAAGAATGTTGTTATCTATTCGCAGTGAGTTAAAAAGGCGTGAGAAGATTTTTAATCGCTATAAAGTAAATAAAATAGATGATTATATGCGTCTTTACAGAGAGGGTAAAGCAACGGAACCATTGCCTCATCTTATTATTATATCTGATGAGTTTGCAGAATTAAAAAAAGAACAGCCGGAATTTATCAAGGAACTTGTCAGTACTGCACGTGTTGGAAGAAGTATTGGTGTACATCTTATTTTAGCAACTCAGAAACCAGCGGGTGTAGTTGACGATGAGATTTTTAGTAACTCACGTTTCAAAATCTGTTTGCGAGTGCAGGATAAGACCGACAGTAACGAAATGTTAAAACGCCCAGAAGCAGCCTGGCTTTCTGTAACAGGGCGGGCATATTTTCAGCTTGGGAATAATGAAATCTTTGAGATGTTCCAGTCTGGATATTCCGGAGCAGAATATGAACCAAAAGAAGAAGTGGCTTCTGCAGATGATCAGGAAGTAAATATGATTACCATCACAGGGATACCAGCAGTTGTTTTACAAAAACAGGAGAAAAATTCAGAAGAGAGTATCAGTCAGATAAAGGCATGTATCGACTATATAAAAGTCATTGCAAATGAAAATGGAATCGCAGCGGCAAGACCGTTATGGCTTCCGGCATTATCAAAAGAAATAGATATTCATGATATTAATGTAGAAAATATCATGTTTGCAGGAAGCATAAAGGCAGTTGTCGGAATGATTGATAATCCGGAAAGCCAGAGTCAGTATCCATATTATATTGATTTTTCTGAGTTTTCTAATCTGATGATTGTCGGAAATCAGGGATGTGGTAAATCTACATTTATTCAGACGATTTTATATTCTATGGCTATGAATTACCACTCAGACGATGTGAATTTTTATATTTTGGATTTTTCCAGTGGATTACTGCATAATTTCATGAAACTTCCACATTGTGGGAATGTCGCCCAGGTGGATGAAGAAGATTCTGTAAACAGAACAATCCGATATTTGATTTCTGTGATAGAAGAAAGGAATCAAATATTTAAAAAGGCAGGAGTAGGAGGTTTCTGGGAATTTAAAAAAATATCAAAGGAGCCAATGCCATTATTGTTATTAGTTATAGATAACTATTTTGCTTTTGGAGAAAATTATGAATCCTTAGAAGGCGATATTACAACACTTCTCCGCAGTGGTTTTCGATGTGGTATTTAGGTAATTGTTTCTGCCAACCGTATGAATGACATGAAGTTCCGTTTGAGACAGAACATAACGAGGGTCGTACCGTTACAGCTTAACGAAAGAATGGACTATATGGAGGCTCTCGGCAGTTATCTTGCTGGTTTTACCGCAACAGTAAGAGGTCGGGGACTTTGTAAAGAAGAAGAAATATTAGAATTTCAGACAGCACTTGTCAGCAGTGAAAAGACAGAGTATGAGCGAATACGAAAAGTTTCTGCTGAGTTTGAGGCAATGGCAAAGACAGAAAAATATCATGCTCGTTCTATACTTGTTCTTCCAGAAAATGAAACTTATGGTGAGTTCTTAGAGAAGATGCCAGAAGAAATGTTGGAAGATTACATACCAATAGGATATGAGCAAAAAGAAATACAGCCATATACGGTGAGCTTGAAAGAAAGTTTCTGTTATCTCATCAGTGGAATAGGAAGAAAAGGTGTGGATAATCTGTTAGAGAATACAACAGAATATCTTGCTGCAACAGAAAATCTGCCAACGAAAAAAGAATTATATCTGGTTCATTTGAATAAGAACTGTGCGATAGAAGAAGAGAGAGCAGAGGCAGTTTATAAAAACGATGAGGATATATTCTCAATGCTACTTTTCCTGAAAGAAGAGTTTACTAAGAGAAACAAATGGAGAAAAGAATATCTGGCAGAAGGAAAAGAGGAACGATTATATAGCATTCTAAAGAAAGAATTTGCACAGTTATTTTTTATTATTGATGATTTTACTGCATTTTTGGAACTTGTTTATAAGAGCCATGGGACAGAATCCTATTTTCCAATCACAGAACTTTTCTTTAAAGAAGGAAAAGGGCTTGGTATTTATTTTATTGCTGGAATTGATACCGGAAACAGTGCATCAGCAGTATACACACAGGCATATAAAAACTTTACCAATGAGAAAAAGGGAATCCATCTTGGCGGTCAGTTAAACCAGCAAAATCTTTTCCAATTTCAGATTCCAATTACCAAACAGCTTACCCGCTTAGATGATAATATTGGTTGCTTTGTTGAGAAAGAAACACCGTATAGTGTCTTTATTCCATGGAATCAAAGTCAGTAAGAGAAGGGGAGTAGAATGGAAATTATTATCTGTGATTCGGATAATGTAAATGCCGGAAAAATAAAAGATATTTGCTTTCAATATTCTTTTCAGTGGGAGGAAGAAAGTGAGATAAAAATAATAAATGCCAGAGAAGAAATGTATTCTTATATGAAAGCCTCCAATCTGACTTCTCTTATTATTGCGGAAACTGCGATTGTAAAAGGAGAGATGATTTCAGAAAAGCTGAAAGAACAGTTTGTACTTGTAATGGGACATACACCAGAGGAGCTTCTAAATCTGGTGTCTCCCTCTTTTCGTCCGGCAGGATTGCTGGTAAAGCCAGTAAAAAAAGAAAAGCTGGAACATTTACTCAGTGAAGTATGGAAAGAGTACAAAAAGGCGCAGACAAGAGAGAATATGTTTTCTCTGAAAATCCGTTCACAGGAATATGTATTACCGCAGAGCAAAATTTTATTTTTTGAAAGCAGAAATAAAAAAATCGTTTTACGAACTTCTACGCAGGAAATAGAATTTTATGACACGTTAGAACATTTGCAATCTGTTCTTAATAAAGATTTTATCAGGATACATAAAAGCTTTTTGGTAAATATTTCTCTTGTGACAATGGTACATTTTTCTAATATGATGGTGCATTTTAATGGTGGTGTATTTGTGCCAGTATCACGTACTTATAAAGCAGTTCTTTCTGAAAAATGGAAGCAGAGAAAGGAAAAGTTATGGGGATAGGATATTTATTTACAAAAGAGGAACTAGAACTTCTTCAAAAACTTTTTCAGGGGAAAAAGGAAAAGAACTGGTCAGAAAAAGAGATACTGTCTGCCAATTCCTTAGAAAAAAAGAAGCTTATTTCGGGTTGGCAGGGAAGTATCAGTGTAGAGCCTTTTTTGGCGGCTTTTGTAAAAGTGATGAATGAACCAGAGAAAAAAGCAGATTTTGAGGAAGGAATCTTATATGTAAAAAAGGGGCTGGTTTTGTGGAAATATGCAGATTGTCATACTTTGAATGGAATCGTATTAAAGCCTTATCCTACAATGGAAAGCTGGTTTTTAGAGGAGAAAGAGAATCTGAAAGAATCAATGGAATATTATGATCAGGCATTGCAGAAGAAAAGTGAGACATTATGAAAAAAATATTAATTGAAGTGGTGTGTGCAGCAACAGCGAAATCTTATGAATTTCTTCTTCCGGCACAAATGAGTGTTGGTGTTGCAAGAAAGAAAATTATAGAACAGATTATTGCCTATGAAGAAAATGAAGATTTATTTCAGGGAACAGAGACAATTCTTTTTTGTGATATGGAACAAAAAGAGATACTTAATGAGAAATTTACATTAGAAGAGTCGGGGATTTACGGAGGAAATCGATTGATTCTCATATAAAAATGCATTTTAACCCAGATATCCTGCATCTTATCCTGAAAAGAAAAAATGCAGAAAAAAGATGATAAGATAAGTACAGAAATAAGAGAAGAGAGGTGAGAAAGATAGCAAGCAGAAAGTACCGATGGGATTTAGAAGCACTTAGAAGCGGAAAAAATCGCCTGATTGAAGAAAAGAATAATCTTGAAGAAAATAAAGGAGTGGTTGAAAATCTTAGAGCAGAAATTGAAGAAAACTGGCAATCCGTATCCAGTGAGATCTATCTTGAAGAATTAGAAGTGGATATAAAAGATTTAAATTTTATTATAAAAGCGGCAGATGAACTTGGAACACTTCTTGAAAAAGTGATTTCACAGGAATATGGAGAATGTGAGAGTAAGATTACTTCAAAGTTGAATAGTCTTGCATCTTCTATTTCAGTATTATAGAGGTGACGGGAATGGATTTAAATAAAATTTATGTACAGCATTCTTCTTTATCTGGAATTGCTCAGAGTCTCCAGACTGTTGTAAGTAATATAAAAAGTATGGAATCTGCAATGGATTATCTTACAGATCAATCAAATACGATGTGGGAGGGAAAAGCGAAGGAAGAAGCAGTAAAAGATTTTGAAAAGTTAAAAAAGAGAACGCAGACGGTTTGCGAGGAACTGCAAAAACGGGCAGATTCAATAAAAGAGGCAGCAGCGGTATATGAGAAACGAGAAACAAAAAATGTATCTGATGTAAGTTCATTGTCTACAGAAAACATCTTTGGATAAGGAGTATGATATGGGAAAAATGGAAATAAATCCGGACAAATTATATGAGGCATCTTCCCGACTCAGCAAATTAGGTGCTGCGATCCAACAGCAGATAACCACGTTGAATGAGGTAGGAAAAGGAGTGGAAAAAGGCTGGAAAAGTTCAAATAGTATTTTATTCATGGAGCAGATAGATGTCACGAAAAAGAACATGGATAAACTTGGAAGTGTAACTATCGATTTGGCTGGAAAGCTTCAGAAAATAGCACAGGCAGCAGAGGAGACAGAAAAACAAAATGCTACATTATTCGGTCATGGAGCCGGTGTTGCCGGAGGTGGTTCCAGCGGTGGTGGAGGTGCATCATGGGCGAGTTTGAACTAAGTTATTTTGAGGTAAACAAAGGGAAAAATAAAGCGAAATATCTCTCACACCAAATGCATAACTATTCGAAAAGTTATAAGTCTATTGAACGGAAATTGAAAGGACAGAAGGGCCTGGGCTTAGAAAGTGTTCGTGAACAATTAGTAACATTATCTAACAAATGTGACTATGTCAGTAATGATTTAGAACAAATAGGTTTATTTTTAGAGCAGGTTATTTCGTTGACAGAACAAGCGGATAATGATGCAAGGAAGCTTCTTGAATCATTTTCAATGAGAAAAGTAGATCGCGTAATAAAGTATACAAAGGAGGTAATAAAAGATGCATTAAAAACGGTTTTTGCAGCATTGGGAGTACAATTTGATAATAATCCTCAGGCAAAGTGGTTTATTGATTTTGCTGGATGGGGAAGTAAAGAAGCTGTTACTGGTACAAAGGGAGCTGATTTGATCTATTCAGCAGTTGGTTTTGGTGCCAAAACATTATTGAAAAAAGTAATTAATGGGAAAAATGTTGTATCTTGGCTTGCAGAATGGTTTAAGAATGGAGTAGAAAATTTCACAGATAATGAAGGTTCATTCTGGGATAATGTCAGAGAAACTTTGGCAGAAGGAGCAAGTGGAGGAATGGTCGCATTAGTAACTGCGGGGATAACTGCTGCAGTTATAGCGGCAGTGGGTATTGCACCCGCTGGTATAGGAGCCGCAATAGTCGGAGCAGGAGCATCCATTATTGTAGAATGGGCATCAAATATATTATCAGAGCAAATGTATCACAATGAAGAGGGGTTTGTAGAAAATGTAGGGGATTCTATAAGCAACTGGTTTGAACAACTGGGATTGTAAAAGGAGGAAAAGATGCTGGATTATTTATTACCTATAGGTTCTGTGGTAACTCTTGAAGAGGGAAAGCATAAATTAATGATTTTCGGAGTGAAGCAGACACACAGTGAGACTGGAAAACTTTATGATTATGCCGGTGTTCTCTACCCGGAAGGAAATGTTGGTACGGAGTATCAGATGCTATTTAATCACGATAAGATTAAAAGCATAGAATTTCGTGGTTATGAGAACGAAGAAAGAGAAAGATTTATAAAAAAACTAGGAGAAATCTTAGAGGAAAAAGGAGAATAAATTATGTATATTAATGTAAAACCAGAAGAAATGAACACAGTTGCATCAAATATTGAAAACAAAATTTCAGAATGGCAGGCAGCAGTACAGAAACTTTATACATTGCAGCAGGAAATGGATGCTATGTGGGATGGTACCGCTAATGACAGCTTCAACCAAAATTTTCAGGGAGATTTACAGAAGTTCAATGCATTGACAAACTTAATGCAGGAATATGTGGTGGCGATTAAGACAGCAGCAAATAATTACATATCTGGAGAAGAAGAAGTAAAATCTATCGTAACAAGAAAGTAAGCTTTATAAGTAAGATTTGATAACGGGAAATCTAAAAAATTAAGTTATTGTAGTATGCTAATAGAAAAAATATATAAGCAGGAGGAAAAGAAATGGCAGATTTAATTTTAAAAGTTACGTCAGAGGAAGTAAGAAATAAAGCACAGGAAATCAGTACACAAAGAGAGTTATTAGAAGGTTATATGCAGGAGATGCAGAATCAGGTAACGAGTCTCGAATCAAGCTGGGAAGCAGATTCAGGAAGTAAGTATATGGAAGTGTATCAGAATGTTTCAAATAATATTAAAAAATCTCTGGATACATTACAGACGCATGTTGATAATCTGAGTCAGGCAGCAGAACGATACGAGACATTAGAAGGACAACAGACACAGGTAGTTAATTCACTTAGAACAGATTCTATATTTGGATAGAAGCATTAAACAAAAAGGGGCGGCATTAGAAGCGGCCCCTTATTAGAATATACGCAGGGAGAGGATAAAAATGTATGAGAGAATACAATATTCAACAGAAGAGATTAGGGAAGTGATACAGACCTTGCGTAGAATATATGATAACGCAGAAAAAAATCTTAAAGAGTGGACACAGATAAAGGCATTACTACAGGAGTGTAGTTTTTCAAAAGAAAATAAAGAAATTTTACAGAGAGTAGAAAAACAGTGCAATATTATAAAGACAGAAATGGAAGCACTGATTTATAAACTATATAGAGTTAATGCTGTTTATGAAAAAGTAGAACAGAAAAATAAAAAGTTGATTCAAAAAATTCAAAATAATCAGACAGGAAAAGGGTATAAGATTTCCCTGCGAAGTTCGCATCTTTTAAAGGAATGGAATGGAAAAATATGTATTCGATTAGAATGTGGGGAAAGTTTTATTGTAGAAGACTGGCTGATAGATTTTCTGGCACAAAGATAAAAATATTAAAAGTGGAGAAAAAGTATGAATGAGGATTACAGTGGACAGGCAAAAAGAACAAGAAAATATTGGATTATGGGAGTGTCAGCAGGAGTTGTTTTTATTTTGCTGATAGGTTCTTTTTTCATCTATCAGGGAATGAAAAAACGACAATATGTAAAACATATAGAAACAGCAGAAAATTATGTTGCCGCAAAAGAATATGATAAAGCAATTGTAGCTTATCGTCTGGCAATTAAAATAAATAAAAAACAGGTACGTCCTTATCAGGGGCTTAGCGATGCATATATTGCACAAGGAGAGTATTCACAGGCAAGACTTGTATTAAAAGCGGGTATGTTGGAGACAGGATCTGCTTTATTAGAGCAAATGTATGCCAAAATACGAGATATTCCAGATGAAAGTGGATTACAGGCAGATGTGCAGAGTATGTATGGAAATGGAAGTAATGGAGAATGGAATGATAGTCTTATTACCGAAATTGGTCATTTTTCATATAAAAATTATGTAGACGAATATGGACAGGCTTCTATACGAATAGGAGAAAGCAATTGCAGCGTTGCTTATCCAAAATTAGGAGCAATTCTTTATTTTGATAACAGTGAAGAAACGAAAATAAATACGTTAACAGGTAAACCATATGATGGAACAGTTCCGTCTTATATTGTTTTTGATGATTTAAGTAAAATATTTTATAACTGTGGAGAGGGTCTTAGTCTAGAAACGATAGAGCAGATAATAGGAAGTGCACCAGAAATAAGGAATATGGGAAATAGTCAATGGATTTTGAATTTTCAGTATAGAGGATGTGATTTTAGCATAGATTGCGATGAAAATGGATTTATACAAAATCAAATGGCATCCAATAAAGTAATACCATTATCAAAATCAGTAGAACAACCTCAGGGAACGGTACAGGGAAGTATGGTTGATGCTACAACAGGAGGTATGCTTGAAGATGTGACAATAAATTTCAGACAGGGTGACAATGTAAAAGAAGGGGATCCTGTTGCAACAACAACATCAAATACATCAGGGGATATTACTTTAGATCTTCCTGAAGATACTTATACAATGGAATTTTCCAAGGAAGGATATACGATAGAGTATATGACAGTAACTATTACACAGGGAAATACAGAAGATATAGGAGTAAAGGCTTTATCACCAACATTAGGAGAAGGAGAATGGCGAATTGTTCTTGAATGGGGAGAGGAACCGGCAGATTTAGATGCACATTTAGAGACATCATCCTGGCATGTGTGGTTTTCTAATCCTCAGGCTACAGGAAGTGATGGGACAGAAGTTAATTTAGATGTAGATGAACGAGAAGGAAAAGGTCCGGAGACGATAACTGTGAGCCAGATGAATCCAGATGAAAAATATGAATTTTATGTATATAATTATAGTAGTAATGGGGCAAAAAATAGTGATGCTCTTGGAAAATCAGAAGCAGTAGTTAAATTATATTTATCAAATGGAGAAATGATGCAGTATAGCGTACCATCAGGAACAGGTACTGTATGGAATGTATTTAATATTGTGAATGGGGAAGTTAAGGAAATTAACGAATTAGCTGAGATAGAGAATTGAAGTAATAATGAGGCAGAATCAGGTTACAGTAGTTATGCATCTTATAGTTTGCAAAATTAAATTTACCAACTTTTTCGGTCTGTAAATTCTCCCCATTTCCTGTTATAATATAAATTTGAAAGAGTATATGAAGGAATGAGAGAGGTGACCCAGTATGAAGTGCAGATTTTGTGGTACCAACTTGCCGGATGATGCAAGATTTTGTTCAGGATGTGGACGAGAGATAGAGAGAGAGAATGTATCTGCAAAAGAGAAGAATAACAATGAAACGGAAGATGCATACTATAGAGAGATTGATGATAAAGAGTACGAAGAGATAAAGAAAAAGAAAAAAGAAGAAGAGAGACAAAGAGAAGAGGCGGCAAAGGAAGAAGCGGAACGCAAACTTCTTGAGGAGAAATATGCCAGAGAAGAGGCGGAACGTAAGCGGCGTGAGGAACAGCGTATCATGGAAGAATCGCGCAGGCGGTATGAAGAGGAACAGCGCAGATGGAAAGAATTTGTGAAAAAGCAGGAGGAGAGTGAAGCTAAGAAGTTATATCGAGGTTATGATGCTGGCTCAGGAACGGCGGCATCGGAATCGACGAAAAAGAGACAGGAAGTTAAACCGCAAAAAAAGAAGAAGTCCTCGATGCCGTTTCTGCTTTATTTATTTATTGTTTTAGCCGGAGGTTTTGCGCTTTATAAATGTGGATTTCCGGAGATGCTCATAGACAGTATTCATAAAAGTTCTTCTGTTTCTGATTCTAAGAAGAATACTTCGTCAAAGGGTGGTAAAGATAAGAAGGATGTAGATAAGAAAACTACAGATAACACCACTTCGGATAAGGCAGGAGAGAAGAAGGAAGCAGGGCATATGCTTGAGGATACAGAGAATTCGCATATGAGTGTGGAGAACTGCCTCAGTACAGATGCATATAACACAGTGATTTCAGAAGATGGAAGTTTTAGCTTTGGATATCCGAAGTATTTGTTTAATCACAGTGAGGTGAATGCATCGGGGAGTTCGTACAGTCTTACATATAAAGAAGGCGGCGAAGAGAAAAAAGCAGAACTTGCTGTTTATACCGAGGAGAATGAAGGGAATGCATTAGAGAATGCGAAACAGCTTTATGATAGATTTTCTTCTCAGGTAAATAAGATTTATTTTAAGATGCAGCCGACAAGGACGGACAGCGAAGGAATGGCGCGCACCCTGATCGGGGCTTCCGTAGATTCTTCAGAGACGACAGGAGTATATATTATTGCAGCGAATGATGGGGAGAAGAATTATATTTTGAAGTTTACATATCCGGATCCGGATATGAAGGATGATTATAATGCGATTGATTATGTTGTGGATTGTGTGTATCGTTACTGTTCTTTTAGCGGAGGAACGTACCGTCCAAGGACATATCAGCAGTTTTTGAAAGACGATATGGGGAAGAAAAAATGATAATGAGAAAGTATGTTATCGTTACGTGTTTAATAGTTTTTGTGATAAGTACAGTTTTTTGTTTTGAAGAGAAAACAGAGGTGCGGGCGAAGGAAAAGCCTCTTGTGCTTGTTCTTGATCCGGGACATGGAGGCAGTCAGTCCGGGGCGGCAAGGGATAATGAAAAGGTGGAGGAAAAGGATTTAAATTTAAAGATTGCTGTATATTTAAAACAGGAGCTTGAATCGTATGAGAATACAGAGGTTTACCTTACAAGGACGGGAGATGAAGAGATAGAACTTCCGGAGAGGATACAGTTTGCGCTAGAGAAAAGAGCGGATGCGCTGATTAGTCTTCATAATAATGCGGCTGGTCCATGTGCAGCATATGATCATGGCTGTACAGTGCTTGCGGCAAAAGATGGTTACAAAGATGCTCTTGCGCGAAAAGGACAAGAGCTTTCCTGTAATATTTTAAATGAACTGACGAAGCTTGGGCTTACAAATCAGGGAATTTTGACGCGGGATTCCGAGGCGGATGAACGCTATCCGAACCAAGTGCTTGCAGATTATTATGCAATTATCCGAGGCGGGGTAGAGAATGATATGCTGACTGTTCTTGTAGAACATGCCTTTATTGACAGTAACAGTGATTATAAAGCGTATCTGAGCAGTGATGAGAAGTTGAAAAGTCTTGCCTGTGCAGATGCGACAGGGATTGCCAGATATTATCAATTGGTTAAGAAAAGCCAGGAAGATACAGTGGATCATGGAAAATGTCTGCTGGAACCTTTGAAAGAGTATAAGGAGAAGCTTGTACATGTAGTTGATGGGAATGTAAAGCATAATGAGATTAGCTATAAGACGTATTATAGTGTAAAAAGTAAACAACTGCCCTATGATATGGAAACATTTGACCAGATAACAAAGGATATCAATGAAAACGTGATTTTAATGCATATTTCCTGTGATTAAGTAAACAAAAGAAAAAATTCATAACGAAAGTTTGTTTCTTTATGGCATAAATGTGTTATAATGAACGAAAAAATAATGTCGATTTTCGCAAAAGAGGCAGTATTTTCTTCGTGAAAGGATTGAGAGAATGAAAGATAAGTCAATAAAGTCAACAATGAAGAGCTGGATTATGTTGTCTGATAAGGAATTGGATGATACACAGGTTTACATGAAAGAACAGGAAGGAGAGAATGCAGAGTCCATATCAGAAGACAGGGAAGGTATTCATCATGACAGGAATGCTGCAGGAGATTCCGGTATATATTCTGATAATGACGGATTGTATTCAGATAGTAATGAAGAGAAGACAGAGTCAGACATAGAATCTAAGCAAAACAGAAGAGGCAGGAGAAGAAGATTAAGTCGTGATGAAGAAGTAGAACAGCTGGTACAAGAGGTAGGGCAGGAAGTTGTAGGTGCAGATGATGAAGAGGGAACGCTGTTCCGTAGGAAAAAGAGACGTCAAGATAAGAAGGCGGTACCAGATTCTGAGAATACACCAGAAACACAGGAGAAGCATCCGGAAGTTAAGAAAGTAGATTTTAAGGAAGTAACAACAGAAAAAACAAAAAAAGCCGGAAGGGAGCAACAATCGGATAAAACAGAGAAGTCAGGCAGTATGGGGAAAGTATTTGCTGCAGGAATCGGAATTGTTCTTGTGCTTATTATTGCCGGCTTAGGTTATCAGAATCAGTCTCTTCAGAAACAGAATCAGAAGCTAAAAACGCAGATTTCCGCTTTGAAAAAGGAGAAAAAGCAGGCAGAACAGGCTTCGGAGGAACAGGCATTACAGACGAAGAACGAAGATGGTGTTGTAGTGAACACAGATAAGATGTTCTCTTCCGTAAAAGTAGGAGATAAAGAGTATAAATTATTAGGAAAGGTATCCGATTTTACAAAGGATGGCTGGAAGTTAGAGGCACTTCGAAATGAAAACGCAACACTTGTTCCGGGAGGGAAGCTTGAAAAAGATGCTTATCTTACGAATACAGATGGAAAGAAGATTGGCGTGATCATTCGAAATATGAGTGATAAGAATCAGAAGGTAAGTGATTGTATCATAACGAAGCTTTCTTTTAGTAAGGAAATGTTTGATGGGCAGATTACATTGCCGGGTAATCTGACTTTTAGCAGTACGGAAAAGGAATTAAAGAAGGCCGGCTTTAAAAAAGATGCGGATGGAATCTACTGCTATACAAGCAAGAGGATAAAAGAAGATACCGTTAAAATGCCAATGGCGGACGGAGAATCCGTATCAGAAATCACATTGGAAAGAGCGGTGGATGAAAGTACAGCGACAGCCACAACAGCAAGTAGTTCCGCTACAACAGCAGCATCGGAAGATGAAAAGAATACCGGAACAGTAAAGAATGAGACAACAGAAGAAGGGAATACTGTAGAAGATTTCTCTCAGGAAACAACAGATACAGTAACAGAAGAATAAGAGAGGAACAGAGAATTTAATCAACATGATAAGGTGTTGATTAAGTTCTCTTTTTTTATTTATTTATAACTGTGTAAAACAGTGATTGCATAAATAATTATGCAAAAAATATTGACTAATTATGCATAAAGTATTATTATACATAGAAAAGACCACAAAATATGCATAAAAATGCAAATAAACATACGAGAATTTTCATTTTTAAACGATTTGTGGGATAGAATTGATATTATTGAAGTAGAGGAGAGAAAGATGAAGAAATTAGTATTAACAATGCTTTCTATTGCAGGTATGATGCTTTTTACAGCATTACCGGCAAAGGCATGTACATCTTATTATGTAGGTAAAGATTGTACAAAAGACGGAACAACGATGTATGGACGAACAGAGGATATTTCCTCCCGTAAGGACAAAGTTTATAAAGTGATTCAGGCCAAACATGTTGGGAAGAATGCAGTATATAAAGATGAATCAGGTGCGACAGAATTTCAGGCACCGATTAAAGTCGATACAACGTACCGTTATACGATCTGCCGTGATAATGAGGGAGATGAAGATGGATATTTTGGAGAATTTGGTACAAACAGTAAAGGTGTTACAATGTCTGCAACGACGTCAGCATCTGCTGCAAAGAGTATCAGACAGTACGATCCATATGTAAAGAATACAGGTATTACAGAAGAGAATCTTACAGATTATATTCTCTGTCAGGCATCTACAGCACGTGAAGGTGTGGAGATTTTAGCTGATGTAATGGATACAATTGGTGCAGGCGAAGGGAATGGACTTTTTATAGCAGATAAGAATGAAGTATGGTATTTCGAGATGTTATTAGGTCATAATTACTGTGCGATTAAAATGCCTTCTAATAAAGCAGCAGTTATTCCAAACTGTCTGGTCATAGGAGATGTGGATTTAAGTGATAAAGAGAATGTTATTGCTTCTCCAAATCTTGTAAAGATTGCAAAAGATAATGGATTCTATGTTTCAGCTCAGGACGGAAAGGGCGATATTAATGTGAAGTTATCTTACACCGGTAAGGGATATAGTGCTGGGAATGCAGACAGAATTCGTGGTGGACAGTATCTGTTAACCGGACAGGATAACACAGCTATTTATACAGATGATTATCAGGATATTTTCATTAATGCTAAGAATGTTACCGTAGAAAAGTTATATGAATTAGCTGGATATCGTTATGAGGACATGAACTTTGGAAGAAATATTTCACGAGTAATTGGCGTGAAGTCTTCAGCGGAATGTCATATTTTCCAGATTGATTCATCTATGCCGGCAGAACTTGCTACGGTACAGTGGGTATGTATGGGTAATGCAGATATGTCAACATTTGTACCATTCTATGGAGCATTATTAACAGATGTATCAAGAGCATATAAGATGGAAGCACACAATTATAATTCCCGCGCTGCTTATTGGATTTTCCGTAATGTAGGTTTCTTATGTGAAGATGGGGATAATAGAACTGCATATGGAAAAGGTGTAAAACAGTTCTATACTGCATATATGACAAAGATGGAAGAACTTCAGAAAAATGTAAATGCACAGATGCTTAATATTTACAAGAACGACAAAGCAAACTTAGAATATTATGCAACAAAGCTTGGTATTGCGATTGGTGATGAGACAATGGATTTTGCCAAGGCACTGTATGCAGACATCCAGACATGTAAAGCAGATGGAACAACATATGAAGTATCCAGTTTAAGTGCAGATGATATTACTTATGATTTATCTATGGTAGCTGCACCGGCTAAGAAGGCAGAGAGCACAACTGTGACAAAACCGGATACACAGATAAAGAAGGTAGTTGCACCAGCTCGTGTAAGAGTAAGAGCGAAAGCTTTAAAAGGCAAAAAGGCAAAAGTAAATCTGAAAAAAGTGGCACAGGCAAGTGGTTATGAAATTATGTACTCTACAAATATGAACTTTACAAAGAAAGCGACAAAGAAAGTTTCTACCACAAAGCTTACAAAGACAATCAGAAAGCTGAAAAAGAAAAAGACTTATTAAAAGTTTATGGAAAATGGAGTCTTATAAAGAAAGTAGTTATTAAGAAATAATTTACGAAGTAAGTAGAATATAATAGTATAGATCAGTATCCTTTCAAATTTATCAAAAACAGAAAAATAACTTTCTCTTTTACATTTACTGTAAGGGAGAAAGTTATTTTTCGTCTATTGAAAAAAAATAAATCTTATGTTATGATTCCACAAGTGTATTGTTAGAAAAAATAGTGGGAGAATAGAGATGGAACAAGAAAGGCAAATAGAAAAGAACATAGAAAAGAACATACAAAAGAAAGATATTTTTGATAAGATTATGGCGCTTCCGGGATTGAATATTTTTGAGAGCATCTATTATAAATATAAAGAAGTATTGTTATATTTATTTTTTGGAGGGTTAACTACAGTCATCAGTATTGGTTCTTATAGTTATTGTGATGTGGCATTACATATGAATCCTCTTGTAGCGAATATTATTTCATGGATTCTGGCGGTATTATTTGCTTATGTAACGAATAAAATATGGGTATTTAATGCAGAGAGACATGGAGTAAAGGAAGTGTTTTTGGAAATCATCAATTTCTTTGGCGGACGTTTGTTCACATTAGTTGTCGAGGAAGTGATTCTTTTGATCTTTATTAACAAACTGCACTTCAACAGTATTTTAGTAAAGGTTGCAGCACAGTTTGTCGTAGTTGTACTGAATTATATTATCAGTAAGCTTATTGTATTTCGTGAGAAGGAATAATCTCTGTAACAAAGAGATCATTATGATTTACTTTGAAGTGAATATCAAAACCTGCGTAGTTCATGCCGTAGATTCGCTCTGGATCATGCTGGTAGGAAGGTCGTGGGTCAAGGGAAAGGCAGTCTAAGAGAGACTGTCTTTTTTCTATGGGGATAAGGTGCAGTAATCCCTCTGGACAGTGGATGACAAGACGGTGTTCTAAAGCTTTTGTGGAAAAGCTTCCGGAAGCTTCCGGATGGGAATCGGTAAAAGCAAGATAGGGTTTGATATCGTAGATTGGAGTACCGTCTAATAAATCTGCACCGGAAATATAGAGCAGTGGTCCTTCCGGGGAAGTGGGGATACATTTTTCTAAGCGTACAGAGGATAGTCCAAGAGGGTTTGGGCGGAAAGGCGCACGACTGGCAAATACTCCTTTTCTTTTATTTCCGCCGAGTCTTGGCGGGCGGACGGTTGGTGTCCACTTGTCACGCTGATTTTTGGAAAACCCCCAAATAAGCCATAGATGGGAGAATTCTTCGATTCCGCGGATGCAGTCCTGATTGCGAAATGGTTCTGTAAATACGATCTTAGCCTGAAGGCTACTTACTAAACCGCTTTGGCGTGGAATGCCAAATTTTTCTGAAAAATCAGAGTGAATATAGGCAATCGGCTGCAGCGATAATGAAGCGGCAGGTGTGCTGGGGGAATGTTGAAAAGAACTATGTTCAAAATGTGAATCTGCAGGTGAAAATTGTTTTTGTTCCATAAATGATTTCCTCAATAATTTCCTTAAATATTTGTATTGTCGTAATTTCGTTCATATTTTTAGTATAGTGGGTTAAGTTTACAAATACAAGTGCAAAAAAGCAAATTGGAACAAGATAGAAATTGCGTAAAGATAGAATTTGAGTTATAATAAGTAATAATATGCCGGAATGAATGGATAATTTTTTAGAACATAAAGCAGCGAGAAATGTCCGGTAAATATAGGAGGATAAAAATGAGAGTTTTAGATAACTTAGTGCCAGCAAAGGTATTTTATTATTTTGAGGAGCTTTGTAATATTCCGCATGGTTCAACGAATACAAAAGCAATCAGTGATTATTGTGTGAATTTTGCAAAAGAAAGAGGTTTGGCATATCATCAGGATGCGGAGAATAATATTATTATCTTAAAGAATGGTTCAAAAGGATATGAGGATTCCAAGCCGGTAATTATTCAGGGACATCTGGATATGGTATGTGAGAAGGAAGCTGACTGTACGATTGATTTTGAGAAGGATGGACTGTCTTTAGCAATCGATGGTGACTATATTTATGCAGAAGGAACTACATTAGGTGGAGATGATGGAATTGCGGTAGCAATGGCATTGGCAATTCTTGATGATGATACTCTGGAACATCCACCGATCGAAGCAGTATTTACTGTAGATGAAGAGATTGGTATGCTTGGTGCGGTAGCAATGGATTGTTCTTCTTTGAAGTCTCGTCTTATGTTGAATCTGGATTCTGAGAATGAGGGACATTTTCTTGTTGGATGTGCTGGAGGAATGAGAGTGGATTGTGAATTCCCAGCAGAGAGAAGACGTTGGAACGGTAAGCTGGTTTCTATTCACGTAAGTGGCGTGACAGGTGGACATTCCGGTGTAGAGATTCAGAAACAGGGAGCGAATGCGAATGTTGTTCTTGGAAGAGTTCTTTATGAATTAAAGAAAAAGGCTGATTTTACAGTTGTATCTGTAGATGGTGGATTAAAAGATAATGCGATTACAAGAAGTGCAAGAGCAATCCTTATGTTTGCACCGGGGCAGGAAGATCTTTTCATGGATATCCTTAAGGAACAGCAGGGAATCATTGAAAAAGAATACCATAAGACAGATGCAGGCATGTCTATTGAAGGATTTTTAGAGCTTTCTAAAGAGGATGCAGAAAGTGTTGCCGGTGTGCTTCCTATGACGGATGTCTGTGGTAATGCAGTAATCACAGCACTTCGTACATTCCCTTGGGGTGTGCAGAAGATGAGTAAGGATATGGAAGGGCTTGTACAGACTTCTTTAAATCCTGGTATTTTGGAAACAAAAGCAGATACCGTTTCTCTTGTATTTTCTGTACGAAGCAGCGTAGCAAGTGAGAAAGAAGAGCTTTATGATAGATTAGTATGTTTGACAGAAAGTCTTGGCGGAAAGGTAAGCCGTTCTGGTGATTATCCTGCATGGGAATATGTAGAAGATTCCAAGCTCCGTACTTTAATGGGAGATACTTATCGTGAAATGTATAAAAAAGAGCCTGTAATGGAAGTAATCCATGCTGGTGTTGAGTGCGGATTATTCTCCGAGAAGATGCCGGGGCTTGATTGTGTATCTTATGGACCAGACATTTTTGACATTCATACACCACAGGAACGTCTCTCCATTTCAAGTACAAAGAGAATTTATGAATATACGGTAGAAGTATTAAAGAGGCTTAAATAGTGGAAAACAAACATAAGGTGCAGTGTTACGCTGCACCTCTTGAAGGGATTACCGGGTACATTTATCGTAATGCACATCATAAGTTTTTTCATGGAGTAGATAAATATTTTACTCCGTTTGTGACCCCAAAACCGAAAAAAGGCTTAAATACCAGAGAGAAGAATGACATTTTGCCGGAACATAATCAGGATATCGTAGTTGTGCCGCAGATTCTTACGAATAAGTCAGAAGATTTTATAAAAGTGGCACAGATGATGGGAGAGCTTGGGTATAAGGAAGTGAACCTTAATCTGGGATGTCCATCCGGAACGGTTGTTTCTAAGAAAAAGGGAAGTGGTTTTTTGTCAGATCTTGATGGGATGAAAGCTTTTTTTGATGAAGTTTTTTCGGGAGTGAACCTAGCTGTTTCTGTAAAGACAAGACTTGGCATGGAGAAGCCAGAAGAAATAAAAGACTTGATCTCTCTGTATAATCAGTTTCCGATTTCGGAAGTGATCATTCATGCAAGGGTAAGAGAAGATTACTATAAGAATCCGGTAAACTACGAGGCTTTTGCAGAAGGTTTTTCACAAAGTATACATCCAGTCTGTTATAACGGAGATATATTTTGTGCGCAGGATATACAGGAAGTAATAAAGCGATTTCCTAAACTGTCGGCTGTGATGGTCGGCCGGGGAATGATCGCGAATCCTCAGCTTACAGAAAGTTTTGACTGTGCAGGAGACAAAAGCTTAGAATTTTCAAAAAAAGACATAGATTATGCCAGATGGAAGGCATTTCTGGATGAGTTGTGCTATGGATATGAATATATTATGTCTGGCGGAAGAAATGTTTTGTTTAAATTAAAAGAAGTATGGTCTTATATGATTCCACTTTTCCCGGAATGTGAGAAGTATGGAAAGAAGATAAAGAAGGCAAAGACAGTTGCGGAATACCATACGATTGTGAATGCTCTTTTCCGAGAAGCAGTCGTGTAGTAAATTATGGTATATCCCCGGAGGTGAATAACATGTGGAAGAAAATAACAGCTGTAACGATGATTTGTATACTGTGTGCTTTTTTCTCTTTTCGTATTACAGATGCAGCAGAAGTATCAGGAACCAAACAGGATGTTACGGATTATAAACAGATATCCGCTTTGATATCAGATACATGGGATGATGATTACTTTGAAAAAATGGTAATTACTCCGGGAACAGATACGATGGAAAAAGATGGAGAACAGGAGCAGGTTTCAGATACATTTGATGTTAGTTCTTCAAAAGCAAAGAGTATAACAAAGTCAGAAGAGGTTTTAGATAATTATCTTGATAAGCAGGATGGCGTATATGAAGTCAAGGAGAATACGGACGGAGATTTAGAAGTGACCGCACCATATCAGACGAAGCGTCTTATTGTGGAAAGTGATCAGGTAAAGGATACTTGTGGTGCATCAGAAGTTTATGTCAATGAAATGGATCATGAAACGATTTTACAGTATGATTCAGAGGAAAAAACGGAAGAAGCCTTTCAGCAGTTAAGCCGGACTTATTCATCCTGTTATCCGGATAAAGTAGTTTCTATTGAAGATTCTACGATGGGACTTCCTCTTTCTCAAGGGGGAGAGAATGGCCAGGGAACCTATTCCTGGGGAAGCGATTATATGGGATTGAATGAATTGAAGAAGCAGGCTGCCTCAAGCGGGTATACAAGACGTGTCACTGTTGCGGTAGTTGACACAGGAATTGATACTTCCAATGTTTTGTTTGCAGGACGAAAAGTTTCTTCACAAAGTTATAATTTCTTTGGGAATAATCATAATGTACAGGATACTTTTGGACATGGTACCCATGTAAGTGGAATTATCGCAGATGCTACGCCGGCAAATGTTGAACTGCTAGTACTTAGAGTATCTAATAATGAAGGAAAGTCTTCTTTGCTGACGATAAAGACAGCATTGCAGTACGCTGTCAGCAAAAATGCAGATGTCGTAAATCTGAGTATGGGATTTATTGATGTGAATGCCAGCTTATATGATTATCTTGATTCGACAATTGATAAGGCATATAATAGAGGGATTCCTATTTGCTGCGCTGCCGGTAATGGAGAAGGTGGAAGTAAAGGTGTGGATGTTCGTTATTGTTATCCAGCCTGCTATAGTAAAACGATCGCTGTTTCAGCAATTGATTCAAGCCGGCAGCTTGCCAATTATTCCAATCGTGGAAGTGCCATTGATTTTACGGCTCCGGGAAGCGGTATTGTCAGCGCTTACTATAAAGGAAACTTTGCGACAATGTCAGGAACATCTATGGCAGCACCTCATATTACAGCGGCGATTGCTTATTTAAAAATGATGCAGTCTAATTTATCGGTAGATGGTATTTATCGGGAATTAAAATTATACTGCAGGGATCTTGGTTCAAAAGGAAAGGACAGTTATTATGGATGGGGCTGTCCGATCATGACGAATCTGTTTCAAAGAGGAATCTCCCATAAGCGGTATATCGTTATTTTCCGTACAACACTGAAAAATGTATCTAATGTAAAGAAGGGAATCAAAGTTAGCTGGAAAAAGGCATACGGTGCAGATTCCTATTATGTTTATAGAAGAAAGAATAAGGGACCATGGAAAAAGGTAGCGGTCGTGTCTTCTTCAAAAGATTTTTACATTGATAAAAAGGTTAAGCAGGGTAAGAAGTATTCTTATAAAGTACGGGCATATAACGGGGGCGTGTTTGGAGGATTCAGCTCAGTAAAGAAAGCATATTTCTTAAAGCCACTGAAAGAAGTAAAGGTACGGCGCAACACCAAAAGAAAAGCAAAGGTTTTCTGGAAAAAAAGAACATACACAACAACGTATCAAGTTCAGTATGCGACAAACGCTCGTTTTAAAAAGGCAAAAAAAGTATCGGTAAGCCGTAAAAATGGGAGCCTTATTACTAAACAGTTAAAAAAGAAAGTATATTATTTTCGGGTGCGCTATTCTTATAAAAAGGCTGGGGTGAAATCCTGGTCTGGCTGGTCAGAAATCCGAAAGATAAGAATACGTTAAGGAAACCTTAGAAGAGAGTAAAAGAGTAAGAATGAATACAGAAAAACAATCGGAAAATACATTTTCAGAACAGACAAAACGATTAGAACAGCAGATCAGCTTTATCCGCGAGATGGATAAAGAAAAGTTTATTGGCAGGCAGACTTATTTATCAGATGGAAAGAGGAAAGAGAATGATGCGGAACATGCATGGCATCTGGCATTAATGACGTTTCTCTTATCAGAATATGCCAACGAACCGATTGATGTATTAAAAACAATGGTCATGGTGCTGTTTCATGATGTGGTTGAAATTGATGCCGGTGATACATATGCTTATGATGAAGACGGAAAGAAGACCCAGGCCCAAAGAGAGCAGAAGGCAGCCAAAAGGCTGTATGGTCTTTTGCCGGAAGATCAGGGAGCAAAGTTAAAAGCAATCTGGGAAGAATTCGAGGCAAAGAATACACCGGAATCCAGATTTGCACATACGATGGATAACTTGCAGCCGGTCATACTAAATGCTGCGACAAACGGGAAAGCCTGGAAGGAACATGGAGTATATCTCAGCCAGTTTATGGGGCGACAGGAAGATACACCAAAGGGTTCTGAGATATTATGGCAGTACGAGTGGGAGAAGCTTGTAGAACCATTTTTGAAAAACGGTACGATAAAAGATGATTCTCTTCGGGAATAATAATGTAAGGTAAGTAGCTTTCGTGTTAATAAGAAGAAGGATTGTAAATAAAAAATCTCAGTATAGTATTTGTGATGAGTATCACCACAGAGACTATACTGAGATTTTTATTTATATTTTTATATTTTTTATATTTTAAAAGCCTGCCTAAAATCTTACTTAAAATATTATAGGAAGAAAATCAGCATATCGATTAAAAATACCGGAATCAGACAACTGAGTGACCAGAACATATATCCAAAGAAGGATGGCATCTTGATACCGTTTTCTTCTGCAATAGAGCGTACCATAAAGTTTGGAGCATTACCGATATAGGTATTGGCACCCATAAATACGGCACCACAGGAAATCGCCATCAGAATCGCCTTCGGAATAAAACTGGTTAGCGTTTGTACACCGGAGGTAAATCCAAGAGAAGCTGCGGTAGTAAAGAATACCAGGTAAGTTGGCGTGTTATCAAGGAAGCTTGATAGTGCTCCGGTTATCCAGAAGAACTGCCATGGCTGTGTCAGTCCAAGATCAGCACCTCGTGCTTTCAGAATAAGAAGTGCCGGGATCATGGTGATAAAGATACCGATGAAAAGAATGGCAACTTCTTCGATGGCATCCCAGGTAAAGTGGTTGCTGTCTCGGATTTCTTTCTTTGTTGTTTTAAAAGAAAGATAGGCGGAAGCAAGTATCATTATAATTTCGATAATGGAAGCATAGGATAAGGTTACTCCCATGATCGTAGGTCCTTCACTGAAAACAGGAAATGTTGTAGGAAGGACACCGCTTAAAATAACTGCTGCAACAATGATAAGCATAAAGGCAATGTTGTGAGCACCATCTAAGTGAAGTTTGACACGCTCGCTTTCCGGATGAATCTCTGGTTTAAAACCATCAGCGATATCCTTTTTGTATGCCTTTGTATCAATTAGGAAAAATAGTGTAAGTAGGATAAGAACATTCAGGAGCATTACAGGAAGCAGATCAAGACTCCAGAAGAATCCAACACCGTTCATAAATCCCATTAAAAGAGGCGGATCACCTACCGGTGTGAGACAGCCGCCGATATTAGAAATAAGGAAAATGAAAAATACCATAATCTGCACTTTGCGCTGCCGCCATTTATTTGCTCTTATGATCGGGCGGATCATGAGCATACTTGCTCCGGTTGTTCCAATCCAGCTCGAAAGCAGGGTTCCGATGAGTAGTAATACAACATTTACTTTTGGGCTGCCAGTCAGATCACCTTGTAAACTGATGTTACCGGCAACACAGAACAGACCAAACAGAAGAACAATAAAGGTAAGATAATCACCAAGTGTTACTTCTATTAAATGTTCTAATGCAATATGTCCACCGAAGATTACAGCGAATGGAATGAGAAATAAAAGAGACCAGAAAGCAACGACCCAGGGTTTATGCTTTTCCCACCATTCTTCTTTTACCAGAGGAAATATGGCAATACTCAGGAGCATTCCAGCAAAAGGAATACAACTCCAAAGAGGAAGTGTATTTCCAAGTGCAGTATCAGAGAGCGCTCCGTCAGCAGCAAATACATGGAGTGGACTAAACAGCAGAAAAGCAGAAAGTCCGGTCAATAGTTTTTTCATTTGTTCAACCTCCCGTATCTTGGCTTGGTACTTATTGTAGCTTCACTAATACGGTACACCTTCGTATGAAACGGTATTGTGAAACTGCCATAATCTTATTATGGGCGCACTTCACCAAAATAATAAAATAACTAAATCAATACTAAGACGAAGCCTTTTTAATGTCAAAGGACAATCATTTGGATTTGTCTAAAATAGCACAAAAAGTTATGAAAAATGTTAGAAATTTATTTAAAAATAAATTAGGAAAAAACTTTTGTATCTGTTTAAAAATAGAGCAATGTTTGCTATAATATGACATATCATGGAAAAGGGAAGGATATAGGACGTGAAAGAAGAAATTAATATAATAAACCAGGTGAATAACGATACAACGCCAATCGTAAGCCTTTCCATTACGAGTCTGGATATTGAGGTGGAAGAGGGACGAGTTTACAAAGATTCCTTTTTCATTGAGAGTGAGAATAAGATTCCGATAGAAGGATATGTATGTACAACCAGCGATAAGATGGCAGTAGAAGTAGAGCGGCTTGAGGGAATCCGTCAGGAGATTCCTTTTTATTTTAAAGGCAAGCTGGCGACGGCGGATAGCAGTTTTGAAGGAGACATAGTTCTCATTACCAATGGGGGCGAATATACGATTCCTTACTCTGTCAAGGTCATACATAAATATATAGAAACTTCAAAAGGAAGAATATCTACGATGGAAGAATTCGTAGATATTTATAGAGAGAATCGAAAAGAGGCGATGGAATTATTTTTCCTGCCGAATTTTGAAAAAGTATTTCTGGAACATCTTCCAGAACAAAAGAGCTTATATCACAGTCTCATGAAGAGCAGATCAAGAAGTCTTATCTTAGAAGAATTTCTTACAGCGGCAGGATATAAAGAACCGACGTTTCTTGAAGTATCTGGTGAAAAGATTGTAATGGAAGAGAGCGATGCGCAGACTACTTTGTCAATAGCACTTACTTCAGCAGGGTATGTAGAAGGAAGAATTTACAGTGAAAAGGGACAGGTTCAGCCATCTGTGAGCCGTTTTTCCAGTGATGATTTTACAGAAGGAACGTTTTCATTTACGATAGAGAAGAAACAGAATCTTCGGAATGGAAGCGATGTTATACGAATCGATACAGTTCGGCAGGATATAAAGATTCCGGTTGAATGGTGGACAGAGTCTTCTGCTTTGATAAAGGATAAAGAACAGAAGCTTTTATTAAAGAAGAAGCGGGCAGAACTTATGCATAATTATCTGTATTTTAGGACAGGAAGTATTGGATTTGAAGATTTTGCGGAAGATTCTGGACAGGTTTTAAAAGAATTGTATCGTTCTACTGAAGAGAATGAATGGAAGCTTTACCGAATGCATTTCCTGTTAATGGAAGAACAGCAGGAAGAGGCGAAGGCGGCGATGGAAGCTTTAGAAGAGATTGCACAAAAAGGCGGTTTTAAACCGTTAGAAGCGAATTATTTTCTTTATCTTAAAGCAATGTATTACCGGACTCCGGAGGTGATCAGCAAGGCGGTTACCGGAATAAGAGAATTTTACGAATTATCAGAATATAAGGCAGAGGCGCTGTGGATGCTCATTTATCTTGATAGAGAGTATGTGTATAATAAGCGGCTTCAGTATGATACGATACGACAATTATTTGAAGATGGAAATAATAGCAGCTTATTATACTTTGAAGCGTGTGATATTTTAAATGAGAATCCAAATTATATGGAAGAGCTTGGCAAGTTTGAAATCAGTATTTTCCGATGGGGAGTAAGATACGGCTATATTTCACTGGCACTTTCCTATCAGTTTGCCCGGCTTGCTTTAAAGATGAAGTTTTATAATAAGGCAGTATTTTATATTGCACAGAAGCTATATGGTGTTGAACCGGATGAACAGTTTTTACAGGTAATCTGTTCCCTTCTTATAAAAGGGAATCGAACAGGGAAGGAATACCATGAATACTTCCGTCTTGCGGTGGAAGCAAATCTTAAGATCATAGGATTGAATGAATTCTTTATCCGCAGTATGGACTTTACAACATATGATATCATTCCGCAGAGAGTGCTTATTTATTTTACTTATAGTAACAGCCTTGATTATCTGGAAAAGGCATATCTTTATAGTAATGTACTGCGTAATAAAGAAAGTTATGAAGAAGTATACGGTGCATATTATTCTAAAATGCTTCCATTTGTGGAAGAACAGCTGTTAAAAGGAAGAATTAATGAACATCTGGCATATCTGTATACTTGTTTTCAAAAAGAAGTTCTTGAAAAGCCGGATAACTGGAAGTCAGTATGTGATATTTTATTTTATCATAAGCTGATCTGTAATAATCCGCATATCAGTGGCGTCTATGTTTCCTGTCCGGAAACAGAACAGGAAAGATACTATCCACTTTCGGCGGGGGTAAGCAATGTAGAAGTATATAATAGCAGAGCTGTATTTTATTTTGTAGATAATAATGAGCAGAGATATGTCAGAGATATTCAATATCAGTTAAAGCCGTTCTTATCAACAGAACAGTTTGAAAAAGAATGGATTCGCCGTAACCTTTCTAATAAGAAGATTTTATTAATGGAATCAGAAAAGATGAACGAGGGAATCAAAGAAGATGGCATAGCTGTTCTTCAGCAGCTTACATTTAACGATGATTTTGTACGTTGGATTCAGACAGAGGCAGTTGAGAAGCTGCTTACCTATTATGAGAATCATCAGGAAAAGCGAAGCCTGGCCAGATGGCTTGGAAAGATTGATTACTCGAATATTTCTGTAGAATTTAGAAAGACATTAATGGATTATTATATGGAAGTCGGCATGATGGAGGAGGCTTTCTTTGGAATCGAATTATATGGATGTGATATAATGGGTTCTGCAAAGATTCTTCGTCTGGCATCCTTTGGTGCGCAATATTATCAGGGAAAGAAGGATGAGGAAACACTTTCCTTAGCGTATGCGGCATTTATTCGAAAGAAGTGTAACAAAGATACACTGACGTATCTGATGAAGCATTTTCAGGGTGAAACAGCAGTACTTTTGGATATTTGGGAAAGAGGCAGGCGCTTTGGCCTTGAAATGGCTGATTTTGAGCGAAAGATTCTTGAACAGGTCATGTTTACTGGTAATGATACAGAAGGTGTATTTCCGGTATTTGAATCGTTCTATCAGACTAATGAGGGAGATGATCTGATTGACCGTTATCTGGAATATGCATCGATGAAAGAATTAGAAAGTTCCATGGAGCTGAATGACTTTATGCATATGGCAATTGGTCAGGAGATTGTAAATGGCCGCATGGAAAACCGACATTCCAGAATTCATTTCCTGTATTATTTTGCCGGAAGAGAAGAATGGTACGATACCATTAAAGATACGGCAGTATACATTATAGAAGGCTTTTTGCAGGAAAAGTTTTATCTTCCGATTTACCATGCGTATGCACAGTGGGTTCATTTTCCAATCTATTACAGAGAATTGACATTCCTGACATATAGAGGACGTGCGGGGCAACATGTTATATTGAATTATCAGATTGATGGAGAACAATATTCTTTCCGTAATCTGAATCTGGAAGAAGTTCTTCCGGGAATGTATGTCTGTCATATGAATTTCTTCCAGAGAGATCATGTAAAGTATCGTCTAGAAGCAGACGGAAAGCTGGTTGCGGATGAGAATGCCCTGGAATTTGAAACATTTGAATATGAAGATGGAGAGGAAAGCCGTTTCTTTACATTGAATTATTTAGATACGGAAGAAGCATCACTGCCAGAGTTAAAAGAATATCTTTTAAAAACTTTTTTTGCAGACCAGTGTATGAAGCTTTTGTAGATAAACCAGTGTATAGTGGTTCAGAAAAACAGATTGAGAGGTTTATAATATAAATGGAAGAACTGGATACAAAAAAATATGCGGGAATTGATCTGGGGAAAACTTCCGTACAGTTTAGCATATACAGGGAAGGACAAGAAGAAATGTCCGAAGAAAGTTTCCCAATAGCAAAAGAGCAGCAAGAGGCATATATAGAGACAGGAATCCATCTGGTGGAAGAGTATATGAAGGAAAAAGAATATCAATGGTCTGATTATCAGGCGGTTCATTTTTCCATGCAAGATCCATCCGAAGAAAACAGAGATAAATTAAAAGAAAGTGTAAGTGAAGAGTTTTTAAAGTTTCATACAGTAAAGGTCATCACACATTTCAGAGCATTTGCAGAATATGTATTCCATCAGGAACGAATTATGTGGGATCGCAATACACTTTTATTAGATTATCATGATAACCAGTTGAGTTATGTATTGATCGACCAGATACGCCGTTCAAGACAGAAGGCTTACCGGGCAGTAGAAAAACAGATTGATCTTAATGAATATCGGGTAGTGGAAGGAACACCGGAACAGGATGCGAATTTTGGACAGATGGTGAAGCGTTTTCTTGTAAAGAACCCGGCAAATATTATTTTCCTTACAGGAAGTGGATTTGAAGGAAACTGGATGAAGAAAACGCTGACCTATCTTTGTGCCGGAAGAAGAGTATTTCTAGGACAGAATCTGTATGCGAACGGAGCCTGTCTTCTGGGAATCCACCCGATCGAGCTTATGGATGAGGGAATGATTCTCATGGATGGACCGGATATGGTCTACCATACGGTGGGAGTGATTACAACAGAGGCAGGAAAGCCGCAGTATGTACCGATAACATCCATAGGAAGAGAGTGGTATAATACGCATGGTAGTGTGGATATTATTCTTGATAAAAGCCAGCGGGTAGATTTTTTCTATCATAATACGAAGGAAAATGAAATCGAGGGAGCTGCCTGTGATATAAAAGGATTGCCGAAGCGTCCGCCTAAAACGACGAGGATCCGCATAGAAGTTCGGTTTACTTCTTCGGTGGAGGGAGTGATTTTACTGAAAGATATGGGGTTTGGAGAAATGTTTCCGGCAACAGGAAAGATTACAGTCTTTCCATTTAAATTAATTTCGTAATTAAGTTAATTTCGTAATAAAAGATCATTACGGAGGGAAAGAGGTAAGGAAGATGAGAGAGTCACTTATCTGTATTGGTAAGATTGGAAAAAAAGGATATTATTTTGAAGATACCGGAATACAGATTTTTTCCTATGAGGAACTTTGTTATTATTTAAAAAGACATATGATCTGCTATATCCATACACTTCCCGGAGAGGATCTGCTCGTATATCTCAGGGATGAACTGGGGCTGGAAAAGTTATATAAGCAGCTGATTCGTCTGACAGATCCGGAAAAGGACCAGATGAAGTACTTTTCTGCATTATTTCGAGAAGGGCATTATTTTAATGAAGATGAGATAAGAGATATTTTAGATGAGTATCGAAGCCTTATGAATGCTCCGGTTTACCGGCAGAAAAAATGGATGGGCGACCTGCTTGTAAGATCAGGCAGATCAGCAAGAGCGCTGGAAAGTTATCAGGAAGCTCTTGCAGAAGAAGACTTTGAAAAAAATGAGATTGGGCGGATCTATCATAATATTGGAATCGCGGAATCAAAGCTTTTTCGTTTTCAGAATGCAAAGATTGCTTTTATCAAGGCATATCAGCATTTAGGCGAGGAGAAATCTCTTTTTTATTATTATGCGATTACGGCATTGTTAGAAGGAATCGAAGCAGCCGGAGAAGAATTGAAGGAATTTGAGGATTCCGATATGTTACTTGATGCATTTGAGGAAAAGTTTGCAGAATATCAGGAAGATTTTCAATATAATGCGGTATCGGAAATCTATAAAAAAATAGTATTTTTAAATGAAAATGGAAAAGAAGAAGAGGCTAAAATAAAGAAAAAGCGTCTGGTTCGAAGCCTGCAGAGAGATTTTCGCAAAGAAATAGAAATTTAAATAAAAAATATTAGTGACAAATGCGCAAATAAGTTATACTATGGTAGCTGGTACGTTATTTACGATATAACATCAGAGTTAGAATGTCAGGAGATTTATAGGGACATACCAATAAGGAATGCCTGGCATATATGATAAAAACTAGGAGGAAACCACAACATGGCAACAGAAATGAACAAAACCTACAATCCATCAGAGATTGAGGACAGACTTTATAAAAAATGGATGGATAAGAAGTATTTCCATGCAGAAGTAGATCGCAGCAAGAAACCATTTACAATTGTAATGCCGCCGCCAAATATTACAGGGCAGCTGCATATGGGACATGCGTTAGATAATACACTGCAGGATATTCTCATTCGATTTAAGAGAATGCAGGGATATAATGCTTTATGGCAGCCAGGAACAGACCATGCAAGTATCGCAACTGAGGTAAAGGTTACAAACAAATTAAAAGAAGAAGGCATTGATAAAGAAGAACTTGGACGTGAAGGATTCTTAAAGCGTACCTGGGAGTGGAAAGAAGAGTACGGCGGACGTATTGTCAGCCAGTTAAAGAAGCTTGGTTCTTCCGCTGATTGGGACAGAGAACGTTTCACAATGGATGAAGGCTGTTCTAAAGCAGTACAGGAAGTATTTATCCGCCTTTACGAAAAGGGATATATTTATCAGGGCTCAAGAATTATCAACTGGTGTCCGGTGTGTCAGACATCTATTTCTGATGCAGAGGTAGAATACGAGGATCAGGCAGGACATTTCTGGCATATTAACTATCCGATCGTTGGAACAGATAAATGTATTGAAATCGCAACAACCCGTCCGGAGACAATGCTTGGAGATACTGCGATCGCAGTACATCCGGATGATGAGAGATATAAAGATTTAGTTGGAAAGATGGTACTTCTTCCAATCGTAAATAAAGAGATTCCGATTGTTGCGGATTCTTATGTAGATAAAGAATTTGGTACAGGTGCAGTAAAGATCACACCAGCACATGATCCTAATGACTTTGAAGTTGGAAAGCGTCACAACTTAGAAGAAATCAATATTTTAAATGATGACGGAACGATTAACGAAAATGGTGGAAAGTTCGCAGGAATGGATCGTTACGAGGCAAGAAAGGCTATCGTAAAAGAGTTAGAAGAAGAAGGATATCTTGTACGTATTGAAGCGCATGAACATAACGTAGGAACTCATGACCGCTGTCATACTACAGTGGAACCAATGGTGAAAAAACAGTGGTTCGTAAAGATGAGCGAGATGGCAAAGCCTGCGATCGAAGCAGTAAAGAACGGAGATCTTCGTTTTGTACCAGGTCATTTTGACCGTACGTATCTGCACTGGTTAGAGAATATTCGTGACTGGTGTATTTCAAGACAGTTATGGTGGGGACACAGAATTCCTGCATACTATTGTGACGAATGTGGAGAGATCGTTGTAGCAAAAGAAATGCCATCCGTATGTCCAAAGTGCGGATGTACTCATTTTACACAGGATGAGGATACATTAGATACATGGTTTAGTTCTGCTTTATGGCCATTTTCCACATTAGGCTGGCCGGAAAAGACAGAAGATCTTGATTATTTCTATCCTACGAATGTTCTTGTAACAGGATACGATATTATTTTCTTCTGGGTAATCCGTATGGTATTCTCAGGATATGAACAGACAGGTAAATGTCCATTTAGTGACGTACTTATTCATGGTCTGGTTCGTGATGAACAGGGCCGTAAGATGAGTAAGTCTCTTGGAAATGGTATCGATCCATTAGAGATCATTGAACAGTATGGTGCCGATGCACTTCGCCTTACATTAGTAACAGGTAATGCTCCGGGTAATGATATGCGTTATTCAGAGAAGAAGATTATTGCAAGCAGAAACTTCGCTAATAAAGTATGGAATGCTTCCAGATTCATGTTGATGAATATTGAAAAAGCGGACTTAAGCAACGTATCTCTTGCAGATCTGACACCGGCTGATAAATGGATTTTATCCAAAGCGAATTCTCTGGTAAAAGAAGTGACAGACAATATGGAAAAGTACGATTTCGGTGTTGCTGTTGCCAAGTTAAATGACTTTATCTGGGAAGAGTTCTGTGACTGGTATATCGAGATGGTAAAACCAAGACTCTATAATGAGGAAGATACAACAAAAGCAGCAGCACTCTTTACATTAAAGAAAGTATTAACGATTTCTCTGAAGTTGTTACATCCATATATGCCTTTTATCACAGAAGAAATCTTCTGCAGTCTTCAGGATGAAGAAGAGTCCATTATGGTTTCTGAATGGCCTGTTTTTGAAGAAGAATTTGACTTTAAGGCTGAAGAAAATGAAGTAGAGATGATTAAGAATGCTGTAAGAAATATTCGTAATCTTCGTGCAGATATGAATGTACCACCGAGCAAGAAAGCAAGTGTCTATGTTGTATCTGAAAAAGAAGAAGTTCGCAGAGTATTTGAGGATTCTAAAGTATTCTTTGCAACACTTGGATATGCAAGTGAAGTTCATGTACAGGCAGATAAAGCAGGCATTGCAGAGGATGCAGTATCTACAGTGATTCCTGATGCAGTTATTTATATGCCGTTTGCAGAACTTGTTGATGTTGAAAAAGAAATTGCCCGTCTTGAAAAAGAAGCAGGCCGTCTCGAAGGAGAAATTAAGCGTGCAAAGGGAATGCTTTCTAATGAGAGATTTGTAAGCAAAGCACCGGCAGCAAAGGTAGAGGCAGAAAAAGAAAAGTTAGAGAAGTATACTGCAATGGCAGCACAGGTTGCGGAACGTCTTTCTCAGCTTAAGAAATAAATAGCGATAAGAAGGATTTAGGAATGATGACATACAGCGAAATGGAACGGGAGCTCAACGAGATTCCGAAGTTCGGTGCAAAAGCAAGCCTGTCTAATCTTTCCGCTTATCTTGAACTGGCGAATCACCCGGAAAGGAATCTCCGGGTGATTCATATTGCAGGGACAAATGGTAAGGGATCCGTCAGTGCGTATATTGATTCGATTTTACGGCAGGCAGGGTATACGACTGCATTGTTTACTTCGCCTCATTTAATAAAAATTAATGAAAGATTTCGTATTAATTTTAAAGAATGTTCCGATGAAGAGATAATCAACGCCTGGTGCAGTGTAAAAGACTATATGGTGAAGGGCGAGGAAAAAGGTTTGCAGTCGCTTACGTTCTTTGAAATGCTTTTTTTTATGGGCATGCTTATTTTTTCACAAAAAGCAGTAGATTATTGTATTTTGGAGACAGGACTTGGAGGAAGACTGGATGCAACCGTTCTTTCAAATCCGGTACTTTCTGTCATAACTTCCATTAGTTATGATCACACAGAGATTCTTGGCGATACGATAGAGCAGATTGCAGCGGAAAAAGCAGGAATCATAAAAGAGGGGATTCCGGTTGTCGCGATTGATGAAGAAAATGGTGCTTTTTCAGTGATCGAAAGAACTGCGAAAGAAAAAAATGCGCCTGTTTATGGGCTGAAATCGCAAGAGCTTACAATTTTAAAAAAATGTGAGAATACGATTGATTTTTCTATCAATAGCCGTTATTATAAGATAAGCAACTTAAAAGTAAAAAGTTATGCTTCCTATCAGGTGCAGAATGCTGCCTTAGCGGTACTTGCCGTAAAGGTTCTTTTACCGGAAGTATCACAGGATGTGATAAGAGAAGGAATTGTAAAGATGTACTGGCCTGGAAGGATGGAAGAGATTGCAGAGAATGTTTATGTGGATGGGGCACATAATCCGGGAGCGGTTCATCAGATTTATAACAGTTTGACTGATTCTGATAAGGAGTGGCTCTTATTATTTGCAGTTTGTTCAGATAAAGATTATTCTGAGATGATTCGTGTACTAGGCAGGCTTCCCTGGAAGAGAATATACATTACAAAGATTGACAGCGCAAGAGGAGCGGATACTGCTGCAGTAAAACAGTGTTTTAAAGAAGAGGCAGCAGGGTGTCCGATATACGAAGACGATAATGCAAGGACAGCATTTGAGACAGCTTTAAAGGATAGAGAATATGAGAATCTTTTATGTCTCGGATCACTGTATTTGGCAGGAGAGATTAAAGATTTTGCGACAACAATTTTTTGAAAGTGAGGATATATCATGTTTGATTTTGATTTAGAATTAAAGAAATTTAAACCAGCAGTAGGTGTTGAGATTGGAGAAGATGAACTTTTTAGTGATGACGTTAAAGATATCACTGATCTTGTAGAAGAACTGGTATCAGAGCGTGAAGGAAAGAAGGCTTCTAAGTAAGCTCATCTGATAGAAATATAAGGAATAGCCGGTTTAGTTATCCGGCATATAGATTGAAAGAAACAACAGTCTGATCTAGGAGGAATTCAATGAAGTGTATTAAATGTGGTCGGCCAGTTGGTGTGGGAAGATACTGTAATGCCTGCGGCTTTGACAATAAACACATAGCGAAAGCGTTAAATACTGCAGATTATTATTATAACATCGGTCTTGAAAAGGCACAGATGCATGATTTAAGTGGAGCGGAGATGTATTTAAAGAAGGCTCTTACTTATAATAAGTCTCATAAGAATGCAAGAAATCTTCTCGGTCTTGTTTATAATGAGATGGGTGAAGGCGGCAAGGCATATATCCAATGGAAAGTCAGTGCGAAGCTTTCTTCCGTAGAGGAGAACATCGCGAATCTTTATATCAAACAGATGGAAGAGCATCCAGCAGTATTTGAAGAGATTAATGAAACAGCAAAGAAGTATAATGCAGCACTTTCCTATGCCAAGCAGGGAAGTGATGATCTTGCGATGATTCAGGTAAAGAAGGTACTTAGTGTCACTCCGAACTTCGTGAATGCACATTTATTATTTGCTTTACTTCATATGCGTGCAGGTGATAATGCCTCTGCACAGGCAGATTTAAATAATGCCCTTGCGATTGACAGATATAATACGACAGCTCGTCGGTATTTAAAAGAAATCGGAGAAAATCCGGAAACAGTGGCAGAGAAGATTCCTGCAGATGCTTTAAAGCCGGATAATGAGAATCTTAAAAATGTTCGTCCAGTAGACCATTATGAAGATCCGAATAAAGAAACATGGAAACAGTTTGTTTATATGTTAATTGGTCTTGCAATCGGCGTTGTTGCCATGTTTGTACTTGTTATTCCAAGCGTTAAGGCAAGTGTAAGTGTTGACTATAATAACTTAAAGAAGGAATATAGCCAGACAACCAATAAAAAAGATGCAGAGATCAATACATTAAAGGATGATAAGAAGAGTCTTCAGAAGAAGAATAAGAAGCTTACAAAGCGTCTTAAAGTATATGAAGGTTCTAAGGGTGAGGACAGTATGTATGACAGCATCTTAAAGGCAAGCCAGGCATACTCAAGCGGTAACTATGTAGAATGTGCAAAACATCTCTTAAAAGTAGATAAGTCATCACTTCCATCTTCAACCGCTAAGAATTTATATACATCAATGAAGGATAAGGCATTCCAGAATGCGGCAACACAGTTATATAACAGTGGAAAGGCTTCTTTTGATGCATATAAATATCAGGATGCATTAGATGACCTTGAGCAGTCTTATAAGTATGATAAGAGCTACAATACGGAGTATCATATTGCGATGTGCTATAAGAACTTAAATAAGAATACAGATAAGGCAAAGGAATATTTCTATGATATTATTAATAATTCCGGAGATAGTGATCTGATTCGTAAGGCAGCAAATCTTGGTCTTGATATGGTAATTAATTCCGCAAAAGAAGCAGCAGCCAAAGCAAAGGGTGGCAGCACGAAGTCTTCTGATTCAAAGTCAGACAGTGATGATGACAGCACAGATTCTTCTGAATCCAAGAAGAGCAGTTCAAAGAGTACAACAGAAGAGGACTTTAGTACAGATACTGCTGATGATAACGAATAATTATTGCTATTTTTAAAAACATTATAAATAAAAATAAGTTCGACAGAATATGTCGGACTTATTTTTTTGTTTTTTATAGAATGATACCAGGACCAAAAAGTCAGAAAGGGAGGCAGTGTCAAAATGAATTGTTGTCATGTAAAAAATCAATGTCTGGTCATTCGTCTGCCAAAAGAAATTGATCATTGTCAAGCAGAACAAATAAGGCAGGAATGTGAGAGAAGTTTTATGAACTTTATTATCCGGGATATTATTTTTGATTTTTCGGATACCTCATTTATGGATAGTTCAGGAATTGGATTAATACTTGGAAGGGTGAGACAGATTCATCCGATTAATGGAAAAGTATATTTGTTTGGCGGGAATGAAATTATTCGAAAGATGCTGGAAATGTCTGGAATACAGAATGTAGTTACCGTTTTAGACACGATTGAAGAAGTAAAGGAGGTATACGAATGAGACAGGTAGGAGAAACAGGAAACAGCTTAAAAATGGTGTTCCGAAATCATCCGGAAAATGAAAGAATTGTCCGGACAACGGCAGCCGTTTTCGTATCTATCTTAGACCCGACACTAGAAGAAATCTCAGATTTTAAAACAGCAGTTTCAGAAGCAGTTACTAATGCTATTATTCACGCATATCCAGAGTCCGGTGGAGATATCGAGGCGTATTTTAAGCGGGAAAATAAAAAGATTACAGTGATCATCACAGATTATGGTGTGGGAATCAAAGATGTGAAAAAGTCAATGCAGCCATTGTATACAACGTTACATACACAAGAACGCTCCGGTATGGGATTTACATTTATGGAAGCTTTCTCAGATGAGATAACCGTAAAAAGTGAACCGGGGAAGGGGACAACTGTAAAACTCATAAAAACTATGGGAAAGGGGGAAGAGTGTGGAGAGGACCTGTGAATTGATCAGGCAGGCAAAAGAAGGAAATAAAAAGGCACAGGAAATATTAGTAGAAGAAAATACAGGATTGATATGGAGTGTAGTAAAACGTTTTCAGGGGCGAGGGTATGATAAAGAAGATTTGTTTCAGATTGGAAGTATTGGTCTTTTAAAATGTATTGACAACTTTGATCTTGAGAGAAAAGTAAAGTTTTCCACATATGCTGTTCCAATAGAGTAAGATAAAGGAAACGACCGGAAAAGCCTTAAAATAAGGGATTTCTGATAAAGGCATTGGATAAAAAAACAGTGCTGTCAGATGTACATTTCGATATCTTATGTTGAAATAACAGTATAGATAAGATATTGAAAACAATTCGGAATTGTTTCTGATAGGAACCTTCTTGAATGAGATGATGACCATTCAAAGGAGGTTTTTTTATGGCAAGAATTATGACAAGAAGAAAAGCCATACCCAAGGCAATCGAATTACTGCAATGTCTGCCACAGACGGAGGAAGTTGTGGAAGTGATACAGGCACTAAAAAAATATTCTTCCACGCCATTGGATAGATGGGATGCAGCGAGTGTATATGAAGCATTAGATGAATGGACAGAATCTCATAATGGTATACCACCGAGAATAAAAGAGTGTGACAGCCATAAAGAGCTACCAAGCCATATGGTCTTTGAAAAGCTTTTTGGAAAAACAGCCAGAGAATTTCTAAATGATTATTATGGTGAGATGGAATATGTAAGGATTGGACGTCATGGAACAAGGTGTGTGGATGATCAATATGATTTTCTGGAAATATTTAAAAACGAATTTGAACGGATACAACCGGCAACGTCAAAAATATATGATGCTTGTAGAAATCCAGAAACACCATCATGGGGAACGATTGCAAGAAGATGTAAAGTGTCTTCCTGGTCAGAACTGGTTACACTGTCCGGTGTAGAAGCGAATTGCATTAGAAGAAGATATGACACATATAATATTAGAAATAAGTTGAGCGTTTCACAAAAAACGAATTTGGAAACGGATTTGACAGCACACGAACAGCAGGAAGAAAAAGAAAGATTTGAGGCATTGCTGATAAAGACGCATGATTTAACATTGCAGGCTGAAAATCAGAAAAAGGCAGAAAAAGCAGTTTCAAAACATACATTACGAATCGGGAGGAAATAGAGATGGCAAAAGTTATAGCAATAGTCAATCAAAAAGGTGGTGTCGCAAAGTCAACTTCCTGTGTGAATTTAGGAATCGGATTGGTAAAAAAAGGATATAAAGTTCTGGCAATAGACTTTGATCCACAGGGAAGTTTAACAGAAAGTCTTGGATATCAGAATCCAGATGAATTGGAAATAACAGTAGCGACAATTCTTCATTGTGAAATGAATGGTCTTGAATTACCAGAAGGATATGGAATTCTTCACCATGAAGAGGGAATGGACATTCTTCCGGCAAATATTGAACTGTCTGGGGTAGAAGTTAGTCTGGTAAATGTTATGAGCAGAGAATATGTGTTAAAACAGTTTATCAAGACAATTTCACCAGAATATGATTATATCCTGATTGATAATATGCCATCGCTAGGAATGCTTACTGTAAATGCTCTTGCAGCAGCTGATTCGGTTATCATTCCGGTTATGGCACATTATCTTCCTGTTAAAGGATTGGAACAGTTGATGCAGACCATATATAAAGTCAGAAAGCAGATAAATCGAAAGCTTCAGATTGACGGAATCTTACTTACCATGGTAGATCGAAGAACGAATTTTTCAAAAGAGATTATAGAGTTGCTTCACGATAATTATGGCGAATATATCAATATTTTCAAGACTGCAATCCCGTTTTCGATAAGAGCAGCTGAGACGAGTGCTGAAGGAGTAAGTATTTATAAACACGATCCGAAAGGTCGTGTTGCCGAAGCTTATAAAAAACTGGTAGAGGAGGTGATTGGTGATGGCAGTGAAAGAAAGTAGTGCTTCAAAGATAAAATTCAAAGGGGTAGATGCATTATTCGGATTGTCAGAGGAGCAGGAGTGTGTGCGAGAAATTCCGCTGGACGAGTTGGATACATTCAAGAATCATCCGTTTAAAGTGTTCAGGGATGATAAAATGGAGGAAATGATTGAAAGTATTTCAGAATATGGAGTTCTTGTGCCAGGAATTGCAAGACCTTCAAATTCAGGGGAAAAGGATTATGAATTAGTTGTGGGACACAGAAGAAAATATGCTTGCAGGGAATTAGGACTGAAAACAATGCCGGTCATTATCAGAGATATGTCTGATGATGAAGCAACTGTGGTTATGGTCGATTCCAACATTCAAAGAGAAAATCTGCTATATAGTGAGAAGGCATTTGCATACCGCATGAAGTATGAAGCATTGAAACGTCAGGGTAGACGGACTGATTTAACTTTGGTCCAAGTTGAACCAAAGTTGAAAAAAAGATGGGCAGCTGAGATGGTTGGCACAGAAGTCGGAGAGACAATGAGTACGATCAAACGATATATACGATTGACCTACTTGTCGAATTACTTGCTGGAGTTTGTAGATAAAAATGAATTGCCCTTTACTGTTGCAGTTGATTTATCTTATTTGAAAAGTAATGAGCAGTCATTGTTACTGGCGTTTATAGGAACAACAAAGAAAATGCCAAATGGATCTCAGGCAAAAAAACTGAAAGAACTTAGCCAGCAAAAAGAATTGACTGGAGAAGATATAGAGAAAATTCTTGGAGGAGAAGCAAAAGTGAATTATCAGAAAATCAGTTTTTCAGAAAAGCAACTGCAAAAATATTTTCCACCAGATTACAAGAAAGAGCAAATCGAAAAAATAATTTTCCAGTTATTAGATTCGTGGAAAGCACAAACAGAGCGAAGGGGATGATAAAGTGGAATATGAAAAGCAAATAAGATATAATGATAGACAGATGCAAAGATATCAGGCATATCTTTCTAAAGTACAGAAGATAAACAGATTAGATAAGAGGACGAAAGAAATGACGATTGGAGATGTAATAAAAAAATCAATTCTGCCACTGGCATTTATGGTATTCTGGTTTTGGATGACAAAAA
>ERZ773183.120-NODE-120-length-99945-cov-23.491531_pt1 | contig 99945 bp, 71 predicted proteins | sample MGYA00580532_ERZ773183 | MGnify/ENA primary metagenome ERZ773183 (study PRJEB29015, sample SAMEA2737791) | human gut metagenome | biome: human gut; feature: human-associated habitat; material: faeces | place: China | collected 2012 ...
TCACTCGGCCACCCGCGCGGCGAAGAGATATATTGCCAGAGTCCCGCCGCCGCGCGCCCGACTATTTGCGTCTCCATATTTTGCACATAGCTAACTCTCGACTGCTCGTTTCCCTATCCATATATATGCGTTGATCCTTGATGCGAAACAGCCCGTCAACGTGGTGTTTTATCCAAAGTCTCCGCGCGCTATGGCGCACCCGGCTCCCAACAATTCATCGCGCATCTCAATCGTCTGGGCCTCCGCATACACGCGGACCACGGGTTCCGTCCCCGACGGCCTCAACAATAACCATGATTCATCGGCAAATTCGAAGCGCAGGCCATCCATATGACTCACCGACGAGGGCACGCGCCCCGCGATAACCGGTGGATTCAATCCCGGCAAGATCGTCCTGAGCATTTCGATGATCTCCTGGTCGAGACGCACGTCGCGGCGGGCATAGTAATAGTGACCGCACGCCCCCTCGAGCTTTTCGACCAACTCACCCAGAGGCATTCCCATAGTGGCCATGGCCTCACATAGCATCAGGTTGGTGAGAAGGCCGTCGCGCTCGGGCATATGGCTCGCAAAGCCGATGCCCCCGGCCGCTCCCCCACCTAGCAGTACGTCACCCTTGAGCATCTCGCCATAGATATATTTGAATCCCACGGGCTTGATATTCAACTTGCATCCCAGCATCCTCGCAGTTTTGCGCGTGACAACCGACGAAGACTGGTTCAACACCACTCGTCCGGTCATCCCTCGATTGACGCATAGATGGGCCAGCACCAGAGCAAGCACCTTTTGCGCGCTCACAAAGTGTCCGCGCTCGTCTACGGCGCCTACCCGATCGCCATCCCCGTCGTTTACCAGGCCCGCATGTGCTCCCTGTGCCAGAACCTCGCACTCGCAATCGTCGACCCAGGGCTCCACCGGCTCAGGATGTGTTTCGTCCGTCTCCGCATCGGTGACCCCATGAATTTCAACGACGTCGACTCCCATTGCACGCAATAAATCCGCGAAATAGCGGCTTGCGGACCCATACAACGGGTCATACACAACCTTTAGATGGGCCGCCGCAATCGCTTCGGTGTCGACCAGCGTGTAGAGATGATCGAAATACCTGGTCAGAAAATCGCACGTTTCAATTGCGCCGCGTTCGGGAGTTGGGTCGGGGGGAATGGCCCGCTCGAGCTCCTCATATATTTCGTCCGAGCCTATACCGCCGTCCGCCTGGCGGAGCTTGATGCCCTGATAATCGTTGGGACTATGCGACCCCGTCACCATGAGGCCGCCTACGGCCCGCACATCCTGCGCGACAGTCCATGACAATGCGGGTGTTGGGACATACCGATCGGACACTTTGACGTGCAAGCCATGCGAGGCAAGGACCTTACCCGCCAACCGCGCGAAATGATCGGCACCTGGGCGCATGTCGTATCCGACATACACCAAGGCGCCGGGTGCGCGACGCGCCCACATCTCACCCGCGGCATCGGCCACACGGATCACGTTGTCGTTGTTAAAATCGCCATCAAGCCGGGCTCGCCAGCCGTCAGCGCCAAAATGAAGTATCGCGCCCATGCGCGCATGCACCCCTTGCGGTGGTCTGTGGTTGACGTCTCTGCATAGCTCGGTATACCCGAACCGCGACGGGCCAACCAGCGTCACGTCTTTCTAAGCAAACTGTAAGATTCTCCCGCTCACTTGAGGTTGCGCATAACGACAGGCACCCACTCGGCAAGCGCCTCTCGGGAAGATATCAACCAAACGCAAAACCCCTGCAAGGAGGCCATAACCGGCGTACTTGCAGGGGGTCCTCATGCGTGGGGAGCGTTAGACATCAGTCAACGAGTTTGATTCCGTCGCGCTCCATGTGGGCGATCCAGCGATCCATGGTGTCCTCGGACAGGGCGTGCTCCATCTTGCACGCCTCCTCATCTGCGCGATCGAATTCAACACCCAGCTCATCAGTCAGGAAAGCACGCAGCATACGGTGGCGACGCCACACGGCGGCTCCAATGGACCTCCCCTCCTCGGTTAGGCGGACCTTTCCGTAATGCGCCTGCTCGACCATGCCCTGTGATTTGAGCGATGCGATCGCCTTGTTGACCGAAGCTTTGGAGACATCTAGACGCTGCGCGATTTCGACCGAACGGATGCCATCGGTACCCTGGTCGGGCCCCTCCGCCTCGATGCGCACGATGCACTCGAGGTAATCCTCATTTGCCATGGTGAGATGTGGTTTGGCGCCCTGATCAGCTGCTTCCACGTTTGTTCCCTTCACTTCGGTTCTCTGCGCTGCATTCTACCCCAAAGACGCCGAGCGCCCCGAAGCCCGAACGGACAAACGGGGAGCTCGGCGTACTTCTGCGCAATTGCAACAGATTTCGTGATAGTTTATGCGGCGAACTTGGCCACCAGATGGGTCAGGACATCGACCATGGTTTCGAGCGACTTCACCGGAATGAACTCGTTCACTCCGTGGCAGCAATAGGCTCCCGTAGAGAGGTTCGGGCAGGGCAACCCGCGGAAGGACAGCTGAGCACCGTCGGTGCCACCGCGGATGGGGATGACGTTGGGCTCGACGCCGGTCTCGGCGAACGCCTCCTTGGCGAGGGTGATGAGCTCAGGATACTGCGCCACCTTCTCGGCCATGTTGCGGTACTGCTGCTTGACCTCGACGGTCACGCGCTCGCAGCCCTGTTCCTCATTCATGAACGACACGGCGGACAACAGGTGATCGATCTTGGCCTGGAACTTGCCGGCATCGTGATCGCGGATGATGTAGCGGCTCGTCGCATGCTCAACCGTGCCGCTGATGCCCTCGAGATAATAGAAACCCTCGTATCCGCTGGTGTACTCCGGGCGCTGCACGGCGGGAAGCAAGCTGTGGAAGCGATGTGCGAGCTCGGCCGCGTTGACCATGCGGCCCTTGGCATCGCCGGGATGGATGGAGAAGCCCTGGAAACGCACGACGGCCTCGGCAGCATTGAAACACTCCCACTCGAGCTCGCCGATCGGGCCGCCGTCAACCGTGTAGGCGTACGCGCAGCCGTAGGCATCCAGATCGAGCAGCTCGGCGCCATGGCCAATCTCCTCGTCGGGGCAGAAGCAGATGCCCAGCTCGGGATGAGGCAGGGCGGGGTTTTCCGCAATGAGGGCGACGAGCGCCATGATCTCGGCGATGCCGGCCTTGTCGTCTGCACCCAACAGCGTGGTGCCATCGGTGCATACGAGCTCCTCGCCCACAAGGTCGTTCAGAGCGGGCAGCAGCGCGGGGCTGATGGAGATCGCCTTGCCATCGACCATGGCGCACACCAGGTCACCGCCCTCGTAAGTCATAACATGAGGCTTCACGCCAAAGCCGGGGGCCTGTTCGGTGGTATCGAGATGCGAGATCAACCCAAGGCGCGGACGGTCCTCGGCACCCTCACTTGCGGGGATCCAAGCCGTGACATAGGCGTTCTCGGACACCGTGACATCACGGGCACCGAGGTCACGCAGCTCATCGGCGAGCATGTTGGCAAGATCGAACTGAATGGCGGTCGAGGGAACCTGATCGCAGTGCTCATCGGCAGACTGCGTGTCCACCTGGACATATCTCAAGAAGCGGCTGAGGACATCGGACATGGATGTTCCTTTCTAGTTGGGCGGCGCCCCACGTGAGGAGGCCGATACGCGAAACACCCCCAGCGTATGCCAGGGGTGCTTGCAAGTCAAAGACACGTACATGTATTTGCGAGCCCGTAACGAAAGCGAATCGCGCTCTCTACTCGGCTGCCGACTCGTCCTCGGTGTCACCGGATGCGAACGCGGAACCCGAGATGTCGCTCAGCGTGGAGCCGTTGCCCGTCTCGCTGCCCATGGTCTGGGGGCCATCGGGGTTCTCTCCGGCGTCCACCTTGTCCATCATCTCGGCGAGCCTATCCTCGTACACGAACACGTAGCTCACGCCGTTCACATACGTCGTGCCATCGGCGTAGGACGGGATGTTGGCGACGTACATATCGTTACCCACGTCCATGCCACGCATCGCGTTGGCCACCGCCAGGATGTCCTGCGGGCTCAAGGTGGTGATCACCACGTTGGAAAGGGACTCGATCGTGCCCATGATGCTGGCGGGGTCAAGGTCGTTCAAGATCTTGGAGGCCAGGGCGCCGAGCACCTGGCGCTGATGGCGCATGCGGGTGTAGTCTCCGTCGGCGTAGGTGTAGCGGCAACGGGCGTAGGCAAGGGCGGTCCTGCCGTCCATATGCTGCCAGCCCTTCTCGACTTTGACGTCGAGGTGCGCTGGATCGTCGACCTCCTCGGTGGCCTCCAAGTCAATGCCGCCGACGGCGTCGATGAGCTGCTCCATGCCGGGGAAGTTGACCTCGGCATAGTGCGACACCTTTTGCTCGCCGTCGAAGCACAGGTCGTTCACGGCCTTGATCACGCCCTCGGGGCCATCGATGGAATGGGTTGCATTGATCTTCATGGTCTCGCCCTTGTAGACCACACGGGTGTCACGCGGGATCGATATGAGCGCGGCCTTTTTCTCGACGGGGTCGACTCGCGCCAGGATGATCGAGTCGGAGCGATACACGTCCTCGCCCGGACGGCCGTCCGTGCCAAGCAGGAGCATGTAAAACGGCTCGCGAGCGACGTCGGAATCGTTCAGGATCTGCAGGACGTTGGCACCGATGAAGCCGTTGCCGCGCAGATTGCCCGTAATGTGGAAGAACCAAGCTCCAACGCCCACAACGCCCACGAGCAGCACTGCGAGCACCGTGCCGAGAATGCCGCGCTTGATCATGCGGCTCTTACGGCGCTGGCGGGCGCGCTCGGAATAACGGCTCACGTTATCGCGGCTGTAAATCCTACTGCTGGCACCCGTGGAGGGCTGGCGGCCCTGCTGGACCGGGATCTTTCTGTGGCTCATAGAGTACCTACGCTAGTCGTCGATGGGATCGGGTACGCTCAGACGCTCGACATGAGCACCAAGCGAGCAGAGCTTCTCAACGAAGCGCTCATACCCGCGGTCGATGTGATGGATGGCGGACACCTCGGTGTAGCCCTCGGCGATAAGGCCGGCGACCACGAGAGCCGCACCGCCACGCAGATCGGGCGAGGTGACCTGGGCTCCGGAGAATCCGTCCACGCCGTGCACCATCGCATGATGGCTCTCCACGCGGATGTCCGCGCCCATGCGAACGAGCTCGGAGGCGAACATGAAGCGGTTCTCGAAGATGTTCTCCGTAATGATGGAATTGCCGTCGGCAAGGGCGGATAGGACCATGATCTGGGCCTGCATATCCGTGGGAAAGCCGGGGAACGGCAAGGTCTGGATGTCGACCGGCTCAATGCGATCGGCGCGATAGGCCCGTACGCCGTTCTCGATGCGATCGATGCGCACGCCCATGAGCTCGAGCTTCTTGATGACCATGCCGAGGTTGATCGGGTTGAAGCCCGTGACCTCGACGCCCGACTCATCGGCCATGAGGGCGGCGGCGGTGATAAAGGTGCCCGCCTCGATACGGTCGCCCACCACGCGGTGGGTCACGGGATGTAGCTCGTCCACGCCCTCGATCTGAACGACGGGGGTGCCGGCGCCGGTGATCTTGGCGCCCATCTCGTTGAGCATGTTGGCGAGGTCCACGATCTCGGGCTCGCGCGCCGCGTTGTCGATAACGGTGGTGCCCTTGGCCTTGACCGCAGCCATGATGAGGTTCTCCGTGGCACCGACGCTGGCGAATTCGAGCGTCACCGCCGTACCGGTAAGACCCTCGGGTGCGTCGGCGTGAATGTAGCCGTGATCGGTGTCGAACTGAACGCCCAAGGCGCCAAGGCCCAGGATGTGCATGTCGATCTTGCGTGCACCGAGATTACAGCCACCGGGCATCGCGATCTTGGCGCAGCCAAAGCGCCCAAGCAACGGACCCATGACGGCGGTCGATGCGCGCATCTTGGCCACCAGGTCATACGGTGCCTCCCAGGAGGACACGGCAGAGGTATCGATTCGCAGCGTGTGCTCATCGAGCACGTCGATAGTGGCACCCATGCGCTTGAGCACCTTGCCCATCACATGGACGTCCGAGATATTGGGCACGTTCTCGAGTGTGGTGGCACCCGGCGCGAGCAACGTTGCGGCCATGAGCTTGAGCGCAGAGTTCTTCGCGCCCGAGACGGCGACCGTGCCGCTGATGAGATGACCACCTTCAACGCGGATGATATCCAAGCGTTTCCCTTTCAAAAAAACATGCCCGGGGCCGTTCCCCGGGCATGATGTCAATCGCTGTGCGCGCGAACGGCTCGCTCGCCTGCGCCTACTGAGCAAGCAGCAGCTTGCACCATGCGATTTCATTATAGAGGTAGGCGCGACGAGCGTCGCCCTCCGCCATATTCCCCAGCTGGTCTTCAAAACCTGCAAGCCTGGCGTTCACCTCGTCGACATCGACCTTCTCGGTGTCGATGGCGCGCTCGGCGAGCACGATGACCTCGTCGTTCGCAACCTGGACATATCCGTCCGTCACCGCAAAGACATGGTCGACGACGCCCATCTTGGTTTCGGAGACGCGGATATGGCCACCGTCGATCGTGCAGATCTCGCTCGCATGATGCGGGAGAATACCGAACTCTCCGACGGTGGAGGGCACCGCCACGTACGCGACGGCTCCCTCATACACGCACTCCTCGGGGCAAACGATTCGCAGCTGCATGGGCTTTGCCATGGTTCCTACGCCCCCATCTTAGCGGCGCGCTCACGCACGTCGTCAATGGTGCCGGCATAACGGAATGCCTGCTCGGGCAGGTTGTCGCACTCACCGTCGACGATGGCCGCAAAAGAGCGGACCGTATCGGCGACGCGGATGTAGACACCGGGGTTGCCGGTGAACTGCTCGGCGACATGGAAGGACTGGGAAAGGAACTGCTGCAGCTTACGAGCACGGTTGACCGTAAGGCGCTGCTCCTCGGACAGCTCGTCCATACCGAGAATGGCGATGATGTCCTGCAGGTCGGAGTACTCCTGGAGGAGCTCCTGGACCTTGACGGCGACGCGGTAGTGCTCCTCGCCCACGATCGCGGGGTCGAGCGCGTCAGAGGAGCTCGCCAGCGGGTCGATGGCCGGGTAGAGACCGAGCTCGGCGATGGAACGCGAGAGAACGGTCGTGGCGTCGAGGTGGGTGAAGGTCGTGGCAGGAGCCGGGTCGGTCAGGTCGTCGGCGGGGACGTAGACGGCCTGGACCGAGGTGATGGAACCGGTCTTGGTCGAAGTGATGCGTTCCTGCAGGTCGCCCATCTCGGTAGCCAGCGTGGGCTGGTAGCCAACGGCGGACGGCATACGGCCGAGCAGAGCCGAAACCTCGGAACCCGCCTGAGAGAAGCGGAAGATGTTGTCGATGAACAGCAGGACGTCCTGGCCGCGATCGCGGAAGTACTCCGCCTCGGTCAGGCCGGCCAGGCCGATGCGCAGACGCGCTCCCGGGGGCTCGTTCATCTGACCGTAGACCAGGCAGGTCTTGTCGATAACGCCGGACTCGCTCATCTCCAGGTACAGGTCGGTGCCCTCACGGGTGCGCTCGCCGACGCCGGTGAACACCGAAGTGCCGCCGTGCTCCTGGGCGAGGTTGTTGATGAGCTCCTGAATCAGAACGGTCTTGCCAACGCCGGCGCCGCCGAACAGACCCGTCTTACCGCCACGGATGTAGGGCTCGAGCAGGTCGACGGCCTTGATGCCGGTCTCGAAGATCTCGGTCTTGGTGGTGAGCTGGTCAAAGCTCGGGGCGGGATGGTGAATCGGGTACCAGGCATCCACCTCGGGCATATCCTTGCCATCGACGGGCTGGCCCATCACGTTCCAGATACGGCCGAGGGTGCCCTTGCCAACGGGCATCTTCATCGGGGCGCCGGTGTCGACGACCTCGAGGCCGCGCTGAAGGCCGTCGGTGGAGGTCATGGCGACGCAGCGGACCACGTCACCGGGCAGCTGGCTCTCAACCTCGAGAATCGTATCGATGTGACCCACGGGGGTATCGACGTCGACGGTCAGGGCGTTGTAGATGTTCGGCACACCGCCCTTGAATTTGACATCCACGACGGCGCCGATGATACGGACGATATGTCCGACACCGGCAGTCTTCGCGGAGTCCATATCAATGAAATCTGCCATTAATGTTCCTCCAATGCAGCGGCCCCGCCCACGATCTCATTGATCTCGGTGGTGATGGAGGCCTGGCGTACACGGTTATAAGTGCGCGTGAGGTCGGCGATGATCGCGCTTGCGTTCTCGGTGGCCGAGTGCATCGACTTGCGTCGGGCACCCTGCTCGGCCGCTGCGGAGTCGATCATGGCCTGGTGGACGACGGTCAGCACGTAGCTCGGGATCAGCTTGTCGAGCACGTGCTCCGCGGAGGGGACGAACTCGAACGGCGAGGCGAGACGCGTGGGCGCCTCATCCTCGTTCGCACGAGGACCGCGAGCGGTGCGCAGTACCTCATCGTCCAACGGCAGGATGCGCTCGGAGCGCAGCACCTGCTCCACGCGGTTCTTCGCATGGAAGTAGACGATGTCCACGCGACCGAAGCGACCCTGAGAGAAGCCGTCGATCACGTAGTTGGCCACGACACGGGCATTCTCAAGCGTGGGGTCGTCGGACTCGCCGACGATGCCCATCACCTTGCAGGGGTACCTGCGGAAGTACTCCGTCACCTTACGGCCGCAGGTGATGAGCTCGACCTCCTTCGCACCGTGACGGTGGAAGTGCTTGATGCGCTGCTCAGCGGCGCGCTCGACCTGCATGTTGAAACCGCCGGCAAGACCACGGTCGGAGCTGATCGCAATGACCAGCGCGCGCTCGTAGGTCTCGGGGTCCACGAGGAGCGGCGAGTTGACGTTGAGCGCAGGATCGGTCGCCACGGTGAGCATGACGTCGGTGATCGCGGCGGAGTACGGCTCGCTATTCTTGGCGCGCTGCAGGGCACGCGCGATCTTCGCCGTGGCGACCATTTCCATGGTGCGCGTGATCTGCTGGGTCGTGGAGACCGAACCGATGCGCTTTTTTATTTCGCGGAGGTTGGCCATAGGGCTTACTACTCTCCAGCTTCGTCGGCGCCCGACTTGACGGGCGCCTCCCCGGAGTCGCGAGACGCCAGGAACTGATCCTTGTAATCGCTGATCGCCTGCTCGAGCTCCTTGCCGATGCGATCGTCGATCTTGGCGGAGCGGAACTCCTCCAGGAGCTTGCGATAGGCACCGTTCAGGAACTCCACCAGACCGTCGCGGAAGGGCACGACGTCCTCGAGAGCCATGTCATCGAGGTAGCCCTTGTTGCCCGCGTACAGCACGGCGACCTGATCGACGACGTCCAGTGCCTTGAAGCGACCCTGCTTGAGGAGCTCGGTCATGCGAGCACCGTGGGTGAGCTGCTTCTGCGTGGTGGCGTCGAGGTCGGAGCCGAACTGGGTGAAGCCGGCGAGCTCGCGGTAGGACGCAAGGTCCAGACGCAGGTTGCCCGCCTGCTGCTTCATGGCCTTGGTCTGCGCGGAACCACCGACGCGCGACACGGAGATGCCGACGTCGACAGCGGGGCGCTGACCCTGGTGGAACAGCTCGGACTGCAGGTAGATCTGACCATCGGTAATCGAAATCACGTTGGTCGGGATGTAGGCGGAAACGTCGCCATCCTGCGTCTCGATGATCGGCAGGGCGGTCAGGGAGCCGCCGCCGTTCTTCTCGGAGAGCTTGCAAGCGCGCTCCAGGAGGCGAGAGTGCAGGTAGAAGATGTCGCCGGGGTAGGCCTCGCGTCCGGGCGGACGACGCAGCGTCAGCGACATCTGACGATAGGCGACGGCCTGCTTGGACAGGTCATCGTAGATGACGAGCACGTGACCGCCGGGGTTGGTGGCGCTGGCGGGCTGGCCATCCTCGCCGTTGTACATGAAGTACTCGCCGATGGCGGCACCCGCCATGGGGGCGATGTACTGCAGCGGTGCGGAGTCTGCCGCGGTAGCGCTCACGATGACGGTGTAGTCGAGAGCACCGTGCTGGGCAAGCGTCTCGCGAATATTCGCGACCGTGGAGGCCTTCTGGCCGATGGCCACGTACACGCAGATCATGCCCTTGCCACGCTGGTTGATGATGGCATCGATGGCGATGGCGGTCTTGCCGGTCTTTCGGTCACCGATGATGAGCTCGCGCTGGCCGCGGCCGATCGGAATCATCGCGTCGACGGCGAGCAGACCCGTCTGCACGGGCTCGCACACCGGGGTGCGCTCGATGACGCCAGGGGCCTTGAACTCGATGGGGCGACGATGCGTCTCGCCGACGCTGCCCTTGCCATCGATGGGCTGACCAAGCGGGTTGACGACACGACCGAGCATGCCGCGACCCACGGGGATGTCCATAACACGACCGGTGGTGCGGCAGGCGTCGCCCTCCTTGATGGAGTCGACATCGCCGAACAGAACGGCGCCGACCTCTTCGCGGTCGAGGTTCTGAGCCAGGCCGTACACGGTCTTGCCCGTGATGGAGCTGGTGAACTCAAGGAGCTCACCGGCCATCGCGCTTTTGAGACCGAAGATGTGAGCGATACCATCGCCCACCTCGGCTACGTGGGATACTTCTTGGGTATCGACGGTAGCCGACAGATCATACAGGCGCTGCCGTAGGATCTGCTCGATGTTCTCGGCATTGATTGCCTCGGACATGTGGCTATACCTCCGAATTCATTCCGGGTTGAGTCATGACCTTATAGGCCTGCTCAAGTTGGTGACGCACGGATGCGTCGCGGCGGTGTCCGTTGACGGACAAGATGATACCGCCGGTAATTGACGGATCGACATGCTCGATCAGGAACACGTTGCGACCCAAATCAAGTTCGCACTTCTGGGTGACCAGCATGCGCAGCTCATTGTCGAGCGGGACCGCCGTAGTAACGGTAACGCCGACCGTGGCCTCGTCGCCCTCGGCCATCTCGCTATAGAGGTCGAGAACGGCTCCGAGCTTATCGAGGTCGCCGTTGGCGGCCATCTGCGAAAGGACGGAGAGGACCTCCGGGCTCGCATTCGCGTCGGCCTTGAGGGGCTCGATGTTCTCGAGAACGCGGTTCTCGGTCTTGGCCGCCTCAAGCAGTGTGCGCGCGTAGGTTTCCAGCTTGCGCTTCTCGAAGCGATCGCTGATGGACGGATTAGGCATTGAGCTTACCCACTTCCGCAAGATACTTCTTGATGAGCTCGCGCTGCTTGGCCTCGTCGTTGGCGAGGGTATCGCCCACGATGGAGGTGGCCACGGCGACGGACATCTTAGCGATGGTGTCGGTGGCACTCATGTACGCGCGCTTCTTCTCGTCCTCGGCGCGGTCCTGCGCCTTGGCGATGATGTCTTCGGCCTCGGCGTGAGCGGCGGCGACGATGCGCGAACGCTCCTTTTCGGCGTCGCCGCGAGCCTCGAGAACGATCTCGGAAGCCTTGCGACGGGCCTCGGCGACGATGGCATCGGCCTGCTCGCGAATCTCGGCCGCCTCGGCCTTGGTGGCGTCGGCCTGCTCGAGGCTGTCCTCGATCTTGTGCTCACGGGCATCCAGAACGGAAATGACCTTAGGCCAGACAAACTTGGACAGCAGGAACCAGATGATCAGGAAGATGACGAGTGCAGGAATGAACTCAGCCATCTTGGGGATCAGGATATCCGCGCCACCCGATTCGGTTCCCTCAGCAAAAGCCAGGGCGGGGGTAAACAGCACCGAGGCAGCGGCCCCAAGTGCGATACCTGCGCTTTTAACGTTTTTCATGACTCCCCCTCGGGATTCACGCCCGGTACTCTTGCGAAGACCGAACTTATTTGACAACCAGTGCGACGACGAAGCCGATCAGGGCCAGAGCCTCGGAGAAGGCGGCAGCCATGATGAAGACGGTGAAGACGCGGTCCTGAACCTCGGGCTGACGGGCCATGGCGCTCGCGACGCCGTATGCTGCCAGACCGATAGCGACGCCCGCGCCGATAACACCAAGACCGTAACCGATAACTCCCACAATTCCTCCTTGAGTTCATGCGCCGCCTACCGGCGCATCTTGAACACGATACCTATATCAAATGCCCCGTATGGGATATGGGCATTTGGTACCCAATATTAGTGGCCCTCAGCCTCGGCGCCCTGAATGTACACGGCGGTGAGGACGGTGAAGACGTACGCCTGGATGACACCGACGAAGATCTCGATCGCATAGATCACGAACAGGATCGCGCCGAACACCAGGGACGGGATGGCCCCCAGGACGTTCGCGGCGGTGAGCTGCGAAATGAGCGGCTCGGCGAACAGGGAGACCATGAGGGCGAACGACCCGAGCACGATATGGCCGGCGAACATGTTGCAGAACAGACGCACGGCGAGCGTGATGGGACGAAGCAGCGTGGAGATGAGCTCGATCACCCAGATGAGGATGTTGAGCGGGAACATGACACCCTTGGGCGCAAGGCTCTTGATGTAGCCCCAGACGCCATGGTTCTTCATGCCCACGCGGACGAAGTAGATGAACACCACGAGCGCCAGGGCGGCGGTGGTGGAGATGGTACCCGTGCCGGGCTTCATGCCGGGGATGATGCCGATAATGTTGTTCACCACGATGAACATGAACAGAGTGCCCAGGAACGGCAGGTGACGACGCCAGGACTCCTTGCCCAGAATGCCCACGCCCACGTCGTTCTCGAGGTACTCGATCACGTACTCGACGGCATTGGCGAAACGGCCGCGAGGCACCACGGCGACGCGCTTTGCGAACGCGAACATGATGATGAGCAGCACGATCGAGGAAACGATCAGCCAGAACGTGTACTGCGTCAGGCCTGAAACCAAGTCGCCGACCACCGGTATCGAGCTGAAGCTCGACACAAGGTGGTTAATCTCGGCCGGCAGCTTATCGAATGCTTCCAACGCTAACCCTCCTAGAGTCTACGACTCATCGTTATGACGGCGAGAACCGCCCACATGACCAGGAACCCTCCGAGGAACCCGATCGCGAACACCACCAAATCCGCTGGCGCCACAGCCCACATCAGGGCGAATACCGCCATCAGAAAGACAAACGATATCGCAAGCGCCGCCATTCCCTTGCCGACCGTCGGTCGCATGCACTTCTTCCGCGCAAGCAAGACCACCGTCAACATGGGCATGAAGCCGGCGACGCCGATTCCCATCCCCGCCACGAGGACGCCGATGTCACTGGAATCGACCATCGATCGCCTTTCCACTGCACAATCATGACCGTCGCGGCCATCTCATCCCATGTCCGAAACACGGGGCAAAATTGCCCTTAACCGCACGATTACCAGTGACTGGCAGTATATCGCTCGGCGTTTCACGCGCAAGGAAATTTTGACAACTGGACTATGATTATGAACATCTGTTCACAAAGAGACATCCGTGAAATATGTTTCAACACATATACGCGCAGATGTCTCTTTTCCTTCACGAATTAACGGCAATATTCTATCGCCTCAACGGCAAGTTCTTGCCGTTTTGCGCCACCAATCGACACGGCGTGCGCTACGGGTGCGCGCCGCTTGAGAGAAACGCTATAGAGTGCCAAAAATACGGTCGCCAGCATCGCCCAGTCCAGGGACAATATATGCAGCATCGTTCAGCTTCTCATCAATGGAGCAGGTATACAAGCGGACATCGGGGTCGTGTCCGAGAACGGTCGCGATTCCCTCGGGAGCAGCAACCAGGACAAGCAGGCGGATGTCCTTCACGCCCTGCGCGCGCAGGTAATCGATGGCGGCGGTTGCCGAGCCACCGGTGGCGAGCATGGGATCGACAACCAGGCAGATGCGCTGGTCGGCGTCGGAAGGCAGCTTCGCATAATACTCGTGCGGCTCGTGCGTGGCCTCGTCGCGGTACATGCCCACATGGCCGACGCGCGCCGCCGGGATGAGCTCGAGCAGGCCGTCGACCATACCGAGGCCCGCGCGCAGAATGGGCACGATAGCAACCTTGCGGCCGGCGATGCGCTTGCCGGTGGTCTCGCAGATGGGGGTAGTCACAGGCGCGTCCTCGAGCGGGAAATCGCGGGTCGCCTCATAACCCTCGAACAGGGCCAGCTCTTTGACGAGCTCTCGGAACTGCTTGGAGCCGGTGTTCTCATCACGCATGATGGTCAGCTTGTGCTGGACGAGCGGATGGTCGACGAGGGTCACCCGGCTGCGATCGAAATCGACGGACATACTGTACTCCTTAAATTAGACGAAGAGTTAGTCGAGGGCCATGATCTTGGCGACGCGCGCCTCGTGGCGGCCACCCTCAAATTCGGTGGTAAGGAAGGCCTTGACGATTTCCTTGTTGACCTCGAGGTCGACGAAACGGCCGGACAGGCACACCACGTTGCCGTTGTTGTGCTGGCGGAAGAGCTCCGCAAACGGAACGGACGTAATGGAGGAGGCGCGCACGCCAGCGACCTTGTCGGCAGCGACCGCCATACCGATACCCGTGCCGCACACGAGAACACCGCGATCGGCCTCGCCGGCAGAGACGGCCTTAGCCACGGGAGCGGCATAGTCGGGGTAATCGACAGAAGCGTCGGTGTCGGGGCCCATGTCGGTGACATCGAAGCCCAGTTCATCGGCGATATAGGCCGCCAGAGCCTGCTTCTGCTCAAATCCACCGTGGTCGGAGGCGATGGCGATGCGCATGTGCACGTCCTTTCTCTTATACATATGATCAGCCCGCTTGGTCGCGCGAACCTATTCCACTCTAGCAGGTTGGGACGGCGCTCGCGCCGTCGCGAGGGACGTTTACGAAACCGGCCCTGCATCCGGTCGACAGGGATGCAGGGCCGGTTCAACACAGAGAAGTCGGCCTGATGGCCACTGGGGATGCACCCTAGCGCGAGCGCGCGCGATCGACGGCGCTGTGCCAGCCGGAGAGGTTGCGAGCCACCTCGCCTTCGGCCATCTGGGGCTCGAAGCGTCGGCCGGGCACGCGGTTCTGCTCGAGCTCCTCGAGGTCCTCCCAGTACCCGACCGCAAGCCCGGCGAGATAGGCCGCACCGAGAGCCGTGGTCTCCACGTTTTCCGTCTGCACAACGGGAATGCGCAGCAAGTCGGCCTGAAACTGCATGATAAAGTCGTTGCGCGAGGCGCCGCCGTCAACCGAAAGGATCTCCAGTTGGACACCGGCATCGAGCTGCATGGCGTGCAGAACGTCGAAACTCTGATACGCCATGGACTCGCACGCAGCACGTACAATCGTCGCACGGTCTGCCGCGCCGGTGAGCCCGCAGATGAGACCGCGCGCGTCGGGGTCCCACCATGGGGCGCCCAAGCCGCTGAAAGCCGGCACGAGATAGCACCCGCCGTTGTCTTCCAGGCTCTTACATAGATCGGCTGCCTCCTTGGTGCTGGAAAGCAGGCCGAGCTTGTCGCGAAGCCACTGAATGGTGGCCCCGGCGTGGAAAATCGAACCCTCGAGCGCGTAGGAAATCTTGCCATCCAAGGCGATGCCGATGGTGGAAACGAGACCCCTCTCGGACTTAACACAGGTGTCGCCGGTGTTCATGAGCATGAAACAGCCCGTGCCGTAGGTGTTCTTCGTGCATCCGGGCCTGAAGCAGCAGTGACCGAACAGCGAGGCCTGCTGGTCGCCCGCAACGCCGGTGATCGAGGGGCCGTACGTCATAATCTCGTTGGAAACGCTGCCGTAATCGTCGGAACTCCACTTGACCTCCGGCAGCATCGAACGCGGAACGTCGAGAAGCTCGAGCAACTCGTCGTCCCACTCGAGCGTGTGGATGTTGAACAGCATCGTGCGGCTCGCGTTGGTGTAGTCGGTGGCGTGTACCATGCCGCCCGTCAGGTTGTAGATGAGCCAAGTGTCGATGGTTCCGAACATGAGCTCGCCGGCATCGGCCGCCGCGCGGGCGCCGTCCACGTTGTCGAGGATCCATTTGATCTTGGTTCCCGAGAAATACGGGTCGGGCATGAGGCCAGTCTTGTCGCGGATGATGTCGGACATGCCGTTCGCAATGAGGGCATCCGTGATCTCGGACGTGCGGCGGCACTGCCACACAATGGCGTTGTGCACGGGCAAACCGGAATCGCGGTCCCACACCACGGTGGTCTCGCGCTGGTTGGTGATGCCGATGGCGGCGATGCGGTCGGAATGGATGCCGCTCTTGAATTGAACCTCCATCATGACCGCGATTTGGGAGGCCAGGATCTCCATGGGATCCTGCTCGACCCAGCCCGGACGCGGATAGAAGGTTTTAATACGGCGCGAGGCCTGCGCGACGATGCAATCGTATTCATCGACGATGACGGCTCGGACCGAAGTGGTGCCCGAGTCGAGCGCCATGACATACCGCCCACCCGTGGGGTTGTATGCCACATCCACCTTACTGAGATCTTTGAGAGTAACCGTCATCGGGGACCTTTCCTTACGTATGCCCCCGCCGTCAATACGGTCGGAGGCGCACAGAGCCGCCCTAGCATTGTTTCACGCGCAAGCCCGTCCCGCGCCGACGGACAGTTACCTACCCGCCAGACGGGATAACTGGTCGGTGTATGAACAGTTTTCTCGGGCAAAAGGCATGCGTCCCCCAAGTGACGATGAGCGTCTTCTGATTCACGACGGGTCCGTCGGCGGCGGTGCGCTTCCGCACCCATACACGCGTTATTCCAACACGGCCCTGATCTCCCGCACCGTCATTGCCCCTTCGCGCAGGATCTGAAGCTCCCCGTCTCGCACGGCCACAATGGTCGAGGCATCTCGGCACGGGGTCTCCCCCGCGTCGACGGCAACGTCGACACCAGCCAGAATGCGCGGTTCAACCTCATCAAATGAGATCGGCGCCGGCTTGCCATGCGTGTTCGCCGAGGTCACCGCCAGCGGCGATCCGCAACGCGCGATAAGCTCCTGGACAACCGGTGACGCAGAGGCACGCAGGGCGACCGTCCCATCCGCAGCCCGCATGAACGGCGGCACGTCGTCCGCTGCCGGGACCACGAGCGTGAGGGCACCCGGCCAGAGCTTTTCCGCCAAAGCACATATCGAATGAGGCACGTCCTTGCCGTAGCGCTCGAGGTCCGCCGGACCGTCGACCAGCCACGGCACCGTCTGGGTGAGCTCGCGCTGTTTGAGGGTGAATATGCGCCCATAGCCTGTATCGGGCCCGGGGGTCTCCAGGTTCGCCGCGAAAGCGGATATGGCCACCCCCACCCCGTAGACCGTCTCGGTCGGAACGAGCGCAAGGCCTCCCGCCGTCAGGCAGTCGGCGGCAGGTCCGAGATTGTCGTGGGCCTTAATCACATTCGCCATAACGAGCTTCTCCCCTATCTCACAAATACGTAAGCGGCCAGGCGCTCCAGTGCCTCGCGTAGGCGCGCAGTCGGTAACGCTAGGTTAATGCGAATCGTCTTGTCTCCGCCAAACGGGCGCCCGTCTTGCCACAGCACACCGACCTCGACGCCGGAGCGCAGCAACTCGTCGATATCCATGCCATGAGCGGCGCACCAACCGTCGCAATCCAAGAAGAGCATGTACGTCCCCTGCGGTCGCGCAAAATCGACACCAGCGATCTCCTCAAAGAACTCCGAGGCAATCCGTGCGTTGCGACCAAGAACTTCTCGCAACTCGTCGACCCAGGAAGCGCCCTCGTCGCTGTATGCACCCAAAAGCGCATGCATGGAGAGCACGTTTTGCATGTTGTAATGCGACAAACTCGCCTGCTTGGCCAAGCGAGCCTGAAGCCACGGATTGTAGACAACGCGATAGCTGCCGATAAGTCCCGCGATGTTGAACGTCTTGCTCGGGGCGTACAGCGCGACGGTCCGCATCCGCGCGTCGTCGCTCACGCTCTGCGTGGGGATGTGGACACTGCCTCCCAAAACGATATCCGACCATATCTCATCTGAAATAACGTAGACATCGTACTTTCGGAACAGGCCCATCGCCCGCTCGAGCTCCCAGCGTTCCCACACGCGCCCTGTCGGGTTATGGGGCGAGCACAGAATGGCCGCGTGGACCTCCCTCGTTGCGAGCTTGCGCTCCATGTCCTCGTAATCCATGCGCCACACGCCCTCGGCGTCGCGCTGCAGCCAACTCGTCACCAGGTCATACCCCGCATTTTTAAGCGTGTTGGTGAATCCGGTATACGTCGGGGCATGAACAAGCACCTTGTCCCCACGCGAGCACACCACGGCAAGGGCATTGGCAACACCGCCGAGCACCCCATTTTCATAGCCGATATTCTCGGGCTTCAACCCCACGACCCCGTTGCGACGCTCATGCCACCAGGCGATGCGATCGTAATACTCCTGCGGATACTCGAAATATCCGAAGCACGGATGCTCGAGCCGCTCTCGCATGGCGCGCAGCACCGAAGGAGCGGTGGCAAACCCCATATCGGCCACCCACATGGGGATGACGTCAAACCCTTCGCGCACAACGGCGTCGACAGGGCCCAAAGAGCCACCGGAAATCGCTCCGGCTGCATCCGCGGCAATCGAATCGTGTCCCATGCGATCGATAACGTCCGTGAAATTGAACATTCAGCCTTGCCCCCAGAGTTCCACTCAGGCCGTTACGGCCATTTCGCCATATGGCACGATCTTATCTAGCTCCGGGCCCAATTCCCGTCGCGCCACATCGGTGTCGTAGGCAACCTGAGCGCGCATCCAGTAGCCATCGGTCAATCCAAAATAGCGGCAGAGCCTCAGGTCGGTATCGGCCGTTATCCTGCGTCGTCCAAGCACAATTTGACCTATACGCTGTGCGGGAATACCCGTTTCTTTCGCCAGCCGGTACTGCGAAAGCCCCAGTGGCTCAAGAAACTCCTCCTTCAGCAACTCACCTGGAGTAACCGGACGCATCTCCCCAGCCATTGCCCCTCCATATCAGTGGTAATCGACGATCTCCACATCCTGAGGCCCCATCGGAGTCCATGAAAAGCAAATTCTAAACTGTCCGTTAATCCGAATACTATATTGCCCTTCACGATCCCCACTTAAGGCCTCAAGATGATTGCCAGGAGGAATACGCAGGTCATTGAGGTTTCCAGCGATTTCCAATTGGCGCAACTTACGGAGCGCCTGCCTCTCAAACGCGCGGTATCGGGGAATCCGCATACCGCGCGAGAGCTTCTCGGCCTCTTTATCTCTGTAAGATACAATCATAGTAACGCCATTCGTTATTAACGTCAAACGATACTAATTGCGCCATGTCGCTCCGCGCCTATCCCACCAAAGCAAGGACGATGCGCGGGCGCCCGGTGAAATCCTCGACGATGCGGACATCATGCATGCCGGCAGAGCGACACAGGTCGGCGGCTGCGTCCAGGTGACCCTCGTAAAGCTCGCACGCGAGCAGGCCACCCGGGCGAAGCATATGCGGGGCGGCGTTGACGAGCCTGCGGAAGATATCGAGACCGTCTACACCTCCATCCAGCGCCAGCGCCGGCTCAAAGTCGGCAACCTCGTGCGGCAGCGACTCCATGACGGCGGAAGGAATATAGGGGGGATTGGAGACCAACACGTCAAACGTTCCCCACTCGGTCTCACGATTGAGTGGTGACACGAGATTGCCCAAACGCACATCAACGTCGGCGGGCGAAATGCCCAGCGCATCGCGGTTGCGGATGCTCAGATCGACTGCACGGGGCTCAATGTCGATTGCGACGCACTGAGCACGCCCCAAGCGCTCAGACGCAATGGAAAGCGAGATGCAACCCGTACCGCACCCAACCTCGAGAACACGCGCGCATCGAGTCTGACCCGACTCCCCATCCTGCGCAGGAGCACCCTCGGAGAACTCGCCCTCTTCGACAGGTGCTGCACCCGATACATCCGCGTCCCCTTCGGCGCCATCGGCCGCCTCAACGGTCCCCTCGCCGTCCTCAAGCGTGTCAAAATCATCGTCACGCAGTTCGCGCTCAACGACGGGCGCCTCATCCTTTTCCTTTGCCGCGGCGATCTCGGCCTGCAGGGCAGCCTCGACCTCGGCGTTCCAGGGCAGCTCAACACGCCCGCGCTCGGCTGCGGGAGCGGCTCCGATGACCTCTCGATCGAGATAGGCCAAGACCTCTTCAACCAACAGCTCGGTCTCGGGCCGTGGGATGAGCACGCCGGGCTCGCACATCACATCGATCGTGCGGAAGCTCGTCTCACCGATGATGTACTGCAGCGGCTCGCCCTTCGCGCGGCGCACAACGGCCGTGTGCATTGCGGCAAGCTCCTCGCTCGACATCGGTTTGTCAAAGTTCACGTATATCTCAGTGCGCGAGAGCCCGGTCACACCCGACAGCAGCCATTCGGCGGACAGACGCGGACGCTCGTCGCCCCGGTCCTTTAGGTAGTCGCGCGTCCAATCCAGGCATCGCCTGATGGTCCACGTCTCGTTCGCCATAGCGGCCTCCGTCCCTCGTATTGCATAGCCGCGATTCTACGGCACGGCCGACATCCGCCCCGTCGAGAACACCGAATTACAGCATTTCCCGTCCAAAAACAGTCCGTCTGCCCAAAACCTGACTGCTTGAAAAACGGGCCGCCGCCCCGAAGGACGACGGCCCGAACAGGCACGTTTGCAGCTGGGGCATCCCATACCGCGCGGCTCTTGCCCAACAGCCGAGAACCCGCTTACACGGCCTCGGCGAGCTTGGCGGCGCGGTCGGCGGCCGCCAGGGCGTCGATGACGCCGGACAGCTGATCGCCCAGCAGCACGCCGTTGTAGGTGGAGTTGAAGCCGATGCGGTGGTCGGTCACGCGGTCCTGCGGCAGGTTGTAGGTGCGGATCTTCTCAGAGCGATTGCCATGGCCGATCTGGGCAGAACGCTCGGCGCCGAGCTCGGCCTGCTGCTTCTCGAGCTCCATCTCGTACAGGCGTGCACGCAGCATCTGCATGCAGACCTCGCGATTCTGGATCTGGGAGCGCTGCTCCTGGGACTGGACCACGGTATTCGTGGGCAGGTGGGTGATGCGAACGGCGGAGTAGGTGGTGTTGACGCACTGACCGCCGGGGCCGGAGGCGCAGTACGTGTCGACACGCAGGTCGGCCTGATTGATCTGGATATCGATCTCATCGGCCTCGGGCAGCACGGCCACCGTCGCGGTGGACGTCTGGATGCGGCCCTGGGACTCGGTCTTGGGGACGCGCTGCACGCGGTGCACGCCGGACTCGTACTTCATGACGGAGTAGACCTTGTCGCCCTCGACCTTGAACTCGATGGACTTGAAGCCGCCGGCCTCGGAGGGGCTGGAGTCGAGCACCGTCATCTTCCACTTCTTGGACTCGATGAAGCGCTGGTACATCTTGAACAGGTCGCCCGCGAAGATGGCCGCCTCGTCGCCGCCTGCTGCGGAACGGATCTCGACGATGGTGTCCTTCTCGTCCATCGGGTCGCCCGGGATGAGCATGATCTTGATGTCTTCCTCGAGCTGGGGCAGCTTTGCCTCGTTCTCGGAGATCTCCATCTGGAGCATCTCCTTCTCGTCGGCGTCGGCGGCGTCGTGCAGCATCTCCTTGGCGACATCGATGTCGTCGAGGGCACCCAGGTACTCGCGAGCGGCCTTCACCAGGTCGGTCTGGTGGGCGTACTCCTTGTTAAGGCGGGTGAATTCCTTGATATCGCTGGCGACGGCGGGGTCGGAGAGCTTCTTCTCGAGCTCCTCGAAAGCGATGATGATCTTCTCAAGCTTGTCGCGCATGGTTGCTCCTTATGCGTTGGCTGTTGGCGAAATGTGAAAGAGGGCCTGCCGGCGAAGCGGCGGGCACGGCGTCAAACGTAGCTAGAGCTTATCGAGCGCGATGTGCATGGTTCCTCCCATAGTTTCCAGATAGGCATCATACCCCGCAACGCCCTACCACGCCAACGTACCTGCAAAACTCCCATAGGCTCGGCAGATGACCGGCGTGACGGCTACCCCGCGCATCCGACGCGACAGCCACCCAGCGCGTCCGGCACGACAGCCATCCCGCACGGTCGGCGCCGCACATGAAAAGGGCCGCACCTCAAGGAGAGGTGCGGCCCGAATCGCATGTGCCCTTCTCGCTGAGACGCGAGGGCTTAAGCGTTGCTGTGGCGGCGCTTGAGCGCGATGCCGACTCCGGCGAGGGCGGCCGCGACGACCGCGGTTCCGCCGATGAGCATCAGCGAGTCGTCGCCGGTCTGCACCAGCTTATCGGAGCTGGAACCGGGCTTGCCAGTAGAACCGTTGGCACCATTGCCGTTGGAATTGCCGCCCTGGCCACCGTTACCGGCGCCACCATTGCCGGTTTCGCCATTGCCGGTGCCACCGCTACCGGAGCCGCCGTTGCCAGAGCCCGATCCGCCCTGGTCGGTGTTCTCAACGAGCGCGGCGAGGGCGTCCTTGAGTTCACGGGCGAGGCGATCGCCCTCAGCCTGGGACAGGTTGTCGGCGTTCTCCAGGCCCGCCTTGGCGGCATCGAGTGCATCCTGATATGCCTTCCAGCTCTCGGGCGTGAACTTAGAACCATCGGCAACGGCGTTGTCGATAAGCTGCTGCAGCTCAGTGCCCGCATATTTGAGCACCGGGCTGGAAAGGGCGCCCTCGATACCGGCCTTGAGATCGACGATCTGCTGGTAGGTCAGGCTTTCAGGAGCCTTGAGGGCCTCCTCGGCTGCCACGACCGCCTTGTCGAGCGCCGTCACGGAATCGGTCGTCCACGCCGCCGTATCGACGGTCTTCGCCTTGGCGACGAGGTCGCGCAGCGCCTCGATATCGCCATCGAGGGAAGCATCGACACCGCGGGTCAGGAAGATCTCGGAAATCTGGGGGACGGTGCCCTTGGGCCATTCGAAGACGATGTCCTTAACCGCGGAAACGCCCTTACCGAAGGACAGGTCCTTGAGGACGCTATCGAGAACCCCAAGCTCAACCGTCTTGGTCGCGGGCTCGCCCACGCGAAGGTCCCCGCTGTAGACGACCTCTTTCACCTTGACGGCGGGCTGGGCCGCCTTGGAGATGACACGAACGCCGTCAAAGGGCGCCCCGTCGGCGCCGAACGGCGCGGACACGTGGTAGGTCAGCGTTCCCGCCTCGTCGGTAGCAGGCTGCCATGCGGTCAGCACGCTCTTGTCGAGCAGGTTATCGGGTGTTTTGCCCTGCTGCTCAACCGCAGTGGTCTCAAAGTCGCCGCCGGCGTAGACCGGCACGTACTCGCCGCCGTTGATGCGCAGCTCGCCGATCTCGAACCAGCGCTCGGCGTAGGCCTTGGTGAAGCGGATGCGAATGAAGCGCGCGGTCTCGTCGACGCCCTCGCCGGACTTGATGAACATGTTGCCCGGGAAGTCCGTGGAGTGCGTCATCCACTTGGCCTCCTTCGCGGGCACGTCCTTACCGGGAGCGGCGATCTTGCCATCGCTGTTGATGTCGAGGACCGTCTTCCACTCGGCGTCCGGAGCGTCGGCCCTATCGGCGACCTCGATCACGGCATTGCGGATGTAATCGAGACTGGTCTCGGGGACGAAGTACTCAACGCTCTTGATCGAGCGCTCCTGGCCCAGGTCGAAAACGACCTTGGTGCCCTCGGAGGGGCCACCGCTGGACTTGGTGGCGGTGGCGACGTTGCCGTCGAAGATCTTGGCGGCGTCGAGGGTCTGGGCGCCGGGCAGCTCGCTCTTAACGGTGCTAGGTGCGAGGGAGTGCAGGTAGCTGCCGGTGAGCGCCTTGAAGTCGACGGATGCCGCATCCGCCGTGGCGCGGTAGCCGACATAGCGGGCGCGGACGGGGTCGGCGCCCTTGAGCGGGCTCCACTCGATGCCGTTCTGGGAGCAGACGAGCTCCGCCCCCTTTGCGACCTGGGCATCCGCGTTGGCGAGGACAACCTCGCGGCGGACGGAGCCGAGGTCGACGGCGATGACGTCGCCCTTCTTGGGCAGGGCCACGGATCCATCGGTTGTCTTGAAGGAGCCGTCACCCACACGGGCAGCGAGGTTCACACCCGCAAGGTCGAAGGAAGCGTAAAGGCTGTCCTTGCTATAAGAGAACTTCTCGAACGCGTTGAACTCGAAGAGCTGGAACCAGCTGTCAGTCGCGGCGGTAGAGACGAGCTTCACGCCCGTTGCCTCCACGCGGTCGAAGGTGATGGTCTGCTCGGAAGCGGAGGTCGGCGCGGGGAGCTCGGTCCATTTGCCGTCCGCCGCAGGTGCGGCGTCGGTAGTGTAGTAAAGCTTGGAGGCGGTGAACTTGTCGGCATCGCCCTGCTTGAGGTAGACGGTATCGATGAACTTGGGAGCACTGAACGAGAGCATCACGTAATCGTTTGCCTGGGTCTTCCGATTGCTCCAGAACTTGCTATCCGCATTGCCGTCGACAACGTTGACGATAGGGTTGTTCTGATGCTGCGGCATGTTCGTGGTCGCAGTCGAAGTCGCCTCGATCTTGCCAAAGCCAGCGTGGAGGTCGACGACGCGCCACCACTTGGCGGTCTTGACGCCGTTGACGACCTTGATGGCCTTCGCCGTCACGGGACCGGCCAGCTGGATGGTCTGGGACTTGGCGGAGGTGATCACGCCGGCCTCGTGCCAGACGCCGTCGGCGTCCTGGTAGTAGGCCTTACCGGAATCGATGACGTCGCCGGAGCCGCCACCCTGCTTGAAGGTAATCGAGGTGATGGTCTTAGGCGAGTCGAACGTCACCTGGACAGCGGCGTCGACGGCGGTGGTGTCCCTGTCCTCGCCCTCGTCCTTGAACCTGAACCACGCCTCGGTGTCCTTGCCGTCGGAAGCGTGCTGAAGGGGCTTGCTTCCGTCGGCGGAGACCTGGTTGGCGATGCTCACGGCGCCGGTGAACACGGCGTTCTCGTCGAGCTGCTTGTTCACCATGATCTCATTGATGGTCGGCCAGGCGTCTTGGCGGTTGTCACGCACGGCCACGATGCGCACGCCCTCGACGCCCTTGATGTCGAGGCCGGTGAGGGAGACCTTGCTGGCGTTGAACTCCTGAGAGCCCTCGACGTCGATCCACTGGCCGCCCTTGAGGTACTGGACCTTGCTGGCGTCCATGAAGTCCTTGCCGCCGCCCTGGATGAAGGTGACGGACTTGAGATCGAAGGGCTTGCTCCTCACCATGCCGAAGTAGTCACCCTCGACCAACCTGTTCGGGCTCTGGTAGACGGCGCCGGTCTTGGGGTCGCCGTCGAAGACGGCGGCCGTGCTGCCCACGGGCGTGTCGGTGCGGCTGGTCACCAGCTTGGTGACCACGGCGTCGGGGTCGGCCGCCAGGGTCGCCTTCTCGGCGGTATAGGCGTCGAGAGCAAGGACCATCGGGGTGATGTGCGCCTTGCCGACGCGCGCGTACTCATAATGGTTGATGTACCACAGGGCGTGCCCGTTGGCACGCTCCAAGAGCCCGGCGCCCTCGGCGTACTTGGAGACGAGGGTGGACGCATCCCCCTCGATGCCGGCCTTCACGGCCTCGAGCTCGGCGAGCGCCGCGGCGGTCAAGTCATCCCAAGTGTCGAGCCAGGGCTTCATCTGCTCCGCCATCGCCTTGGTCCCGGCGTTCTCGCGATAGGTCTTGGCGGTGCGCTGCAGGTCCAGGAAGACCTTGGACACCTTGTCGACATCGGCTGCGGTCACCGTATCGGAGGAGAGCTCGGCACGGAAGTCCGCGAGCTCCTGCTTGATATCGGCAGACTCGTCGTTCTCCCATGTCGCGCCTCCGCCGTACATGCGCTTCATGTGGCCGGACAGCTCGCGCAGGGCGTTGGAGCCCTCCGTCTCCTTGCCCGAGTTGTGATCGATGTAGCTGAAGGACTTCTCCCACACCTGGTCGGCATGCTCGGTAGAGCCCCACAGGTTCCAAGTGAAGTCCGCGGTCATGAAGATGCCCTGCTTGGAAGGCTCAGACTGCTGCATCGGGTTGATGACGACGCCCTTGACCTGGCCCGGCTTGAGATCGGAGCCGAGGAAGTTGTTGTGCCCACCCATATGCAGGGCGTCCTTGTCGTTGTCGGAGCAGGGCCAGTTGATCCACATGAAGGGGGCGACGCCCGAGTTGTTCTTGAAGGTGGTGGCGAAGGCGTTGTCAATCTTGCCCCAGACCCGGCCGCCGGTGTTAATCACCTGGACGTTCTCGCCAAGGGTGCGGTACCAGTTCTCACCGTGGCCCATGTAGTCCACCGGGCAGAAGATCAGCGTGTCCTTAAGACCGGGGTACTTGAAGGTGCCGTCGGGATTCTTCTCGTTCTGGAGCTCGCGAAGCCACGCGGTCGTATCGTCGAGGAGCCTCTTGTAAAGCTCACCCGTGTGCTTATCCGCGCTCTCGTTGGGGCCGAGCTGATACCCGGCGTCGTCTGCGAGAATCGCGATCTGGCGCGTGCCCGCATCAATCACCTGGAGGAACTTGGCCTTCATGATCTCGAAGGTCTCGTCGTAGTTATCCTTGGTGATGGGGTTGTACATGAAGGGGTGCAGCGCGTAGACAAAGCGCACCTTGGACTTGTTGCCCGCCTCTGCGAGGGGTTTGATCTTCTCGTCGATCTCCGCCTGGGTGTATTTCTCACGCCACTGGGAGTTGTGCTTGGGGTCGTCCTTGGGGGCGTAGAAATAGGCGTTCAGCTTGTAGTAGCCGCCCCACTCCATCAGCGCCACGCGGTCGCGGGTGCTCCAGGGATTGCCGTAGTAGCCCTCGATGAAGCCACGGGAGATCACGTCGGCGTGATCGCTGGCAACCAGGGAGCGCAGCGAGCTATCGGCATCTTGCTGCAGGATCTGGAAGACCGTCGACAGGCCGTAGAACGCCGAATCGGTATCCTTGCCCAAGACGATGATGCGATTGGCGGCGCCATCCTCGGCGGGAAGGAGCGCGACCAAGTTCGCATCGGTCTGCTCGAACAGACCAGCATCGTAGGACAGCTTCTTCGCATCCACGAGCTGCTTGACATAAGAGTCAACCTGCTTGCCCGAACCGTGCACGCCGACGAGCACCGCAGTGCCGTTTGCCGGCACGGCGTCCGCGCTCTTGACGCCCTTGGCTTTGAGCTTGACCGCCTCATCGAGGCGCGCCTCGGTCTCGGCGTCGATGCCGTCTTCGACGACCGTCGTCACGGTATCGGCGAACTCGACCGAGCCCTCCTGATAGGCGACCTTCTGAGGTGTTGGGAATATTTGATAATCGCCCTCCTGAGCATGCGCTCCAACGGGCGTGAACAGCGTTCCCACGCAGGCCGCCGCCGTTACAGCGAGCGCGGCGATCCTGCGACGCGTACTTTGCTTCATCCTGCCTCCTCAATTGGATGATGTGCCCCCATGCGCATGTCGACGCATTCCGACGGCACCTTACAAATTACCCACCATAGTTGTGTGGTAGGTAATTGCGCCTGTCGGAGCGACAAACGTTCAATATCGTCGGTAGACGGTCAACCGTTTCAGCAGTTGTTATTTGGATGTAATACCAGCGATCTATACGAGGCGGCAGAAAAAGCGGGGCGCGACAACCGCCGCAATGGCGCCGGACATGAAAAGGGCCGCACCTCAAGGAGAGATGCGGCCCGAAGCGCATGTGCCCTTCTCGCAGGGACGCGGGGGCTTAGGCGTTGCTGCAGCGGCGCTTGAGCGCGATGCCAGCGCCGGCGAGGGCGACCGCGGCGGCCGCGGTGCCGCCGATGAGCATCAGCGAGTCGTCGCCGGTCTGCACCAGCTTATCGGAACTGGAACCGGGCTTCTGGCCCTGCGTCTCCCCAGAATCACCGGGCTTGATCGGCTCGGCAGGGGTGAGCGGCGTCAAAGGCGTGCTCGGCTTGACAGGCTCGCTCGGCAGGATCGGAACCATGTCAGACGTCTCGCGCTCCTGAGCGCAGGCAACGGCAGACTCGAGCGCGGCACGCACCTTGTACACATCACCGTAGGTGAGAGTGTAGGAGCCAGCCTCGACGTCGGCATCGATGGTGGCAATCGTCTTGCGAGCGGCCTTGAGAGCGTCCTCGACCTTGGCAAGGGACTCGGAGGTGAAGTACTTGCCGTTGTCCACGATTGCCTGGGCGCGGCCAGCCATCATGCAGAGCAGGTCGTACTCGTACGGCTGGTACTTCTTGGCAGGCTCGGGAACCTTCTTGCCGAAGACCTTCAGCTCGACAACGTGGTTGTCGCCACCCTTTGCGTCCACCTTGCTATTGCCATACAGACGGACATAGCGGGCGCGAACGGACTTTTCACCAGCGCCCTCATCCGCGGAACCGAAGAGCAGCTTTCCAGCCTCCGACTCGACATACAGGTCCTCCGTAGGCTTGACACCCAGGTTATAGAGGTCCTTCGTCTTATCCTCGGCGCTGTAGTAGAGCACCTTCGACGAATCGGCCGGGAACTTGGGGTCGTTAGACACGACCAGAGCGGTAGTGTCATACGTGCGGGTGTCGCCATAATAACGCCACAGCTGGACACCGGCGATGTCGCACTCACAACCCAGATCAACGGTCATGTACGCCGGCTTGTTCTGGCCGTCCTTGCCAAAAATAGCGTAATGGGCAGTACCGATAGAGCCATCCACCGCATTGCTCAGCGGGGAGCCGGCATTGGTCGCGTCGCCAGCAGCGCCCACGAAGGCAGCGGAAACGTTCTTACCCTGGGCAAGGTTCTCGAACTTGGGCTCGGGAACCTCGGGCTGCTTAGGCAGCAGCTGGTTGTAGCCATCGATCAGCTTGGCGAACGCATCGACCTGAGCGTCGCCCTGGGCGGCCTCAGCAGCGGCAATCAGCTGATCCATGCCAGCGGCGGCCCAGCTATCGGCCGTCACGGCACCCTGGATGCCCTTAGCGCGGGCGATGAGGCTCGCCAGCGGCGCGCCAGTAACCTCGTCGTAACCAAGTGCACGGTCATACACGACAACATTGGAGATCTTCTCGGCAGCGGCCTTGTCGATCTTAATAGTGTCCTTGGCGACCGTGTAGTCAACGTTCTTCTTGTCGAACGAAGAGCCGGCGATCTCGCCATTGACGTACAGCTTCATCATGCCGTTGTTCTCACGAGCCACGGAGACGGAGGCCAGGTTGGGAACCACAACGTCAGAGACAGCAGTGACGCCGTTCATGGTGAAGACGGCCTTGCCCTCGCCGTTGATGGAGATGCTCCACTGGCTGCCCTGGGACAGGATGGTCTTACCGGCAACCGGGTTCACCACAGTCACCTCGGCGGAGAAGCCATCGGAGCCCTCAACGCTTGCGGCCTTGCGGGAGATGGTGGTGCACTCGGGCTCGGAGACGGTAGCGATAATGCCACCGGTGTAGCCGGTGCGAGCGATGGAGCCCTCGAGCTTGTTGCCGGCAGCGTCGGCACCAGCGATAGCCTTGACCTCGATCTTGACGTTGTCGCCGTAAGGAGCGGGCAGCGTGATATCGAAGGTCTTGAGGTCGGCGTAGGCCTTGACGGCGTTGTCGGCCAGCTCGACCTTCTTGCCGTTCACGAGTACCTCGAACTTGGCACCGGACACATGCTCAGAAGCCTGAACGCGCAGGGTGGTGTTGTTCTCGGTGTAGAGCTTGGACAGGATGGGGGCGGCGGTGTCGCCATCCTTGGAGAGGTGCCAGATCTGGACCTCGCCAGGCTGGAGGGTCATCTCGATGGTCTGACCATGCTTCACGGTCTTGGGAGCCTCAGCGGCAGCCTTGTCCCCCTCGGTGTAGACATGGTCGAGCACGACATGATAGGAACCGTCGGACTTGCAACCAATGCCGGAATCGAGCTTGAAGCTGATCTTCTTGGCAGTAGCAGCAGGGTTGCGCATGGAGATGATGCCCTCGTCGCCGGCGTTATTGAAGCCAGCGAAACCGTAAGCATCCTGCTTGCCCGCCGCACCAGAGGTGCCGCTTGCCAGCGTTGCCGTGGAGGAGGGGTTGCCACCGACCCACTTGGCGTTGCGCAGCATATCGAAGTTCTCTTCCTCCCACTTGAGGAAGTCTGCGTTGATGAGGTACTTCTCGTCGTTAAAGATCGAGTCGGAGTAGTAAAGCTCCCAGAACGCGGTACCACGAGTGCCCATCATGTACAGGTAGTTGCGGAACTGCTCGCCGTCCATGGAGTCGGCGGTGATACCCGTACCCTCCTTACCGAAGATCGGGTCGTGGTTGTAGATGTTTGCCATCGGGAACTGGAAGTCGTGATTCTTCACGAAGTCATAGTACGCGCCGTCACGATAGGTGAGCATGGCGTTCATCTTGTCGTCGATCACGCCATTGGTGCGCTCGCCGCGGTCGGCAGTGCACTGCATCCACACGGAGTTGGACCACTGCAGGAACCACGGAGACGGGTTCACATAGCAGGTAAGGGAGATCCAGAGCTTGTTGATCTGCTCCTCATTAGCGGTCTTCCAGACCTCGTCGAACAGGTCAATCCACTTCTCCCACAGATCGGTGGAGTGATAGTAGCCGTTGGGGCCACCGAACATGTGCTGATGGTTCTCATCGTAACCAACCACACCGTCGCCCGAATTGAAAGCGCCGTACTGGCCGCTATCGGCAAAACCGTCCCACTTCCAGTAGTTAACGCCGTAATCCTTCATCCACTTGACGGCCATGTCCTTGAACTTGGTCACGTAGCGCTGGTCGGCAACATCGATGGAGCCACCGGCAGCAGAGCCATTTCCGGCATCGGCGATGATGCCGGCCAGGTTGCCCTGGTAGTTGTAGCCGCCACGCGGGCCAATCCACACGCCAAAGTCAGAGCCGAGCTTCTGAACAAGGTTGGACGACGGAGTCAGGCCATCGGGGAACTTGTTGTTGAACTGCCAGAAGCCCTCGTGGTTCAAGCCGTCCTTGCCGTCAACGGAGCCGTTGCGGCGAAGATCGTCGCCGGTCAGATACTGATTGGCGCTCTTGCGGTACTGGTTCCAGCCGTCGTCCACAACGTAAGACTCGATCGGACGGACACCCGTCTCGTTGAGATGCTTATCAACCGCAAGGAAAGACTCAATGATGTTCTGGTCATCGATGAACATCATGTTGTCGAACCAGGAGTTGTACTGGATACGGAAGTCCGAAGGCTTGGAAATCTGGTTGATGTAATTAAAGAAGTCCGCCTGGACAACGTTCATATCAGAACCGTCGGAGTGAGAGGCGCCGACTACGGTCTGCCAAGAAACGTACTTGCCGTCCTTGGTCAGCTGATTATCACGCTCGAAGTCGGCAAAGTTCTTGCCGGTCCAGTAGCGGGAGCGGCCGACCTTGGCATCGCTGTCGCCAGAGACGATCTGGGTGTCCGTCTCGGGGAACTCGGAACCGAAGAACATGCCCTCAGCATAGAACGGCTGACCAAGGATGGACTTCTCCATATCCATGGCAACCACGCCGCCCTTGTTGGTCGGGATGGTCCAGGTATTCTTGGCGTCCTTGACGTTCAGGTGCTCACCGTCGATATAGTTGAAGCGCTGGGTCTTGTCGGAAGACTCGATCTCCAGCCACTTGCGCATATAGTGATCGCCGTCGAACATGGCAACCTTCTGCGCGACGGTCACCGTAGAGGCACCGAACTGCTTGGGCTCGAAGTTGAAAGTCACGAGCTTTCCGGACTTGGCCTTGTCGTTCAGAGTCACATTCGTGTCTTTGACAACGGGCTCGCCCTTGAGCTCAAGATCAGATGCCTTCAGGACGGGGCGCTCGGCATCAATGCCGGGGACAGAAGTGAATTGCTCGGACATCAGGTCAAGCTCGGCCGCGGAGGCAAAACCGCCCTAGCCCTTAATCACCTTGATGCCGACAAATTGCTTGGAGCACTTTTCCTTAAGACCGAAGTACATCCACTTTGCTTGACCGTTCTCCCACACCTTGTCATAACCAGCGCGGAACACACTGGAGCCCTCGGCGTTCTGAAGCTTGCTCTCGGGCTCGAAGAGCCCCGCTTCGGTATCGGAGGCGTAGACCTCAAACTCTTGCCAACTGCCATTAGCATTGGCTTGCGGGCGCGGGAGGTAAGCGACGGTCTGGAACTCGCCCTTGGAGGCTCCACGGTCGATGGTCACCTTGTAGGGAGCCTTCTTGTCACCGGAACCTTGACCGTAATTCGAATGCCAGTAGGTATTCGGATTGCCATCGATCAGGGCAGCTGCGCCACCCGCATCGCCACCCTCGGTGGAGCTGGAGTAGACTTTGGGGGTCCATCCGGAGGCGTCGGCCGAAGCGCGATCGATAACGCTCTTGCCGCCCTGATCCATCACATCGATCTCGGCGATGTTTGCCGCCTTGTTCTTTTTGGCGCTTTCGTGATGGAAGGACTCCAGTACAACCAGGCGAACCTTCGTTGCGGTCTGAGGGGCATCCAGGTTGAGCGTCTGCTCACCCTGTTCCTTACCAGTATTCAGCGAAAACTCCTGCACGGTCTTCCAGGAATCCCCTTCGGGAATCTGAACCCGCATCTTCAGGATTCGACCCGTGCAGTCATACTTGGCAGTATTGTCAAAACGCGGAGTGTATTTGATCTTCTTGAAGGTCTTCTCCGCGTGGAAATCGAGCTCGAACCAAGGCTGGGCTTCGCCCGTCTGCTCCGTGGACGCCCAATACGTATTCACTTTGCCGTCAATGGCGTTAGAGGGCTTTGCCCCTTCCTGATCGTTATAGTCGATGGCCGCAACAGTGGTGAGTCCGGCGCTGGCACCGGGCTTAACGCTCGTAAGGGGGTTGTCGGGCTCAACGCGGTCAGCGCTGACGAGGCCCTCGATATAGAACTCCTCGGAACCCTCCGCAGGAGTCAGCTCGGTCTTACCTAGCTTATTCTCAATCTTTCCGGTTTTGAGACCCCCCCCCCTTCACGTCAAACGTACGGGAGATGGCGTTGTTGCCAATGGTGATGGAGCCATCCTTCTGTGAGACCACAACCCTGCCGTTCCCCGCATCGGCAATAGCCGGAACGGAGAAACCAAGGCCGGCCACGAGGGACGACGCGATCACCGCGGTTGCAAACAAACGCTTACTCATCTGCACCTCCTTCTCATTGGTGAGGGCCAGCGGGGCCGGGCGGCCCATTTGAACAGAGCCCTCGATTACAAAACTTAACGAGCTTATAAGATTTCACTTTTTTCCTTTGGGACTAATGGGTTATTCAACTGCGAACGGTCGTAATTTGCCCATGAACGGTCACGATTGGTTCGTACCAGATACCAGTTAAACCACGCTTAGCTCTGCTTATTACTACTTGACATCTTGTTACTACCAGTTTGCTATCTTTCAGATTGCAATCAATAAGATCTTCTGATACTGCCAACAAAACAGGCCCAGTGAGGATCTCCAGAACATCGGGGTCGCGCAGCGTTGCAAACTGGGCACATTAAAAATAAAAAAGGGTGCACCCGTTTCATCGGATGCACCCCAACCACGTCGTCAGTCTCGCGCTCGCGACAGCGCCCCCCCTACAGCGCCGTCACGCTGAAGGAGAAGTCGCGGGTCTCGCCCGGAGCGATGACGGTGACGTTGCGCTTGTGCTCGAACACGTCATCCTCGCTGGTGAGCGTGGCGTGACCGGTCCAGGGCTCGAGCGCGATGAACGGGGAGTTGCCCTGGCGCGCGGACCAGATGCCGATGTACTTGAAATCCGCGAAGTCGATGCGCACGCCGCGACCGCTCTTGGTTCCGCGCAGGGTCAACGTGCCTCCCGGGACGTCCGTGAGCATGACGGCATCGCGGGAGAACAGCTCGCGGGTAACGGGGAGGACGTCGGCGTTCTCAACCGGAACGGTCGTCTCGTCGAACGTGAGCAGACCACCCTCGGCGATAGTGGGGGCAACGCAGGTCCACGGCTCCGCGAACTCGATCACGTAATCCTCGAACGCCTCGTCCTCGGCGCCGGGTGCGGGGACGTTGAACGCAGGGTGACCGCCCACGGAGAAGGGCATGTCGGCGGCACCCGTGTTGGTGACGGAGAAGGTCTGGGTGAGCGTCGCCTCGCCCGTGATGGCGTAGGTCATGTTGAGCTTGAACTCGTACGGATACGCCTCGAGCGTCTCCGGAGAGCTGGTGAACTCGAAGGTCACCGCAGAGCCATCCTCGGCCACCTCGGCGACGCGGTGCTCGTTGATGCGGGCGAGACCGTGGCGAGGCATGCGGCATGTGCCCTGGGCGCTCTCGGCCTCATCGCCGCGCAGGGAGCCAACGATGGGGAACAACACGGGGGCGTGCTTGCCCCAAAACGTCGGGTCCGCCTGCCACAGATACTCGCGGCCATCGAGCGCGAGACTCGTGAGCTCGGCGCCCTTGGAGCTGATGGTGGCGGAAAGACCGCCCTTGGAGATGGTCGTGTTCGACATGGCGAAACCTTTCGGACGAAGATGGAGGCGCACCGGGCGCCCATGGTGAACGGCGCTTGCGACGCCATTGCACACCCCATTATCCCCCGTTTGGCCCCGCCGTGCGACAGGCACATTAACGTTCGGTTCTATATTGTTCGGTACCTTGACTATCATGCCGGGCACTCGTACCCTCGAGTGGACGAATTCGAGAGTAGGAGGAACAGACATGGAAACACCCACGCCCAGCGCGATCTGCCGGGCCATGAGCAGCATCGAGACACCCGAGGCACAGCAGGACGAGACGATCATGCGCGCCAAGCGCATTCTCAGGGGGCTCGGCTTCTGCGGCCACTACATGCATTTCCACGGCGGCGGCCGATCCGGCCAGATCCCCATCCTATGCATGCTCGACCGCTGCGGGGGGACGCTCTCCCAACAGGAGCTCGGCATGCGCTTTGAGATCAAGCCCGGTTCGCTCTCCGAGATCCTCTCCAAGATGGAGACTGCCGGCCTGATCGAGCGCACGCGCGACACCAAGGACCGTCGCCAGCTGTTCGTCCACCTCACTGACGAGGGCACGCGCCTCGCCCACCTCGAACACGAGAAGCGCGACCGCTTCCGCCGCAGCGCCTTCACCGCCCTAACCGTCGAGGAACAGGAGCAGCTCGCCGAAATGCTCGATAAGATCCGTGTCACCTGGGAGGAACTTGATGATTAAAACCCTCGCGTCGTCCGTTCGCGATTACAAGCTGCCGTCCATTGCCACGCCGATCCTGGTGCTGTGCGAGGTCGCCTGCGAGATGGCGATTCCCTTCGTCACGGCCAACCTCATCGACACTATCAAAGACGGCGCGCAGATCGCACAGATCATGCCCACGGCCGGCGTGCTCGTGGGCCTCGCGCTCGTCTCGCTGTTCTTCGGTGCGGCGGCGGGCGTCACCTGCAGCTACGCAAGCTGCGGCTTTGCCAAGAACCTGCGCCATGACCTGTTCTACAAGATCCAGACGTTCTCGTTCGCCAACATCGACCGCTTCTCGAGCTCGTCGCTCGTGACGCGCCTCACCACCGACGTCACTAACGTGCAGCAGGCATTCATGCTCATCATCCGCATCGCCGTCCGCGCGCCGCTCGTCTTGGTATTCGCCTTTGCCATGGCCTACGCCATGGGCGGCTACATCTCCTTTGTCTACCTGGCCATGATCCCGCTGCTCGGCTGCGGTCTGGGATTCATCATCCACAGGGTCGGGCCGATCTTCACCCGCGTGTTCCGCAAGTACGACGCGCTCAACGAGTCGGTCGAGGAGAACGTGACCGGCATGCGCGTGGTCAAGAGCTACGTGCGTGAGAACTACGAGAAGGAGAAGTTCGCCCGTGCCGCCGAGGACGTCCGCGCCGACTTCACCCGCGCCGAGAAGCTGCTCGCCCTCAACAACCCGATGATGAACCTGTGCGTCAACGGCGCCTTCGTCGTCATCATCTACCTGGGTTCCAAGCTCATCATCACCAGCCAGGGCGCCCTGTTCGACGTGGGCCAGCTCTCCTCCACCTTCACCTACGGATTCCAGATCCTCATGAGCCTCATGCAGCTCTCCATGATCTTCGTGATGGTCACCATGTCCGAGGAGAGCGCGAACCGTATCGTCGAGGTGCTGAATGCCGAGCCCACCATCACGAACCCCGCCGAGGCGGTGCGCGAGGTTGCGGACGGCTCGATCGACTTCGACCATGTGAGCTTCAAGTATTCCGAGCACGCCGAGCGTCAGGCGCTCGACGACATCGACCTGCATATCGCAAGCGGCGAGACCGTCGGCATCATCGGAGGAACCGGCTCCGCCAAGTCCACGCTCGTGAACCTCATCGCACGCCTGTACGACGCGACCGAGGGCACCGTGCGCGTGGGCGGGCGCGATGTGTGCTCTTACGACCTCGATGCGCTGCGCCACGAGGTGGCCATGGTGCTGCAGAAGAACGTCCTGTTCAGCGGCACCATCGCGGAGAACCTGCGCTGGGGCGACGAGAACGCCACCGATGAGGAGGTCCGCGAGGCGGCCCATCTGGCCTGCGCCGACGAGTTCATCGACGGCTTCCCGAAGGGCTACGACACATGGATCGAACAGGGCGGCTCCAACGTCTCGGGCGGTCAGAAGCAGCGCCTGTGCATCGCGCGAGCCCTGCTGCGCCGTCCCAAGATCTTGATCTTGGACGACTCCACGAGCGCCGTGGACACCAAGACCGACGCCAAGATCCGCGCGGGCCTCGCCGCCTACCTGCCCGAGACCACCAAGCTCATCATCGCCCAGCGCATCGCCTCCGTGCAGGACGCCGACCGCATCATCGTGATGGAGGGCGGCCGTATTGCCGCAATGGGCACGCACGAGGAGCTGCTCGAGACCTCCGAGATCTACCGCGAGACGTTCACCTCGCAAAACAAGACGGGTGAGGAAACCGTGGACGGCGACGGCTGCCCACGCACCGATGACGATGCGCCCGCAACACGCGAGACCGGCGACGCCGACCGGCAAACCGCCGCAGAACTTGCCCACGCATTTGAAACTACGATGCAGGAAGGAGGTGAGGCCCATGAGTAAGCCCGCCAACAACGCACGCGCCAGGGGCTCCAAGCCCGGCACGCTCAAGCGCCTCGTCAAGATGCTCTTCTCGTTCTATCCGGTCCTGCTTCCGCTGGTGATGCTCGGCGTGGTTCTGTGCGCCCTCATCAACTCCATCGGTTCGGTCTTCCTGCAGAAGGCCCTCGAGGTCATCTCGACCTCCTGGCAGACCGGCGATTGGGCCGCAGCGCGCCCGCAGATCTTGGGCCTCGTGACCACCCTCGCCGTCATCTACATCATCGGCAACATGTCCTCGCTCTTCTGGAACCGCTACATGGGCGTCGTCACGCAGGGCTCGCTCATGAAGCTGCGCGAAAAGATGTTCAACCACATGCAGGACCTGCCGATCCGTTACTTCGACACCAACCAGCGCGGCGACATCATGTCGCATTACACCAACGACATCGACACCCTGCGCCAGATGATCTCGCAATCGCTGCCGAACCTGGTCATGACCGTCATCGTTTTGACCACGGTGTTCAGCATCATGCTGTACTTCTCGGTGTGGATGTGCCTGGTCATCGTCATCGGCGTGCTGTGCATGGTCGCACTCACCAAGGTACTCGGCTCAAACTCCGCCCGCTTCTTCATCGCGCAGCAGCGCGAGCTCGGTGTGGTCGAGGGGCACATCGAGGAGGTCATGGGCGGTCAGAAAGTCGTGAAGGCGTTCTGCCACGAGGCGGCCGCTGAGGCCGATTTCGACGAGCGCAACGAGCGCCTGTTCGAGGTGTCCCAGAAGGCGAACATGTTCGCCAATATCCTCATGCCCGTCCTCATGAACCTCGGCAACCTCATCTACGTGGTGGTTGCCCTGGCAGGCGGCGTGTTCCTCGCGCTCGGCGTTCCGAATCTGTCCATCTCGGGCCTGCCGCTGTCCATCGCCGTGGTGGTTCCGTTCCTCAACATGACCAAGCAGTTCTGCGGCCAGATCGGCCAGATCTCCCAGCAGATCAACGCCGTGGTCATGGGCCTGGCGGGCGCTGAGCGCATCTTCGCTCTTCTCGACGAGGAGCCCGAGACCGACGAGGGGTACGTCACGCTCGTGAACGCCCAGGTCAACCCGGATACCTGGGAGATCGAGGAGGCCAACCACCACACCGGCCTGTGGGCCTGGAAGCACCCGCACCGCGCGGACGGCACCGTGACCTACGTGCCCCTGCGTGGTGACGTGCAGATGGACGACGTCGACTTTGGCTATACCCCGGACCACGAGGTGTTGCACGGCGTGTCCGTGTACGCCAAGCCCGGTCAGAAGGTCGCCTTCGTAGGCGCGACGGGCGCGGGCAAGACGACGATCACCAACCTCATCAACCGCTTCTACGACATCGCCGACGGCAAGATCCGCTACGACGGCATCAACGTGAACAAGATCCGCAAGGCGGACCTGCGCCGTTCGCTCGGCGTGGTGCTCCAGGATGTCAACCTGTTCACCGGCACCGTGATGGACAACATCCGCTACGGCAGCCTTGAGGCCACCGACGAGGAGTGCATCCATGCCGCCGAGCTCGCGGGAGCCGACGACTTCATCCGTCGCCTGCCCGAGGGGTACGACACCATGCTCACCGGCAACGGCTCGCAGCTCTCGCAGGGACAGCGCCAGCTCATCTCCATCGCGCGCGCCGCGGTTGCCGATCCGCCGGCGATGATCCTGGACGAGGCGACGAGCTCCATCGACACGCGCACCGAGGCCATCGTGCAACGCGGTATGGACGCGCTCATGCAGGGCCGCACGACCTTCGTGATCGCCCATCGCCTGAGCACCGTGCGCAACTCCGATGTCATCATCTGCCTGGACCACGGACGCGTGATCGAGCGCGGCACGCACGACGAGCTCATCGCCAAGCGCGGTTACTACTACCAGCTCTACACCGGCGCGTTTGAACTCGAGTAGGCCCGCCCTTCGATGCGGGGCGAGACGGGCGCTTCCGACGAGCGGCCCGGACGCCCCGCTCCGGGCAGGTCGTTAGCGGCGCAGTTCGCGGCCGTCGGAGGCCGTTGGTGGCTGTCGGAGGCCGTTGGTGGCTGTCGGGGCTGTCGGAAGCCGTTGGATACTGCTGGAGGTTATGAACGATTAACTCCCTGCCGCCTGTTTTGAGTGCATTATTTCCACAGGTAGATATGTGTACAAAAAAGGAGCTTATGAACGAATGGTTCATAAGCTCCTTTTCTTGGCGGCAAATCGTTCATAGCCTCACGAGCGGCCGCGCCATTCACGCCCGCACGCGTTTGTCAGGCACGACTACTTACCCGCGCGGCGCTCACGATCCTCGAGGGCGCGCTTGAGGGCGTCGATATCGGCCTCGGTGCGCTTGGACTTACGCCAAAGGGAGAAGACGAAGGCGAACAGGGCGAGCAGGATGCCCACATACGCAGCGAGCACGTAGGGGGCGGCGGGCAACACGGTCGAATAGACCTCGGAGAGAATCGGATCCATTTAATCCTCCTTGGACGGGGTGAACGGCACGTCGCCCGCGTGGGCGGCGGAGTCAGCGGCAGAGTCGGCAACGGGGTCGGCCGCAACCAGCGCGGCGGCCTGAGCCTGCAGGCGCTCGAGCGCCTCATCGGCCGCGGCGCGCTGAGCCGAGGCATCGAGCTCCTCGAGGCGCTCCTTCAGCTCCTCCACCTCATCCGCGGCGGTATTGACCCGCAGGGCATAGCGATACAGGGCGAACGCGATCATGCACATGCCGAACAAGCCGAGCAAGAACGGAATGAGCATCGCCGGCGGCAAGCCCGAATCGGTCCGGAACACCACGGGGTGCACGGAGCTCGGCACCAAGCGCGTGATGAAGAACGAGATGGGCGCATCGATGAAGGCGATGATGCAAAACACCGCGCCAAAGCGTGCGGAACGCTCGGGATCGTCGAGCGCGTTGCGCAGGATGAAGTAGCCGATCACCAGCAACATGAGGATGAAATACGTGGTGAGGCGCGGCTCCCAGACCCACCAGACACCCCACTCGAAACGCGTCCACACGTCGCCCGAGATCATCGTGGCGATGATGAACACGAGCGTGACCTGCATTGCCGTGCGAGATGCACGGTCGTGCGCACGGTCCTTCGTAGCAAGGAAGCGGGCGGCGAAGAAGGCGGCAACCACCATCACTGCAAACGACGCCACGGCCACGGGGACGTGCAGATAAAAGATTTTTTGGCTGAGCAGCAACTTGGTGGTGACCACCTGACCGGCGATGATGGCGGGCTCTGAGAGCCTCGCTCCCTGTACCAGCGGAGCCACCGTGAACGTCCACACCACGTCGATCGCGGTGAGCACGGCGCCTATCGCGAGCAATGCGGGCACCAGCCTGTCGGCGAGCTTCTCGCGCATCTTGTTCCCTTCCATGCAGATGGCAGGCATCGGACGCTTACGCCACGAACCTGCGATTTTCGTCACTACATACTAGCGCATGCCGCACGAGCGCAACCCCGATAGATGGAGGCGGAGGCAACGCACGACACACGGCGCGCGACACGCAACGCACCGCACGCGGTGCGCGGGCACGGTCTCGATGGAAACCGGCAGATCATGGAGCGCTAGGAATCGAGGGCGAATTCGTACAAGCCCCACGCGGCAGCGACCATCACCACGTCATACGCGGCGGCGAGCGCCAGGCTCCGCCAGAACGTGGCAAAGGTTCCCTCGACGCCCATCAGCGCAACACCGGTCGCGGAGACGCAAGCGTACAGCAGTGGAAATGCCACGGGGATGAACAAAATCGCGAGCAGCACGTCGCGGCCGCGCGTGTCAATCGCCATGGTGGACAGCAGCGTACCGACCCCCGCCACGCCGATCGTACCGACCAACAGTGGCAGCAGGATCATGGGAGTCGTGGGCGGCAGCTCGGCACCCGAAAGGAAGAACACGAAGAACAGCGGAACCGTGACCAACTCGACCATCAGAAGGAACAGCAAGTTGGACGTCGCCTTGGCAAGAAACACCACCGCGCGGTCGATCGGCGCGAGCAAAATGCCCTCGAGGCAACCCGACTCGGTCTCATGGCTGAAACTGCGATTCAAGCCCAGCAAGCTCGTGAACACGATGAGCGCCCACAGCAGGCCGCCCGCGAAAGACACGATCTGCAGCTTGTCTCCCACCTGAGCGAGCGCGGCGCCGTAAATGGTGAGCACGAGCAGCGAGTAGACGATCATCGACGTGAGCATCTCGCGCGTGCGGAGCTCCTGCCGAACGTCTTTGGCAAGTAGGGCCCTGTACTGCGCGAACGCAGAGGGGCGCAGACGTTCGACCCGATCGACGCCGGATTTCCCGCGATGCATCCCAGCCATTTACGCCACCCCCATTCCAACGGTAGCCAAATACAGGTCTCGGAAGGCCGCACGATCGATCTTGGCTGTCTCGGCACACACCACCGCGCGTCCACGCGCCATGATGAGCGCGTGGGTACACAGGTCAAAGCCCTTTTCGAGGTCGTGGCTGACCATCACGAACGTGCGCCCATCGCGAACGCGGGCGATCAGGCGATCGAAGAGCTCCGCGGCATGCGGATCGAGGCCCGAATACGGCTCGTCGAGCAACACGAGCTCAGGGTCGTTGATGAGGGCGCGGGCAATGGAGAGGCGCTGCTGCATGCCGCGCGAGAAGGTACGGACACAATCGTTCGCGCGATGGTCGAGCTCGACCAGACGCAGCAGCTCATCGATGCGAGCGTCCGCCTCCGGCCCCTCTAGCCCGTACAGACTCGCGAAGAACGCCAGGTTCTCACGTGCGGTCAGATCGCCGTAAAGCATCGACTTGTGCGAGATGAGACCGATGCGGGAACGCAAAACGTCGGGCTCTTCAAGGGCATCGATACCGAGAATCCGCAGCTCACCGCCAGTCGGCCGCGCCAGAAGGGCAAGCTCGCGCAGAAGCGTGGTCTTTCCGGCGCCATTGGGGCCAAAGATGGAGAGGAACGCGCCCTGTGGCAGCTCCAGGTCGAGGCCGTCGAGCGCACGGCGGCCGCCGAACTGCTTGACGAGCCCTCTGGCCTCAATGGCGTGCGGCGTTGCGGATTCGGGGACAGGACTACTCATGCAGCTCACCCTCGGCACAAGATACGGCCGCACGCTCGCGCTCGTCGGCTGCCAAAAGCGGCGTGGCGCGACGGGGCGCGAACGCGAGCACGATGCCCAGCGTGGAGATCGCGCCACCCACCCACGTGAACAGGATGAGCGGGTTCACCTTGACGTTGAGCGACAGGCTACCGTCCGGGTTCAGGCCCTGGAACGCCACGAACAGGTCCTCAAGCGGGAACGTGATGACGGCTGCGTCGAGCGTGGTCTGACTCGTGGCGGCCGCGACCTTCATAGAGGGCGCCACGTGTCCGAGCGGCCGCCCGGTCTCGGCGTTCGTCACGTCGAGCTCAACGCGCATGATCTCGTTGTTCTGATCGTCGGAATAGCGCTCGCTGTCCGTGAACGTAAGCTCATAGGCGCCCACGCGCACCGACTCACCGGCCTCGCCCGCCAGGTTCACCGTTGCCTCGCGCACATACATCATGGAACCCACCAGGCCCACCACCACGATGGCAACACCCAGGTGGCACAGGTAGCCGCCGGCCTGCGCGGGCGAGCGGCGGAACAGGTTGACCAGCGCGCGCAGCATGCCCTCACCCTTGGCACGCATGCGGCCGCGCACACCGCGGCCCAACAGATACAGCGAGCTCGTGAACAGCAGGGCGGCGGACGCGAAGGCGAGCACCGTCAAACCGAAGTAATAAACCGCGGGGCCCTGCTCGGTAAGCGCCTCGCCCGCCGCACCGCCGGCCGCGATGATCTCATGATACTCTGGGACCAGCACCAGCGCGAAGTACGCCATGAGCGCGACGAACGCCGCCGCGCCGGCGATAGCGGGGATGCGCATGTGCCGGGCGAACTTGGCGCGGTCGGTCTTGCGCCAGCCCAGCATGGGGCACACGGCCATGAGCAAAACCACGAACACAGCCACGGGACGGGCCACGGCATTGTACGCGCCAGCGGCAACCACCGCGCCGCCCAGCGGCATCCAACTCGGCAAGGCGCTCGACACCGTGAGATAGGCCACGAGCACGCCGGCCATGAGCATCACGATATTGGTCAGGTAGTACGACCCGTTCTTGGAGATCATGGACTCGATCTCACCATCGTCCTCGCCAAACTCGGCATGGCGGTACGCGACGCCCAGCAAGAACGCCAAGCCGCTCACCACCATGATGGCGAGGAAGAAATAGGTGGACACCGGGTCCTCGGCAAACGCGTGCACGCTCTGCACCAGACCGGAGCGCGTGATAAAGGTGCCGAGCACCACGAAGATGAAGGTGATCGTGGCCGACAGCATGCTCCAGCGCTTGAAGATGCCGCGCTTGCGGTACATCGTGAAGCTATGGATCATGGCAACGCACGTGAGCCAGCTCATGAGGCTGGCGTTCTCCACGGCGTCCCACGCCCAGAAGCCGCCCCAGCCGAGCACGACGTAAGCCCACACCGCGCCCAGGCCCATGCCGATGGACAGGAAGATGAATCCGAACACCGCCATGCGGTCGCACAGCTCAACCCAGCGCGCGGACAGGTCGCCGGTGATGAGCGCGGCCATGGCATAGGCGAACGGGATGGTCATCGCGGCGTAGCCGATAAAGGTCGCCGGCGGATGCAAAATCATGGCCCAATGCATGAGCAACGGGTTCATACCGCCGATCTTGGACGCCAGCGTGCCGTCGGCGTTGAGGTACTCCGCGGCCGTGGCCATAAACGGATTGTTGGACGCCGAAAAGACGAGCGTGGCGGTGAACAGCGCGACCACGATCTCGGTCACGCCGAGGGCCGCGCACGTGAGCTCCTCGCTCGCATGGCGGCGACGATACGCCTGGGCCGCGGCGAATGCGGAGATGAGCCACGTCCACAACAAAAGCGAGCCCTGGCGGCCGGCCCACACGGCACTCACGCGGTAGAGCGGCTGTAGGGGGCTATCGGTCGCGGGATAGTTCGAGACCACGTAGGCCAGGGTGTAATCCTCGGTCAGCATGCCCATGAGCACAATGCCCACGCAGGCGGTCAGCAGCGCGAAGGAGGCGTACACGAACACGTATCCGGTGCGCGCCGGACGCGAGCTCGGACGCTTCGAACCCGCGATGAGCATCAACGCCGAAACGACGGAAAACACGAGTGCCAGGCTCTGCAGGGTATTGCCAAGAGTTGAGGTCATGGGAAACCTTTCTGGTGCGAAGGGGCGCCCGCCTCGCATCGCCGACGATGCGAGGCGGGCGCCCAACCGACGCACCGAGGCCCCGGACGCGCATTCACATCCGGGGCCCCGGCAACGCCGCGAACTACTTTGAGATGGAGGAGTCGATGGCGGGCTGCTCCGTTGCGACGAAGATGCCATCGGAATCGAGGTGACCCGAGAGCACGACGGCGACGCCGTCGGAGACCTGCTCGTCGAGGCCCCCGTCATACACCACCTTCAACGTGGCGCCCTGGGACTCGATGACAAAGCGGTAATCCGCGCTGGCATCGTTGACCTCGCCCTGGATGTAGCCGCACACCTTGGTGTCCTCGAACATCATGGTGTCAGCCTGATCGATGAGGCCCTTGACGGTGAGGGAGCCCTCGGCGCTCTCGTACTTGGACGGGCACTTGGTGACCATCTCGGTGCACCTGAGCATGGGCGGGTTCTCGACCGTGCCGGTGCAGATGGCGACGACGCCCGAGCCAAAGGTCGCGGGCAGCGCGCCCTCGTAGACGACTCGGACCGACTCGCTCCCGTCACCCTCCTCGGGGGTGATGTCAAAACGGACCGCGGTGCCGTCCGTCTCGATCGAGCCGTCGACAACCGAGCCGGTGACCTGGACCTTCTTGCCGGCGTAATCGCCGGTGAGCAGGTCGCCCACCGTGAGCGACGAGGCCGCCCCGCCGGAGCCGGCGATGGCGACGATCACGAGCATGGCGATGGCGACGATACCGCCGGTCACCACCAGACGGCGCTTGGCCTTCTTGTTCATGAGACTCCTCGGAAACCGAAAACGTTTGTGCGCCGCGGAGCGCACGTGCAAGCGATAAGTATACAATGTGCGCTGTCGCTCAGGACACCCTGTCGACCCTATTTCCGCAGCGTCCGCATGACATTCAACGGGAGACGACCATGCTTTTGGCCATCGATATGGGCAACACCCAAACCGCACTCGGCCTCTTTGACGGCGACGAGCTTGTACACGCATGGCGCATGCCCACGGACCGCACGCTCACCAAAGACGAACTGCACGTCCGCCTGCTCGGCTATTTCCACAAAGACGGCCTGGACCTGGGCTGCGTCCACGCCATCGCGTTTGCCGGCGTGGTGCCGCAGCTCATGCGCGAATGGGAGGGCGTGGCCCGAGACATGGGCGCGCGCCTGATGGTCGTGGGCCGTGAGACCGCGGCCGTTACAAGCATCGACGCGCCCAACCCGGCGGAGGTGGGAGCCGACCGCATCGCCAACGCCACGGCGGCGGCCGCGCTGTACGGCGCACCGAGCATCGTGGTCGATTTTGGCACCGCCACCAACATCGACGTGGTCGACGAGCGCGGCGCCTACATCGGAGGGTGCATCGCGCCGGGAATCCGCATCTCGCTCGACGCTCTAACCGCGCGCGCCGCCCGATTGGCAAGCGTCCCGCTCGAAGCGCCCAAGGCCACGATCGGCCACACCACCGTGGAGGCCGTGCAAAGCGGCACCGTGGTGGGCGCCGCCGCGATGGCCGAGGGCCTAATCGCGCGCATCAAGCGCGAACTCGATTGCGAAGATGCGACCGTCATCGCCACCGGCGGCCTTGCGCGCGTGGTGGCCGAGGCCACCGACGCGTTCGACCACGTCGACCCCCAACTCACCATCAAGGGCATCTGCGAGATCTACCGCCGCCTGGCGTAAAGGGTCGAACGCTACAGCGTGCCGAGCTCGGCGACGACGTGGCCCACGCGGTCCTCGGGCTCCTTGACGTCGATACCCTCGTAGCGGAAGAAGCGCGCCGGGTTGTGCATGAGGTCCTCGAGCGGCACCAGCACAAAGTCGCGCTCTCCCAGACCGGGATGCGGCAGGCGCAGCTTGTTGCCGCCGTGAATCTCGTTGTCCATCCACAAAAGGTCGCAATCGATGGGGCGCGGGCCGTTTGCCTTGGCCTTGCCGGAGCGGTCGCGGCCCAGCTGCAGCTCCACCTTGCCCAGCTCATCCAGCAGGATGAGCGGCGCCAGCTCGGTCTTGATCTCGATCACCGCATTGGCAAAGGCATCCTGATCCGTTTCGTAGGCGGGCTCGCTCTCGTAAATGCGCGAGCAGCTCGACACACACGTCATGGGGATCTGGGCAATGAGGTCGCGCGCGGTGCGGATGTTCTCCAAACGGTCGCCCTCGTTGGAGCCGAGCGCCACGTAGGCGCGGCGCGGCTGCGGGCGGGCGATCGCCCAAAAACCATTCAGGAACTGGGCGAACCCGGCAACGTTGTGCACGCGCACGATGTTTGCGCCCTGCTCGATGGCGCCCAGGCACACGCCGAACGTGGCGATGTCGCGCTCCCTGGCGTTTGCCACGCCCGAGATGGCGCCCACCAGGCGCTTGCGCGATACGGCACACAGCGTGGGATAGCCCAGCGAGGCGATCTTGCCCAGCTCGCGTTGGATAACGATGTCCTCGTTGGCCTCCTTGCCAAAACCCGAGCCCGGATCCAGGCAGATGCGCTCGCGGGCCACGCCTGCGTGTATGAGTGCGCGGGCCTGGTCGGACAGGAAGCCCATGACGCGACGCATGATCGGGGCCGAATCGGGCAGGGTGAAGCGGCGGAGCTGCGCGGAGCGGCTGCCGTTGTATGCGGTGGCCCCGGAGCGCGCCATCACGGACGCAAGATCGTCGCTGGAAGGTGCGTCTTCGACCGATGCGCTCACGGCATCCGCGTCGGTCGCATCGAACGCCACGGCGGCAGATGCGCCGGGGGCCGGCGCGGCCTGCTCGGCATCGGCTGCGGGAGCCGGCGCGTCGAACGGCAGCTGCGGCTGCAGGGGCTGCACCATGCCGGAGATGAGCTTTGCCTTGGCGGCGCGCTTGGACTTGCCGGTGGCGCCCAGCGCGCGAGCGGCCTCCTCGGCCTCGCGAGCCTTCTGCGCCATGAATGCGGCGGCGGAGGTGTCGAGCTGGACCTCGGTGTGCGTGCGGGGACGCTCGACGTCGGCAACCTCGCCGGCATGCATGACCACCAGGCCGCAGTCGCTCTCCTTGACGAAATCGACCATGCGCGGGTCGGTGAAGCCCGTCACGTCGTTGACGATGGAGGCTCCCACGCGGACGGCCGCCTTGGCGACTTCCACATGGCGGGTATCGATAGACACAACGGCGCCGGCTTTGGCGAGCGCCTGCACGACCGGCAGCACGCGGCGCGCCTCGGTGTCGGGATCGACCGGGGTGAAACTGGGACGGGTCGACTCGCCGCCGACGTCGATGATATCGGCGCCATCGTCGAGCATCTTGAGGCCGTGCGCGATTGCGGCGTCGGTGTCGAGGTGCTCGCCACCGTCGCTGAAGGAATCGGGCGTGACGTTGAGGACGCCCATGATGCGCGGGCGGTCGAACTTCAGCTCGTATTTTCCGCAGCGCCAAACTTTGGAATCGCGTGCCATGAGGATCCTTTCGAAACAGACAAACTCGTTCTATTGTATCCAGCCCACTCGTTTTACGTTGCGCGAATGTCGTGGCACGCGGGGATAGAGAGGCCGAGAACGCCCTAAACCTCGAATGCCCGCGCGATATCGCAGCAGATGAGCAGGGCGGCGCGCTCATCCTGGGGCGTCGGCAACCAGGTGAGGCTTTCGCCGAACCGCAATCGCAGTGCCACCGCCATCTAGTATAGTTAGCCATGCGATACCCTACTGGGCCCATTTCGTCGGCGCGCGCAGCGCCGAACGGGCCCTTCGACATATCCGGCGCCATGCGCCGCCGAAGGAGACCATCATGACCGACACCGCTTCCCGCACGCTCAAGCTCGCCTCGTGGAACGTCAACGGCCTGCGCGCCGTGCTCAAGAAGGACCCGAGCTTCACAGACATCGTGGCCGAACTCGGCGCCGACGTCCTCGGCCTGCAGGAGACCAAGCTGCAGGAGGGCCAGGTCGAGCTCGACCTTCCCGGCTATCACCAGGTGTGGAGCTACGCCGAGCGCAAGGGCTACTCCGGCACGGCTGTGTTCACGCGCGAGGAGCCCCTTTCCGTACGTCACGCAGACGCCGTGCTCGCAGCAGGGCGCGCCGCGGGCCTCTCCGACGACGAGCTCGAACTGGTCGCCGTCGCCGCCACCGAGGGTCGCGTGTGCGCTCTGGAGTTCGAGCGCTTTTGGTTCGTGGACGTGTACACCCCCAACGCGCAGGGCGAGCTCGCCCGTCTGAGCACGCGCATGGCTTGGGACGACGCCTACCGCGCCTTCCTGCGCTCGCTCGAGGACGAAACGGGCAAGCCGGTTGTGACCTGCGGCGATTTTAACGTCGCGCACAACGAGATCGACCTCAAGAACCCTAAGTCCAACCGCGGCAACGCCGGCTTTTCCGACGAGGAGCGCGCGAAGTTCGGCGAGCTGCTGGATGCGGGGTACACCGACACGTTCCGCGCCGCCAACCCCGACCTGGAGGGCGCCTACAGCTGGTGGAGCTACCGCTTCAACGCGCGCAAGAACAACGCGGGCTGGCGCATCGACTACTTCCTGGTAAGCGACGCAATCGCCGACCGCGTGCGCGCCTGCGGCATCCGCAACGACATCTTTGGCTCCGACCACTGCCCCGTCACGCTGAAGATCGAACTGTAGGGCCGCCGCGCAGACGCTACAGCCCGTACTTGCGCACGACTCGACCGATGCGGCGCGTCCACGGGCCGTACAAAACCGCGAGGAACAGGGCAGTCGCCACGCCGTGCATCGCGTCGAAGGGCAGGGATGCAGCTACGTAGGCCAGCGCACCGGCCCATGTGAGCGGACGCACGAATCCCAGCACGCCATATGCATTGATGATCACGCCGTATAGGGCGCCGGATGCCAGCCCCATGAGCACGAGCGCCCATACGCGCGGGCGGCCAGCTGCGCGATCCTCGAACACGCCGGACCGAGCCAGCATGCCACCCACGTATCCCACCACGCCCCAGGCATACATCTGCCATGGGCTCCACAGCCCCTGGCCGAAAAAGAAATTACTGGTAAGCGCCGCGAGCGCACCGACCATGAAGCCGTTGCGCGGGCCCAACGTCGCGCCGGCGATGATGGCGATCGCGGAAAGCGGCTTGAAGTCCGGAATGGGCGCGAACAGGATGCGCCCCGCCGCCGCGCACGCGGCGAGCACCAGCGTGGGCATGATCTGGCGCAGCGCAGGCTGGCTCCGCTCGTACCCCAGGAAGAACAGGACGAGCACCAGCGTCACGACCACCATCATGAGCAGTGCGGCGTTTGCCGCCCCCGTCAGCAATGCCGCGCCCATGACCAGGGGAACTGCAGCCAGCAGCGCAATTTCGAGAATATGTCCGCACGTGCCGCTCAAACGCATCTCATCCCCCACCATCATGGCCGGTAGAACAGGTTGTTGCGGAAGAACTCGCCCACGGGCTCCGTGCAGGCAAGCTCGCCGTCGAACATAAGCGACACGCGGTCGGAGACGCGACGCACGAACGCCAGATCGTGCGTGGATACGACAACCGTAACACCGTCGCGGCGAGCAGCCTCGATCATGCCGGCCACACGCTCGCGGGCGGCGCGATCGAGACCCTTGGTCGGTTCGTCGAGCAACAGAAGCCGTGGATGAACGAGCAGCAGCTTGCCCAAGGCGAGCATCTGGCGTTGACCGCCGGACAGGTCGTACGGATGCAGGTCGGCACGGTCGGCAACACCGAGCTCCCCCATCATGGCCTGAACCTCATCTGCACCATATCCGCCGATATGCGCCCATTCCATGAGCTCCTCGTCCACGCGCTCCTCGGCAAAAAGGGCCTTGGGGTCCTGAGGGAGCATCGCCTTGGCCGAAATCGCGGAACGCACCTCGCCCCGCTGCGCACGGCGCGTGCCCGCGATAAGGGCGAGCAGCGTCGATTTGCCACAGCCGTTACCGCCAACCAGGGCATGCACCTCGCCCTGACGCACTTCAAGATCCAAACCGCGCAGCACCCAGTCGTCATCGCGGCCGTACCGGAACCACGCACCGTGCGCCGACACGGCGGCCGGGGCATTCGCATCGCAGAGAGCGCCGCGCTCCGCCAACGCGGCCTCGCACTTGAAGCGCCCCAGGTCCTCAACCGGCCTCACGGCGCCGTCCACCAGCTCGAACGCACAGGTCGCGTAATCAGCCATCAGCTCGGGCTCGTGCGTCGCAACAACCACGGTGCATCCCAGCTCCCGGTTCACGCGGAATAAGGCATGCAGGAAATTGCGCGCCGCGATGGGGTCGAGCTGCGCCGTCGGCTCGTCGAGCAGCAGCACGCGCGGTTGCATGACGAGCGTCGAGGCAAGCGCCAGCAGCTGCTTGCGGCCGCCCGAAAGCGCATCCGTATCGCTGTGGAACCACGGCCCCATGCCAAAGAAGTAGCTCGCCTCGGCAACACGACGGCGCATCTCGCCCTGGGGCGTACCGAGGTTTTCCAAGCCGAATGCCATCTCGTGCCACACGCTGTCGCACACGATCTGGTTATCGGGGTCTTGGAACACGTAGCCGACCTCGCATGCCTCGGCCCCATCCAAGTCATCCACAGGCCTGCCGAACACGCGCACCTGGCCGGCGCGGTCCCCCGCAGGGGCGATTTGCGGCTTGGCCAGCGAGAGCAGCGTTGACTTACCCGAACCGGTGCCTCCCACCAGCAGCGCGAACGCACCGGCGGGAACGGCCATGGACACGCCGCTCAGCACGTCACCACGAGAGCCCGGATAGCGAAACGTCACGTCATCGTACGCGAGCGCGATACCCTCATCGCTCATGCGAACACGCTCCTCTCATACACGTGCAGCGCCGCGGGAACGAACATCCAAGCGGCGTAGGGAATATAGCTCAGCCAAGGACCCAAAGGCGAGAGCTGGGGATAAAACGCGAAGGACGAGGACCGCCACGCCACCGCGATGCAGAGGGCACCGAAGGCCGCGACGAGCACCAGGCAGAACATGTCGCGCGAAGTGAAGCGATAGCGAACGTACGTGGTTCGGCGCTCCGCGGCGCCCCAGCCGCGCGCACGCATGGCGTCGGCAGTTTCCAGGGAGTCTTCCATGGCCCAGCCCATAAGCACCGAGCTCTGCCGCATGCGGCGGCGCACAAGGCCGCGACGCTCGCCGGCACGCCGGCGACCACTCTCATCGGCACAGCTCAGAGCCACATCCTGCACGTCGGCGATCACATGCCCCTGTCGCACGAAGCGCGGGATGAGACGCATCGTCATCGAGACCATGAGCGATACGACCGGCGCCGCGTTGCCGAACAGGGAGAGCACCTTGTCCTGCGGCAAGATATCGCGGGCGGCCTGGAACCACAGGACACTCGCCATGAACATCACCGCCATGACAACGCCGTACAGCAGACTCTCGGCGTACACCGGCATGCCGAACGGCGAGAACAGCAACGTGCTCCCCCGCTGCGCGAACAGAGGGTTCACGCAGGCCAGCAACGCGATGAGCGGAAGCTGCCAACGCAAGGCGAGCAGCGTGGGACGAACACCGCGGGCAACGGCGCCGTACGCGAGCGCCCCCGCGAGGGACAGCGACACCAGCACCGGATGCGGGGCGAACATGGTCAGGCCGAGCGTGCACGCGAGAAACGCCGCCGGCACCGCTGGGTGCATAGTTCCAAATGCCGTATGCCTGGGCGCCTGCGCCATCCGCTCCCCCTCTTCTGCAAATCGCCCCTTTAAGAAACAGCCGGGCCCGCCAGGACCCGGCTGCACGAGCGGCGGACGAACCACCGCTCACTTTGAACATGTTCGCTACATCGCGAAGTCGCCGCCCACGAGCGTGCTCACGGACTGCTCGTAGTACACGGCGGAGATGGTCTCGGCGAACTCGCCGGCCACGGAGATGGTCTTGATCTTGCCGCCCTCCTCGACGGGGATGGCGTCGGTAACCACGCACTCGACGATCGGGGCGTCGTTCAGGCGCTGGACGGCCTCGCCGGAGAAGATGCCGTGGGTGGCGCACACGTAGATGTCGCCGGCGCCGAGGGCCTTGAGCTCGCGCACGTTGGCGCACAGGGTGCCCGCGGTGTCGATCATGTCATCGTTGATGATGCAGGTCTTGCCCTTGATGTCGCCGATGATGCCCATGACCTCGGCGGCGTTGTGGCGCGGACGGCCCTTGTGGGCGATGGCCAGCGAGCAGCCGAGCATGTCGGACAGCTTCTTGGCGGCCTTGGCGCGACCCACGTCGGGGGAAACGACGACGAGGTTGTCGGTGTCAAAGCCCATGGCGTCGTAGTAGTCGGCGAAGAGCGGCAGAGCGGAGAGGTGGTTCACCGGGATGTCGAAGAAGCCCTGGATCTGGCCCTGGTGCAGGTCGAGCGTTATGATGCGGTCCACGCCGGCGCACTCGAGCAGGTTGGCGACGAGGCGGGCGGTGATGGGCTCACGCGGGCCGGCCTTGCGGTCCTGACGGGCGTAGCCGTAGTGGGTGATGACGGCGGTGATGGAGCGGGCGGAAGCGCGCTTGGCGGCATCCGTGGCGATGAGGAGCTCCATGAGCATGTCGTTGACATTCTCGCCGGCAACGGACTGGATCAGGAAGACGTCGGCGCCGCGGACGGTCTCGTCATAGCGAGCGTAGATCTCGCCGTTGGCGAACTGCTTGAGCGTAAGGCCGGAGAGCTCCACGCCGAGCTGGTTGGCGATCTTCTGGGCGAGCGGACGGTTGGAGGAACCGGAGTACACTCGCAGGATCTTGCTCATATCCACGGTCTTTTTGGGATCGGTTGTCGGCATGACTTCTCCTTTATACGCCACAACTTCCTTACACGTTCTATATATTAGCCACTTTGTCAGCTAATTGACCACCGATAACGTGTAATTGGGGACGGGTGCAAATTACACATCATTGGGTCTCGACATGAAAAAGCCGGCCGCCCGAAATCGGACGACCGGCAGGGCCATCAGCAGGATGTGCAATTTGCACCCATCCCCAATTGCACATCCGAAAGGGCTACAGGCGGGCGCGACGCAGCTCGGTGTAGCCCTCGACAATGCGCTGGTCGGAACGCTCCACGGCCAGAGCGCCGTCCGGCACGTCGCGGGTGATGCAGCTGCTCGCTCCGGTCACCACGTCCGCGCCGATGTTCACGGGAGCGACCATCATGGTGTCGGAGCCGATGAACGTGCGGTCGCCGATGGTGGTAGCGTGCTTGTTCTTGCCATCGTAGTTGCAGGTGATGGAACCGGCGCCAACGTTCACGCCCGCGCCCATCGTGGTGTCGCCGATATAGGAGAGATGCGGGACCTTGGAGCCCTCGCCGATCGTGGACTTCTTGATCTCGACATGCGTACCCACGTGCGCGCCGTCCAAAAGGTGCGTACCCGGGCGCAGGTAGGCGCGCGGACCGCAGGTCACACCGTTCTCGATCACGACGTCGATGGCGACCGTCTCGTCGAGCGAGCAATCGTTGCCCGCCACGACGTTCGCAAGGCGGCTGTTCGGGCCGAGCTGGCAGCCCTCGCCGATGCGGCACGCGCCGATGAGGTGAGTCTGCGGCCACACGATGGTGTCACGACCGATCTGCGCATCGGGGCCGATCCAGGCCTGGGCGGGATCGATAAAGGTGACGCCCTCGGTCATGAAGCGCTCGTTGATGCGGTCGCGAGCGATGGCGGTGAGCTCGGCGAGCTGCACGCGGCTATTCACACCCAGGCCGTCGCGGTAATCCTCGCAGTGGGAGATGGTCACGGCATGGCCGTGGCGTTTAAGGATCTCAACCATGTCGGGCAGGTAATACTCGGCCTGCGCGTTGTCGTTGCCGACCTCGCCGATGTGGGCGGCAAGGAGCGCTCCGTCGAAGGCGTAGCAGCCGGCGTTGCACTCGAGGAGCTCGGCGTCCTGCTCGGGCGTGCAGTCCTTCTGCTCGATGATGCGGCTGACGGTCCCGTCCTCGGCCAGCTCGATGCGGCCGTAGCCAAAGGGCACGGGCGGGGTGAAGGTGAGCACGGCACCGGCGTTCGAACCGTTGGCGACGGTGTTGGCGAAGGCGGCGATGGTATCGGCCTGGATGAGCGGGAGGTCGCCATTCAAGACCACCACGGGACCGGCGTCGATGCCCGTCGCATCCAGTGCGGTGCGGACGGCATGCGCGGTGCCCAGGCGCTCGACCTGCTCGACGCACTCGATGGCGTCGGCGGCAGGCGTGCCCTCGTAGGCGGCGGAGATCAGCGCGCGCACCTCGTCGGAGTGGCTACCCACCACCACGACCACGCGGGTGCATCCAGCGGCCAGCGCCGCATCGATGACCCAGCAGGCCATGGGCTTGCCGAGAATCTGGTGGGACACCTTGGCATGATTCGACTTCATGCGCGTGCCCTCGCCTGCGGCCATTACAATCGCGGTGACATCCATGGGGACTCCTTGATGTTCGGTATCAAATCGGACGTCGGACGACGACGCCCATGAATTGATAGTACCGCACAGCAAGAAGGCAGACCGCCCCCAAGTCGACACCCCCGCCGCCCTCCACATCCCGCGCGCCCCGATTTGACAGCTCATCCACCCACCGCCACCATACTCGGCAGGTACATAACGAACGCAAGGAGCCCCATGGCCGCAGCACAGCCCAAGCCCATCCGCATGGTCGCCGGACTCGGCAACCCCGGCGAGGAATACGCCGCAACCCGTCACAACGCCGGCTTTTGCGCGATCGACGTCCTGGCCGAGAAGGCGGGCGTCAGCTATTGGAAGAACCAGGCGGGCGCCGAGGTCGCCGTCATCAACGTCAACGACGCCGAGGCCGAAGGCGGCAAGCGCGAGGTCGTCCTGGTCAAACCCCAGTCCTACATGAACACGAGCGGCGGCCCCATCTCCAAGCTCTGCGCGCAGTATAAAGTCAAGCCCGAGGAGCTGCTCGTCATCCACGACGAGCTCGATATCCCCGCGGGCGACGTGCGCGTGAAGGTCGGCGGCGGCCACGCCGGCCACAACGGCCTGCGCTCCATCATCGACAAGCTCGGCAGCCGCGACTTCTCGCGCATCCGCGCCGGCATCGGCAACCCCCCGGGCCGCATGCCCGTGGCCGACTTCGTCTTGAAGCAACTGCGCTCCCGCGAGGCCGATGACTTCGAGGTCATGACGCACCAGGCCGCCGAAGCTGCGGCACTCGCCGTGACCCGCGGCGTCGTATTCGCGCGCGACCATGTCAACGGCGGCGCGAACGCCAACGGCAAACACTGACGACCCGGAGCAAAACCGCATCGCACCCAAAAGCGCCGACCTCAATTTAGGGACTGTCCCTAAATTGAGGTCGGCGCCCTTCTTTTCACCGTCCCTTCGCCCACCGAAAAGCGTTTTACCGCTTGCCCGAAAGACGCGCGGGCAAGGCTTACACGCAAGGCCGCGGGGTATACTTGACAGCGCATGCGCATATTCGCCTTATGCGCATGCGCAAGAGGTTGCAATCGGGGCATTTTGCTTGCGTGACCTGCGCATACGATGCTCCGGCCAATCAGAGAGGGGTTCTATGTTTGAAATCCTGAAGAAGACGCAGTTCTCGGAGAAGGTCTTCGAGTTCCGCGTCCACGCCCCGAGGATGGCCAAGAAGGCTCACGCCGGCCAGTTCCTCATGGTGCGCATCGACGAGACGGGCGAGCGCGTGCCGTTCACCTTCGCCAACTGGAATGCGGAGGAGGGCTGGATCGAGTTCATCTTCATGGTGGTGGGCAAGACCACGCAGTGCCTCTCCGAGCTCAACGAGGGCGACTTCATCCGCGACATCACCGGCCCGCTGGGCCAGCCCACCGAGGTCGAGGGCGACTCCGTGGCCGTCATCGGCGGCGGCGTGGGCCTCGCCATCGCCTACCCCGTGGCGCGTATGCTCTGCGAGCAGGGCAAGAACGTCTACGTGATCATGGGCGCCCGCACCAAGGACCTCCTCATCCTGCACGAGCAGTTCGACGCGCTGCCGCTCGCCGGCCTGTTCGTCACCACCGACGACGGCTCCATGGGCGAGAAGGGCGTCGTGACCCTGCCGCTCGCGCGCCTGTGCGAGACCGACTCCATCGACCACGCCTTCTGCGTTGGCCCCGTGCCGATGATGAAGTTCTCCTCCCTCACCTGCCACGAGCACAACATCCCGATCATCGCCAGCCTCAACCCCATCATGGTCGACGGCACCGGCATGTGCGGTTGCTGCCGCGTCGAGGTGGGCGGCGAGACCAAGTTCGCCTGCGTCGACGGCCCCGATTTCGACGCCAGCGCCGTCGACTGGGACGACCTGGCCGCGCGCCAGGCCAGCTACCGCGGCGAAGAGGCCGTTTCCACCAAGCGTCATGAGGAGGCCTGCGCATGCCAGAAGTAAAGAAGTATCGCCCGAACATCGGCGCTCCCCGCACCGCTCCGAACGAGGAGCCGGCCGCCGAGCGCGCGTGCGATTTCCGCCCGGTCGACACGGGCTTCACCAAGGAAGACGCCATCGCCGAGGCCAACCGTTGCCTCGACTGCAAGAAGCCCCTGTGCATGCAGGGCTGCCCCGTCGGCGTGAACATCCCCGGCTTCATCTCCAAGATTCGCGACGAGGACTGGGCCGGTGCGCTCGAGACCATCAAGGGCGACAACTTGCTGCCCTCCGTCTGCGGCCGCGTGTGCCCGCAGGAAAACCAGTGCGAGGGCAAGTGCATCCTCGGCCGCAAGGGCGAGGCCGTGGCCATCGGCCAGCTCGAGCGCATGGTGGGCGACATGGCCGAGGAGGTCGGCCGCGCGCCTCAGTGCAAGCCCAAAAACGGCAAGAAGGTCGCCATCGTGGGCTCCGGCCCCTCCGGCATCGCCTGCGCCGGCGAGCTCGCCCGTGAGGGCTTCGACGTCACCGTGTTCGAGGCCTTCTTCACTGGCGGCGGCGTGCTGACTTACGGCATCCCCGAGTTCCGCCTGCCCAAAAAGATCGTCAAGCGCGAGATCGACGGCCTGGAGCAGCTCGGCGTCAAGTTCGAGTACAACTCCGTCGCCGGCCGCCTGTTCGACGCCGACGAGCTCTTCAACGAGGAGGGCTTTGACGCCCTGTACCTCGCCGTGGGCGCCGGTCTCCCCCGCTTCCTCAAGGTCCCGGGCGAGAACCTGCCCGGCGTGTACTGCGCCAACGAGTACCTCACCCGCACCAACCTCATGCACGCGTACGACTTCCCCGTCTACGACACCCCGATCCGCCAGGGCAAGAACGTCGTGGTGTTCGGCGGCGGCAACGTTGCCATGGACGCCGCCCGCACCGCCCTGCGCCTGGGCGCCGACAGCGTGACGCTGGCCTACCGCCGCACCGAGGCCGAGATGCCCGCGCGCCTGGCCGAGGTCCATCACGCCAAGGAAGAGGGCGTGCACATCCTCGAGCTCGTCAACCCGCTCGAGTTCATCAAGGGCGAGGACGGCTTTGTGTCCGCCGTCAAGCTGGAGCGCATGGAGCTCGGTGAGCCCGACGCCTCCGGCCGTCGCCGCCCCGTCCCGGTTCAGGACTCCGCCTTTGAGATTCCCTGCGACGTTGCCATCACCGCCATCGGCACCATGGCGAACCCCTTCGCCAAGCTTTGCGCCGACGTCGAGCTCAACCGCTGGGGTCTCATCGAGGCCGATGAGGACGGCCGCACCTCCAACCCCAAGGTGTGGGCCGGCGGTGACATCGTGACCGGTGCCGCCACCGTCATCCTCGCCATGGGCGCCGGCAAGAAGGCCGCCGCTTCCATGAAGAAGGCGCTGCTGGACGAGTAAATCGCCGCGGATGCCGGCAAGCGCTCCACGCACGCCCCGCGCCGCGCACGCCCGCGCACCAGACGCGGAACTCAAGGCCCGTCGACCCATGTGGTCGGCGGGCCCTTTGCTTTAACGGGCCCTTTGCTTTGACGTGCGCGCCTCGATTTGACGCACCTCCACCTCAATTTAGGGACTGTCCCTGAATTGAGGTGGAGGTGCGGGAGTACGTTAGGCCAAAACGGGTAATATGAACAAATATTCGATTTGTGCCATTTTGCGAGCAAGGAGCATCTGTGAGCGACCCGACATGCCGCGCGGCCACCACGAACCCCGACTACGACCTTCCGGGTAACGACCTCGATCCCAAGAACACCACCGCCGACCAGCGCAAAGCCATCCCGCTCATCGTGCGCGCGTACGGCGCCCTGTGCGCGCTCGACGGCGTCGTGGCGCTGCCGCTCATGGGAGCCTACTTCGGTATCATGGTCTACCGCCTGGTGCTGGGGCAGGAATCGGTGCTGATCGGCTCCAACCTCACCCTCACCGTCACCATGACGGCGATCGGCTCCGTCCTGGCGTTCGTCGCCTCGGTGGCGCTCATCATCTTCGGCTGGACGCTCATGAAGAGCTACCGCCGCGACGCAGGCCGCTGGGCATACGCCCTTATCGTGATGACGGTCGCGCAGATCCTGATCGACGTCATGCTCCAGGGCATCGGCGTGCACCTCATCCGCCCTATGATCCAGCTGGGCATCCTCACGGCGCTCTCCGCCACGATCGACCCCACACTGCGCCAGGAGCGCGAGCTGCAACGCCGCCTGCGCGATCTCGAGGACCGCGAGGCGGCCGCCGAGGGCATGCTGGGCCGAGATCTCACGGGCGAGGGCTATATCAAGCTCAACTTCTTCAACCTGTTCTGGGTCTTCATGGTCTGCTGCGTGCTCGGCCTGATCATCGAGGTCATCTTCCACATGGTGTGGGTCGACCCGGGCGTGTACCAGGATCGAGCCGGCCTCCTGTTCGGCCCGTTCAGCCCCATCTACGGCTTTGGCGCCGTGCTGCTTACCGTGGCGCTCAACCGCTTCTACAAGCGGAGCTTTGTATTGATCTTCCTGGTCAGCGCCCTGATTGGCGGCGTGTTCGAGGCTGCTGTGGGCTGGTGGATGCAGACCTCGTTCGGCGCGATCGCATGGAGCTACTCCTATGAGCTGCTGCCCGGCATCCCCGATCCGTTCGCCATCCTGTTCGCCGGGCGTACGTCCACGCCCTTCATGCTCATGTGGGGCACCCTCGGCCTGTTCTGGATCAAGGTCTGCCTGCCGCGCTTGCTCAAGCTCATCAACCTGATCCCGTGGAAGATGCGCTACTCGCTGACCACCGTGGTCACCGCCCTCATGCTGGTGAACGGCGTCATGACGCTCCAGGCGCTCGACTGCTGGTTCTGCCGCGTGAGCGGCATTCAACCCAGCTCCCCGGTCGAGGAGTTCTACGCCGAGCACTTCGATAACGAGTACATGGCGAACCGCTTCCAGACGATGACGATCCACCCAGATACCTCAAGCCGCGTGGATTCACCCAAGCCGGAGGCGTAAGCGGGCGGCAGAGCAGGCACGAGCTTCAAACTCGCGCCGGGCGCCGATCTGCCAGATACGGGCGCCTCTCTCAGACGGGATTTTGGTCGCAAAATGCCAGGCTGCAACAGCGAGGCATTTTGCGACCATTTTTTCGGACTTTCCCCCTATGAACCGGTCGAGAAATGCCTCTCTACGACAGCGCAGCATTTCTCGACCATTTTTCTAGCTATCCCACGTAACAAATGGTCGAGATTTGCCACGCTCTTGCAGCCTGGCATTTTGCGACCATTTTTCTAATCGCAACGCATAAAAACTGGTCGCTTTTTGCCACGCTGTTGCAGAGTGGCAAATCTCGACCGGAAACCAGACCCGCAAACCATCACGGCCCGCTACTCGGAGAGCTCGCGCTCCACGACGCAGGTGTTCTTGATGGTCGCAACCAGGTGCTGCAGACCGTCGATCACACGCGGGCGAATGTCGCCGCCGATGAGCACGAGCATGATGTCGTCGCCCACGGCGAGCTCGCCGGAGTTCAGCCACACGCGCACATAGCCAATGCCTGGCAAAGTGCGCGCCTCTTCCACGGCGGCGGCCACCTTGGCCTCGTCGTAGCTGAACACCATGCCGGTGACCTTGTCGCCGGGTTGGACGCCATCGGTCTCGATGCCGCGCGCCTCGGCCTTGGGCGTCTCGCGCACGGTTCCGTTATGGACCAGATACATTCCGCATGCGCGGAAGCTCGGGTCGGCCTTGGCCTCGCGCAGCCAAGCGTCGATGGAGGGCATATCTGCCATGGTCGATCCTTTCTTTTCAGCAACGCCCAACCGCAAGCAGGCGCGTATGGGGCATCGCCTTGACTATAAACGGCGCGCCGGCCAGCGGGAAAGCATCCCCGGCAAGCCGGCGCGAACATGTCTCAATTTGTACCTGTCCCCAATTGAGGCCCCCCCCCAATTGAGGCTTACTGGGCTGGAATGGTGTCGACCACGCGGCACACCATGCCGGCGCGGGTGGTGCGGGGAATGATCTGGCCGGCGCACGTCACGAGGGTGAGGACCTTGTCGGCCTTCTCCACCTCGGCGGCGGCATCCTTCGCGCTTGCCTTCGCCTGGGCGAGGGAAGCCTGCAGGTACTGCGTAAAGGCCTTCTCGCTATCGAAATTGGTACGGCGGGCGTCCACGTAATCGTCCTGCACCTGCATGGTGAACATCGGCTTGAGGACGTAGGTCATCTCGGGCGTGATGTAGTAGACCTTCTTGAACGTGTCGAAGACCTTCTGGTCCATGCTCGCATCGATGGGCTCGAACATGGCGCCGTCGTTCATGTGATGACCGTACAGGGTGGTCTGCTGATCGACCATGCCCGGGGCAGTGCCGTCCATGTCCATGAAGATGGTGCCGTTCTCGCTGTATTCGCCATTGGGCAGATGACGCAGGTAGGTGTTGTTCGTCTCACCCTGCGCGACCACGTAATTGATGCGCGTTCCGGGGACATAGATCCAACCCACGATATCGTCGCTCTCTTTTTTGAGCGCATCGAAATCGATCTGGGGGATGCCGTCCTCGCCCGAGGAATCCTTCACGGCCATCTCGGCGATGCCGTTGTAGTAATCATTGGCCTTCTTGTAGCCGATCTGCGCCTTGACGAACAGGCCGCCCGCCACGAGAAGCAACGCCACGCCCACCGCAATCAGGATGTTGGAGAGCACGTTGCCGCGGCGCTTGCCGGAACGTCCGGACTTACCGCCCCGAGGCGCGCGATACGCGGACGAAGCGGAAGCGTCCGCCTGCGCACCGTGCACAGGTCGCGCGCCCTGGATGGAACTCGCACCCTGGATGGGACGCACGGCCTGGACCGGACGCTGCCCGCCGGCGGTCTGTGCACCGCGCGCAGGACGCGCGTACGGCGACGGGGGAACGGGCCGCGAGCTCACCGGTCGCGGCGCCTGAACCCCACCGGGGCCGGGCGCGGGCTGGCCTTTAGGTTTGAAGTGCTTTCCCCCTTCGCTCGCCATACGCCTCTACGCCTCCGCCATCTCACGCTTGAGCTGAGCGATGGCCTCACGATACTCGGGCATGGTGGCGCCGAGGATCTGCGTGGCGAAAATGGCCGCGTTCTTGGCGCCATTGATGGCAACGCAGGCCACGGGCACGCCGGAGGGCATCTGCACCATGGAGAGCAGGGAGTCCAGGCCACCCAGGTCGCTCGTCTTCATGGGCACGCCGATGACCGGCAGCGGGGTGAAGGCGGCAACGACGCCACCGAGATGCGCGGCCTTGCCGGCAGCCGCCACGATCACCTTGATGCCGCGGTCGGCAGCGGTCTCCGCCCACTCGTGCACCTGCGCGGGATTGCGGTGCGCGCTGGCAATGACCAGCTCGTAGGGAACGCCCAGGCGCTCAAGTTCGGCGGTGCAGCCCTCCATGACGGGAAGGTCGGACTTAGAGCCCATGATGATACCGACGAGCGGGGCCTTTTCAGTTGCAGTGGTTTCCATGGTGCCTCCAGGGAGTCGCGGTGGTAGTGGCTTTAGTATACCTACTGGCACGAGGGGGAGACCGCTCTCAGCCCATTTCACACGCGATTGGAGGCGCTATTCCGCGAAGGTCCCGAGTTCCTCGGCCATGCGGATGACCTCCAGGCCCAATGCGGTCAATTCATAGCCGTTCGGCAGGCGGGCACCGTTGGGCTGAACGTTGTCGCGAACGATGACGAGCTCGCAATCGCGCAGCGCGGCGAGGGTTCGAATCACCGTCGGAACGCTGACCGCGGCGGCCTGGGCGATATCGCGATGGGCGAGCTGAACCTCGGCGCAGCGGCGGCCGTGCTCACAGCCGGAGCGCTCGGCAATGATGCGCAGCACACGGCAACCGGTCTCGTTGACCCGGACACCCGGAATATTGACCCGGACTCGTTTGCTCATGTTGGCGCACCTCCCCGAAATACGCATCTGCCCCAGGATGGACGCCTGCGCCGCGGCCTCCGCACTGCGGCGGACGCTCAGCGCGCGCCCGCATGGGGAGGCCGGATTCGCATCTACACACGTCATCCAGCCTGACTTGCACCCGAGAACCATAACACCTTATCTCTACCTGGCAGCTATCAATTTGTGTCAGGGGTGTCACTTTTAGAGCCTGTGCCTGGGTTTTTATCGTCGCAGATGAGGAGCTTGCGAGCGGGCGCAGCTCAAGCGGCTTTAACACGCTCAACTCAAGAGGTTCGTTGAGCTGCCAGAGCTATCATGTCGTTACTTTATTGATGAAGAGACGTTCCCCTTTTCGCACCGTTCCTTCGAATCGCTCCCAAAGAGCCTAAGCACCCCCCCCCAATTTTTTTCTGTCAGCGGTTTGTAAAGTGACTCGATATGACCGGTTTTAACCCACATCTTCACATTTAGGGCAAACGCGACCTCGCCATGCAAAAGGGGTGCCCGGGCCTGAGCCCGAAGCACCCCTCCTCGAGGAAGACCCCTCCCCCGCACTATGAAACCGGCCCGCAACGCTTACCGCACCGGCGACTTTGCCGCCGCGGCCTACGCCAGGTCCTGCAGCGCCACGACCTCCATGCCGTCGCCCGACTGACGGGCCTCGAGCGCAGCGATGTACGCGTTGGCGGCGGAAAGCGCCGTCAGGCAGGTCACCCCGCGGCGCACAGCCTCGGTGCGAAGCACGTAGCCGTCGCCGCGCGAACCCGGGCCGTAGGGGATGTTCACGATGAACGCGATTTCCCCGCCGGCGATGAGGTCGAGGATCGAGGAACCGCCGTCCTCCGAACTCGAGGCCCCAACCTTGCCCACGATCTCGCACGGCACGTTGCCACCGCGCAGCACGCGCGCCGTTCCCTCGGTAGACACGATCTCGAATCCCAGGTAGCGCAGGATGCGCGCGAGACTCAGGATGTGGCGCTTGTCACGGTCGCACACCGAGATGAACACGCGGCCATCCTTGGGCGTCGACAGCTGGTAATCGATTGCCAGCTGCGTTTTTGCGTACGCCTCGGGATAGCTCTTGGCGATGCCCATGACCTCGCCCGTCGACTTCATCTCGGGCCCCAAGATGACCTCGGCACCGGGGAAGCGACCCCACGGCATCACGGCTTCCTTCATGCAGAAGTAATCGAGCTTGCGACGATCATCCGGCAGGTCCAGGTCGCTCAGAGCGGCGCCGGCCATGATACGGGCGGCACAGCGGGCCAGAGGCACACCCGTCGCCTTGGAGATGAACGGCACGGTACGGCTCGCGCGCGGGTTCGCCTCGATCACGTAGATGGCGTCGCCCTTCACCGCATATTGCACGTTCACCAAGCCACGCACGCCGAGCGCCAACGCGATGCGGCGCGTCGTCTCACGCAGCTTTTCCTGCAGGGACTCGGAGAAGGAGAACGGCGGGATGCACGTGGCCGAGTCGCCGGAATGGATGCCCGCCTCCTCGATGTGCTCCAAGATACCCCCGATGTAGACGTTCTCGCCGTCACACAGGGCATCGACGTCGCTCTCATACGCACCCTCGAGGAAGCGGTCCAGGTAGATGGGATGATCGGGGCTCACGCGCGTGGCCTCGGCCATGTACTCGCGCAGACGCTCGGCGTCGTAGGCGATCATCATGCCGCGGCCGCCGAGCACGTAGCTCGGCCGCACGAGCAGCGGATAGCCAATCTGCGCCGCCACGGCCTCGGCCTCCTCGAACGAGGTGGCCATGCCCGCCGGCGGATACATGATGCCCAGTCGGTCGAGGAGCGCCGAGAAGCGCTCGCGGTCCTCGGCAAAATCGATGGCGTCGGGCTGCGTGCCCATGATCTTCACGCCGCTCTCGGCCAGCGCGCGCGTGAGGTTGACCGGCGTCTGGCCGCCCAGCGTGGTGATCACACCCACAGGGCGCTCGGCATCCACGATGTCCATCACGTCCTCGTAGGTGACCGGCTCGAAATACAGGCGGTCGGAGGTGTCGTAGTCGGTGGACACGGTCTCGGGGTTGCAGTTGACCATGATGGTCTCGAAACCGCGCTCGGCCAGCTCGTAGCAGGCGTGCACGCAGCAGTAGTCGAACTCGATGCCCTGGCCGATGCGGTTGGGGCCCGCGCCCAAGATCATGACCTTGGGCTTTTCACAGGAACGCACCTCGTCGGCAGCCACGCCGCGGCGCGCAGCGGGAGCCGGGCGCATGAGGTTCTCGTACGTCTTGTAGTGGTACTCCGTGGCGCTCTCGAACTCGGCGGCGCACGTATCGACCGTCTTCATGCTCGGCACCACGCCCAGCCCCTTGCGATACGCGCGGACGAAGCGCTCGTCGCTGCCGGTCAGCAGCGCGATCTGGGCATCGCTCGTGCCGTACTGCTTGAGCAGGCGCATTGAGTCGGCATCGATGTCCTCCACGCGCAAGCCGCGCACCGCCTCCTGCACGGCGATCATGTCGTGCAGGCGGGCGAGGAACCACGGATCAATGCGCGTGGCGTCGTACAGGCGCTCCGCGCTCCAGCCGCGGCGCAGCGCCTCGGCAACATAGGCGATGCGCCCCTCGCTCGCACGGGACACAGCCGCCGCAAGGTCGTCCTCATCCAGGGATGCCAGCTCGCCCGCGCCCTTCGCGTTCACGCCGAAGCCGCAGGCCCCGTCCTCGAGCGAGCGCATGGCCTTGCCGAACGACTCTTCGAACGTGCGGCCGATCGCCATGACCTCGCCCACGGCCTTCATGCGCGTGGTGAGCGTCGTGTCGGTGCCCTTGAACTTCTCAAAGGCGAAGCGGGGCACTTTGACCACGCAGTAGTCGATCGACGGCTCGAAGCACGCCGGCGTGGCGCGAGTGATGTCGTTGGTGATCTCATCGAGGGTATAGCCCACGGCAAGACGCGCGGCGGCCTTGGCGATGGGGAAGCCCGTGGCCTTGGAGGCGAGGGCCGAGGAGCGGCTCACGCGCGGGTTCATCTCGATGACGATGAGGCGTCCGTTTTGGGGGTTGACCGCGAACTGCACGTTCGAGCCGCCCGTCTCGACGCCGATCTTCTCCAAAATCGCCAGGGAGGCGGCGCGCATGCGCTGGTACTCGAGATCGGACAGGGTCTGCGCAGGGGCGACGGTGATGGAGTCGCCCGTATGCACGCCCATGGGGTCGAGGTTCTCGATGGAGCACACGATGATGCCGTTGCCGGCGCGGTCGCGCATGACCTCCATCTCGTATTCCTTCCAGCCCTCGATCGATTCCTCGACGAGCACCTCGCCCGCCGGGGACAGCTCGAGGCCCTGGGTCACGATCTGGATGAGCTCGGCCTCGTCATGAGCGATGCCGCCGCCCGCACCGCCCATGGTAAAGCTCGGGCGCAGCACGCACGGATAGCCCGTACGCTCGACGATCGCCAGGGCATCCTCGACGGAGTAGGCGTAACCGGAGCGCGCCACCTCGAGGCCGAGTTCGGCCATGGCCTCGTTGAAGAGTTTGCGGTCCTCGCCACGCTCGATCGCGGCGAGGTCGCAGCCGATCATCTCGACGCCGTAGCGCTCGAGCACGCCGGAACGGGCGAGGTCGACGGCGGCGTTCAGACCGGTCTGGCCGCCGAGCGTGGGCAGCAGCGCGTCGGGGCGCTCGCGTTCGATAACGCGCTCGATGAACTCCGGCGTGATGGGCTCCACATAGGTGCGGTCGGCGAGGCCGGGGTCGGTCATGATGGTCGCGGGGTTCGAGTTGACCAGGACAACCTCGTAACCGTCCTCCTTGAGGACCTTGCAGGCCTGGGCACCGGAATAGTCGAACTCGCACGCCTGGCCGATGACGATCGGACCGGACCCGATGACCAGGATGCGTTTGATGTCTTCGCGCTTGGGCATGCTAGTTCTCCTCCGTTGCAAAATTCCAGCCGGCAAGGCGGTCGGCGGCGATGTCGATGCTCAGGTAATCCGGCTCACCCGCCATGAGGCGCGCGAACGCGGTGAACAGGTAGTGCGCGTCGGTGGGGCCGGGCGAGGCCTCCGGGTGATACTGCACGCTGAAACACGGGGCGTCGAGGAGCTGGATGCCCTCGGCGGTGCCGTCGTTGAGGTTCACATGAGTGAGGCGGATGCGGCCGAAGCGCTCGTTCTCCACCACCGGCGCGATGCCGCGCTCCACCCAGAAACGCAGGTCGCCATCGGCCGGATGCTCGGCAACGCCGCCGGAAAGCTCGGGCACGAGGGCGCCCAGGCTGGGGAACACCAGGCCGAAGCCGTGGTTTTGCGCGGTGATCTCCACGCGACGCGTAAGGAGGTTCATGACCGGCTGATTGCCGCCACGATGACCGAACTTGAGCTTTTCGATCTGCGCGCCGGCGGCCAGGCTGATCATCTGGTGGCCCAGGCAGATGCCGAATACGGGCACACGGCCGATGAGCTGCTGCACCTGCGTGTACGTCTCGGGGACGGCGTCCGGGTCGCCGGGGCCGTTGGAGAGGAAGACGCCATCGGGGTTCATCGCCAGCACCTCGGCGGCGGGGGTGTCCCACGGCACGACGGTGAGCTCGCACCCGGCGCGGACAAGGCCCTCAAGAATGCCGCGCTTCACGCCGCAGTCGTAGGCAACCACGCGATGCGCAGCCGGATTCGCGGCCCCCTCACCCGCCGGGGAGGTTAGGGCAAAATCATGGGCAGCAGGCAAGTCTGCCGTGGTAAAGGGGTGAGGCTCGGGGCAGCTCACGGTCTTCACGAGGTTCTCTCCCACCAGCTGGGGCGCGGCGGCCAGGCGGGAAGCGAGCTCGTCCAGATCGAATTCCTCAGTCGAGACGATGCCCATCTGGGCACCATTGTCGCGCAGGTGCTGGACGAGGGCGCGCGTATCGACACCCTCGATGGCAACGATGCCGAGCTTCTGCAGATACGCAGGAACGCTCATTGCGCTACGCCAGTTGGAAGGCGTGGGGCACATGTCGCGCACGACCATGGCGCGCATCGCCGGGGCGTTCGCGGGACGAGAGCCGTCGCCGGGGAAGGCGCTCTGCACATCGACGAGGTCGATGCCGTAGTTGCCGATCTGCGGATAGGTCATGGTCACGATCTGGCCGGCGTAGCTCGGGTCGGTCATGACCTCGAAGTAGCCCTCGAGCGAGGTGTTGAAGCAAACCTCGCCGGTCACCGTGCCCGCAGCGCCGCAAGAGCGGCCGTAGAACACGGTACCGTCGGCAAGCAGCAGCACTGCCGGGCTGGTATTTCCTTTTGAAGTGGATGCCATGATGCGCTGGGCCAGGGGGCTCGCATCAGCGCGCGAAGGCGCGGGCGCGCATGCGTCCGCAGGGCGGTTCAAACCCATCTCGTCTCCTTTTCGGTCTCTCGGTACCGGCTTAAAGGCCGTATGGTCTCGGGGTATTGTACGCGACTTTGCAGAGTTTCGCGTAGGAAATAATTTATATTCGCGTTTTGATTGCTGAGTGGGTATTTTATACATTTTGAAACTTGAACCGTGACAAAAAAGCCGGGTGCCCCGAGGCACCCGGCTCATGCGCGATCATCACATGCAGTTCAGCGCACGTTCGCGTTATTTGTCCTTGCGGCGGCGGAAAGCGCCGAAGAAGGTGGCGATTGCACCGGAGATTCCGGTCGCTGCAACGGTGACCGTCGCGGGATCGCCCGTCTGGGGCAGGCCGGAGGCGTTCGAGCCGCCCTGACCACCCGCGGCACCGTTGCCAGACCCCTGGCCACCGGCGGAGCCGTTGCCCGCGGTGCCATTGTTGTCGCCACCGTTGTTGCTGCCACCGTTGTTGTCGGAACCGTTGTTGCCCTCGGATCCAGCGTCGCCCTTGAGCGCGTCGATGGCGGCCTTCAGCTCGTCGAAGGCGGCCTTGACCTGCTCGTCGGTCGCGGCGTCATCCCCAAGCACGGCGTTCGCACCGGCGATGGACGCGTTCAGGCGCTCGACCAGAGCGGGGGTCTTGCCCTCGGTGTCGAGCTTGCCGGCCTCGGCGACCAGCGCCTCAAGCGCGGACTTGTCCGGCTTCTCCTGCGGGGCAACGTCGCTCTTCACCAGAGCGCCGTACGCGGCGGTCAGCTTGTCGAGCGCAGCGCCCACTTGATCTTGGGAAGCAGATTCGTCGGCAAGAACCTTTGCCGCCTCATCCAGAGCGATTGCAAAGGGCTGCCAGGACTCGACGGTGTAATCCTCCGCCTTGCAACCCTTGAACTCATCGTACTTTGCCTGAAGCTCGGTCTTGTCCACCTGGGGCTTCTCGGGCTTCTCAGCGCCTTCGACGTAGTTGAAGTTAATCTCGCCGATGGTCAACATGCGGTTATTGGGCTTCTCAAGGCCCGTCGCGGTACCTGTGGACTCCAAGGGCTTGATCTCGACCTTGGCGACCTTCTTGTCCTTGTTCTCCTCGGAAATCTCGAAGAGATAGGTGGGCTGGTTCGTATCGTAGTCGCCGCCCTTGAACTCCAGCGTTGTCTTGTCCTCGAACGTTACAACGGCCTCGATCTTGTTGATGGAGCCGTTGGAGGTCTTGGCACCGTTGAAGAGCTCAACGTTCTTGAGAGCGCGGGGCTTCTTCAACTCGAAGGAGATATTCGCGGGCAGACCGACCTTCTCATCGAAGGACGCGGCGTCGATGAACCACTTGAACTCGAATGCGCGGTCGGCGTTGTTACCGTTGAAGAGACCGTCGTAATTGCCCTGCTGAACGAGCTTCTTCACGTTCTCGCCGTCGTCGACGGGGTAGCCCTCGTTGGTGACCCTGATGTCGAAGTCACCCTGCTCCAGCTCCTTAACCTCTTCCTCGGGCGCGGGCGCACCCTCGACGTAGCTGAAGTTGATCTCGGAAATCGTGAGCATGTGCACATCGGGGGTCTCAAGCGGCTTGATGTCGACCTTGACAACCTTCTTGGCGGCGTTCTCCCTGCTCGGAGCAAAGGTGTAGATGCCCTGCTTTTTGTCGAACTCGCCGCCCTCGAACTTCTGGGTGCTCCCGTCCTCAAACGTCATGACCGCGGCAACCTTGGACAAAAAGCCATTGCCCCCAACCTCGCCGGCCTGGTTCATGCGGTTCACCAACTGGACATCGGCCAGCGCGCGAGGCTCCTTGAGCTCGAAGGAGATGTTCATATCCTCAATGGACACGACATCGTCATTGCCGCCCCACTTAAGCTCGAACACGCCCTTGCCCTCATTGCCGTCGTGGTACTCGACGCCATCGAACAACGGGCCGTACGAACCGCCCTGAATCATCTTGGTGACGTTGGTACCGTCCTCATCCTTCGGAAGGCCCTTGTTGGTGATCTTGATGTTGAAGTCATCCTGGGTGAGCTCGACCCTCGTCCCACCGGGCTGCTCGGGCAAATTGCCGTTCTCGTCGGTGGCAAGCTCAACGGCATCGAGCTTCGGGCCAACCAGCATCGAGATGTACGGCAATTTGACGTCTGCCTCCTTCTTGGCTTTCAGTTTGAAGGTGGCAACAGTCTCCGAACCGTTGAACAGCGCTTTGTCACCGCGATTGGCAAAAGCGACGTTGACGCTCTGCTTGCCGTCCGTAAAGTTCGTCATCGCCACAGACAGGTTCTCCATGCCCGCAACGCACGGGGCACCGGCGATGGTGCTGTCCTGCAGCTCGAATTCGTCGCTCATGAAATTGACGACCGCTCCCAGAGCGTTGGCGTTGCGAGCATTGCGCGTGACCACATTCACTGTGACCACGTCTCCGGGAGCAACGTGCTCCTTATCGGCCACAACCTCGACGGAACCCGAAACCTTGCCACCCTTCTTGGTGCCATCGTCGAGCTTTGCCATGGTGAAGGAGTAGTCGTACACGTCATAGACACCATTGTTGTTGAGGTCAGCATAATGACCGGCGATCTGGCTGTTGAACGTCGATGCGTGCGGAGCGCGATTCTCAACGCCAAGGTAATTCTTCATGTTCGTGAAGTCGTTCTCGGAAACAGAGGGATCCTGCTTGTTGGAGCCGACCTCCCACATCTTGGTGCCGTCCTTTTTGTATACGGCCAGCTCACGAGCGGAGAAGAAATTGCCAACCGACGCCAAAGGAGTTAGACGCACATACTGTGCAGCCGCGCCCGAAGGGAACGTGTAGGTCTTGACCTTATTGTCTCTATTCCAATCAAGCTCGACGGGCTTGGACCAATGATTGCCATCAAGAGAGGTCTCGATGCGCATCTTGGTAACGGTGCCGTTCGCGGCGTCATTACGGGGGTAGTACTCGAACTTGTCGAGCATCATGGCCTGGCCGTAGTTGAACACCATGGCCTTGCCAATGGCGTTTGCGTCGGAGTGGAAGTGCGAATCGTCGAGGCTGTGGTCGAGGGCGAGAGCCTCCTTGAAGCCGCCGTAATAACCGCCCTCCCAGCTAGTCTCAACAGGTTTGGGAGCGTTGCGCCACGGATCCTCGAGGGACGTAGATTCAATCGGATCGGACCACTTGGAGTAACCCTCGGCATTGCGCGAGCGAATCTGATACGTGTGCGTCGAATGGTAGCTGAGGTCGGTGTGGGTGAACTCGGATACGTCGCCGACGGAGTTCAAAACACCGTCGACCATGAGCTCGTAGCTCGTGGCCCCAGCAACCTTTTCCCATGTGAGCTTGATGCTCGTGGGGGTCTTGTCCTCGTCGTTGGACACCAGCGTGGCGGGGGCGAGATTGGGATTCTCAACATCCTTACTCAGCTCCGCGCTGTTGGCAAAGCCCTTCACAACAAGGACCTGCTCGGCCTTGGAAACATCAGTCTTGGGCAGGAAGACGTAGACCTTGGGCGTAGTCTTGATCTCAGTCTTGCCAAAGCCTTCGTCCTCGTCGGTAGTGTTGAGGTCGGGAGTCTTTTCGTAGTACCACACGGCCTCCGCACCGGCACCGTTCGCCTTCGCCTTGTCGAAAGCCTCCTTGCTCTCGACCCGCTTCACATCCTTGCCGCCATAGGTGATGGTAGAGGGCTCCTTGGAGACATTCACGACAGCCGTCGTGGAGCGATTCGCATTGTAGCCGGTGTACGAACCGGTGGACGCGCCGATGGTCAGGGTGGCCGTGTCGCCCTTCACCTTCGAGGTGATCTTGGTCGAAACGTGCGTGCCGTAGTCGACGTTCTCGACCACGCCGTAACCATCGACGTTCTTCTGGTTGGAGCTGATGGTCTTGCCGTCGTCCTCGAACAGCGTGTACTCGGAGTCACCAGCAGGCCAGAACTCGACGATGCGGCGCGTCTTGTCGAGGCCCTTCTTGTTGGTCTCACTGATCGCCTGGGGGTTATTGTTCTCCTCGTACATGGGGACGATGGCGCCGGCCTGGACAAAGAGGGGCAGCTTCCACAGCGGGGCGTCGAAGTTGTTGATCACCTGGCCACCGCGATACTGCTCGCCGGTAAAGTAGTCGATCCAGATGGTCGGATTGTCATCGCTACCGTAATTGGGCAGGTAAATACCATTGCGGACGTCATCGCCATTGCCCTCGGCATCCGCCGTGTTCTGATACACCGGCGCGACCAGGAAATACTTGCCAAAGGTGTACTGGTACTGGGTTGCCGTGCTGGCGGCGAACTCGGAGTCATCGGTGAGTAGCATGGCGCGGATCATGGGCAGACCGGCGTCACCATTGCCCGTATCGATGTTCGCGGCGGAGGCGGCACTCGTGTAGATGTAGGGCATGAGCTGGGCCTTGAGCTTCAGGTACATGCGCGAAATGCCCGTGTAGGGATCGCCGTGCGTCATCGGGCTCTTGCGATACGTGCCCCAACCATCCATGTCGAGCATGGTGGGAGTGAAGGCCTTCCACTGGTAATCGCGGGTCGCGATAATGGGCGCGCCGCCAAAGATGCCGTCCATGTCGGAGCCAACGTTGGGATTGCCGGAAAGCGACTGGCCGATGTATGTCGGAAGGTGGAAGCGAATGTACTCCCAATTGCCGCCCGTCTGGTCACCGGTCCAAATACCGCCATAACGCTGGGTGCCCGCCCAGCCGTCGAGCGTGACGATGTTAGGACGCACGCGGGCCTCATGCTCATCGCTCGTGGCGATGTCGTAGGCCTTTTTGATGCCATTCAGACCAAAGGAATAGCCGGAGCCGACCCAAGCGACGTCGGTCTTAAGGGTCGAAATGCCGCCCTGCTCGACCTCCTTCTTGAAGTCGCGCTGGAGATGCCATTTCTCGCCATCCCTGGGCTCAAGGTTAGATTGCGTCCAAAGACCGGTGGCAACGCCATGGCTGTTGGCATAGGTCGTGAATTCGCGCAGATTCGCAACGTTGGCATCGATCGCCGCATCGCGCTTTGCCTTGTCGTTGCTCGTGATTCCATAGCCGTTCTGGCCATAACCCGCACCATAACCGTCGTTGGGAAGGAACCAGCCGAGCGGCATGTCGTTGTCCTGATAGTCATCGATGACCTGCTGTGCGGAAAACTCGCGCGGGAACTCCTTGGGCTTGAAGTTCTGAGCATCGACGGTGGGACCATGGCCGTTCAGGGACTCGTTGGGCTTGGTCCCATCCGGCACGTAATCCGCGGCCATACCGTGCTCGTACTTGACGGACCCCTTCTGGTCGGCTGGCTTGCCTCCCTTTGTCTCCCAGGCCTTGCCGGGACCCTCCTTGGTCCAGCTATCGCGGTTGTACGCATTCAGATGGCCGAGATAGAAGCCATATTCCGGCAGCAGCACGGGATCGCCAGTGACAGCGAAGTAGCCGTCGAGAACATCCTGCGCAACGGCGGCCCTGCTTGCGCCGTCGGACAGGAAGTAGTATGCGTCGAACTCGTTCTCATTGTGCGCGAGCTTGGCGGCATTGGAATCGGAATCGGCAAAATCGTACGTACCCTCGGCAAAGGTGTTACGCAAAACTCCGTAGCCATCGCTCGACCAGTAGAACGGATTGGGAGAGGCCACGCCGCCATCGACCCAATTATTGGTGTTGGCGATCTTGATCGACTTGCCCCTATGAGCAAAGCGGCCGTTCTGGGTACCGCCGCCGAAGAAGCCCTCTCCCTTGCCCGCAGAAACGCTCTGAACGGTGCTGTCACCGAGGTCGAGAGGAGACGTCTCGCTCATGACCTCCTTATCTTTTACAAGGACCTGCATCTTCGCCGATTCCTTGTCGAGCTTGATGGTCGTCGAACCGGATTTGATCAGATATGCCCCATCTTTGTCCTCAACAGTCGCCTTGGGATGCGAGTAGGAGGAATCGGAGTCCGGCTGCGCCTGGATATGGGCGACATGATCCGCCTGACGCGGCACCGCGTACTCGTCAAAGGTTCCCGTCGGGTCGACGTTATAACGGAAAACGCCTTCCTCGAGGAACGTGATGCGACCCTTTACGTCGGCACCGTCGCCGCCCTGGAACGTCACCTCTACCACGTTCTCGGTCGCGCCCTGGGTTGCGCTCTTGACCTTCGCCAGCGGCGCGGCCTGAACCGGCGCGGCAAGCACCAGCGAAAGCGCCGCAGTGGCCAAAACCGCGGAGCCCTTCACCCAATTGCGCTTGAGAATCGAATCTTCGCTCACGTTGTCTCCTTCCCTGGAGATGCCAATTGATGAGGCCTACGAGTGGGCAGTGGATATAACCAGCAAACCACGCGCAATTTGGAGACAACTATAAGGAATTGCCCTGTTTCTCACCTTCACAGTGAGGATCTGTCGGTGAACGGCAGATATTACCCACCAACGGTATAGGGTGGTATTTCATTGCAGAAACCAATAGCGTCAACAAGCGATCCGAGGGCATCGACGGACGGGGGCTCAGCGCAACGAGCTTTCACCAAAAAGGGCGGCCGACCGAAGTCGACCGCCCCATTCAAAGCGGGATTCCTATTTGGATCTCGCTTCCATCACGCTATTCAGCGCGACGGCGCTTGTTCAGCACGACAGCCGCACCGATGAGCGCCACACCGGCAACACCGGCAGCCGCGATGGGCAGCATGCTGTCGTCACCCGTCTTGGGCAACTCGGCGCCGGAGCCGGGCTTCTGCTCGGGCTTGGTCGTCGGCTTCTGCTCGGGCTTCTGCTCAGGCTTCTGCTCGGGGTCGGTCGTCGGCGGAGCCGGGACCTCGCCCTTGACCCACTTGCCATAAATCGTCATATCGGCAGAAACCTTAGTCTCTCCGGTGAACTCATGGCCAGCGGAGCAGGCCTGATCGGTGAACCAGCCCACAAAGGAATAACCCTCAACCGCAGCAGGCGTCGGGAGCTTATCACCAAGCGCGGTGCCCTCCTCGACCGTCAAAGCCTCGGGAGCAACAACGCCCTCGGGAGCGTCGACGAACTGGAAGCTGACCACGAGGGCCTTCTTGAGAAGGCTCTCAATGCCCTCAAGAGACTTGAGGGCAGCCTTAACCTGAACCTCATCCTTGGGGCAATCCGCCACGAGCTCGGCAGCCTCGAGCTTGTCCATTACCTTCTGGACGCTCTCGGCGGTGTACTTGCCGGACTCAATCGTGGCGCGCACCTCGTCGATACGCTTGTAGAGCGCGGAGGTGTCGATCTCGGCACCCTGCTCGACAGGAAGGTCGCGACCAATGACCTCGAGCTCGACAACGTGGTTGGTGGTCTTCGCATCATCCTGGCCACGCATATACACTCGCACGTAGCGGGCCTTGGTCCCCTTGGGCGCGGCAAAGCTCTTTCCGTTCTCGGTCTCGGCGTAAGCCTTATCCTTGCCGGCACCGAGCTTATGAACATTGTCGGCATCCGAATTGAACAGGATGACATCATCCTTGGTAAAGGATTCATCCGCGGAGAGCGCAACCACCGTATCGCGGTAGGTGCGGCCGTCTTTGAAGTAACGCCAGAGATTCACAGAAGTGACCTCGCGGATATCACCGAGATCGATCTGCATGTAAGAGCTCTCGGTTTTTCCATCCGCACCAAAAACGCCAAAGAGGTCCGTAGACTTATCCCCATTGGTAATGTGGGACATAGCGCCCTCGTTTGCCTTGGCGGCATCCTTGCCACTCTCGGTCCATTTAGCGGTAACCGGGAGCTTGGCAGCGAGGTTGCGCTCCTGCATGTTCGGGTTCACTTTGCCGTGCAGCTGCGCGATGTCGTTGTAGCCCAAAGCACGGTCATAGACCTTGGCGGAAGCCTCATCGGCGTCCTTGTTAAACGCACCGCCGGCAAACAGGATGTCGCCTGCGGGCAGTTCGTAATGGAAGTTCTTGGCGTCGTAAACGGAACTGGAAACCTTGCCGTCGACGTAGACCTTGAGAATGCCGTTGTTCTCGCGGACGCCAGCAACGGTGTGCTCGGCCCCGTCGTTCACAACCACCTTGGAAACGGTGCGAACGCCATTGACCTCGAAATAGGCCTTGCCAGAGTCATCAATACCGAGCTCGTAAGCGCCCTCCTGCTTAACCAGAGAGCCCTTACCCGTGGTCTTGACCTTGGAGAACACGCTGAAGCCGGTCTTCGTCGCCAGAGAATCCTGTGCGGAGGCAAGCTCCTTGGTGTAGCTGGTCAGGCGGGACGCGCAACGGGAGGCAACCACGTTGTCCTTGTGGAACACAATGGAGGCCGCATCATCCGCAACCGCGTTACCGGCGGCATCGGTCAGACCGGAAACCTTGACGTCCAACTTGCCATCAGCCGCGGAATTCGCCTTGCACTCGATGTGGAATGTGATGTCATCGGCAGAGGCCTTGACCTTGGAGGAGTCGACCTTCTCACCGTTGACGGTGAACACAGCGTCGCCCTTGACTTTCTCATCCATACGAACAGTCAGGCCACCCTTGCCGTCAGAAACGACGGACTCGATGGACGGGCCCTGCTTATCGCCAGCGCCTGCCTTGGCAACGCGGATAGTAAGGGATTCCTCTGGCTGAAGCTCGAGAGAAACCTTCTCACCGATGGTGAAGGTGCCCTTGTCGGCAACCTTGGACGTGGCGTCCTTCTGGGCGTGACGACGCTCGACAACGTAGTCGAACTTCTCGCCCTCGCTGCCCTTCACGCCAAGCGTGGCATCGTTGAACGTGAAGTCGAGCTTCTGAGCCTTGCTGTCATTTGCATTGCGGACGGTCAGGATGCCCTCGTCGCCCTCGAAACCAGCGTAGCCGTAGGTGTTGTACACACGCTGGCCGTCGTTGTTGAGCTGCGTGTGCCCACCGGCGTCCTTGGCCGCAGCGCCGGTATCCAGCGTAACACCCTCAACAGGCCACTTGCCGAACATCCTGGCGTTGCTCAGAAGGTGGAAGTTCTCCTCGTACCACTTGAGGAACTCCGCATTCACCTCGTACTTCTCAGCATCGAAGATCGAGTCGGAGTAATACAGCTCCCAGAACGCCGTACCACGGCCAGCCATGGTGTAAAGGTAGTTCTGGAACTGCTCGGCCGTCGCAGTCGTCGCGTTCATCGCGGTACCGGACTTGCCGTACACCGGGTCATGGTTATAGATGTGGTCGAGCGGGAACTGGAACTGATGCTTTTCAACAAAGCTGTAGTACACAGCGTCGCGCGCGTTGAGGTTGCCGTCGTGAACGGTGCTACCATGCGCGGTGCGAGCATGGTCGAACTGGCACTGGAGCCACACGGAGTTAACCCACTGCAGCAGCCACGGGCTCGGAATCGTGTGCGTGGTGCTCGAGATCCAATAGTTGGGGATGTTGTTCTTCTCAGCGTTGGCGCGAACGACCTCGTACAGGTCAATCCAGGCCTCCCACATGTCGGAGCAGTGGTACATCTGGTTAGCGCCGCCGATCATGTGGCCCTCGGTCTTGCCGTTAAGCACCACATTCGTGTGCTTGGGCTCGCCATCCTTGGCGCCATACTGGTTGTAGTGGTTGTACTGGGCCTCATCGGCAAAGCCATCCCACTTCCAGTAGTTAACGTGATACTTGTCCTGGAACTCGCAAACAAGCTCAGCATATTTCTTCAGATACGTGCGGTCCGCGACGTCAATCGAGCCGCCCGCATTGACACTCAGGTTCTGCTTGTCGAGCTCGGCGGCAATGGTGCCGTTCGTGCCGTAGCCACCACGCGGGCCAATCCACACGCCGAAGTTGGATCCAAAGTTCTGAACGAGCTCGGAGGAAGGGGTGAACCCATTCGGGAACTTGTTGTTGAACTCCCAGAAGCCCGGATTGGCAGAGTAGTTGGTCCAACCGTCGTCAACGACGTAAGAATCGAGCGGGCGAAGCTCCGTGTTGCTCAGCTCGCGGTCGATCTCGGCAAAAGAGCTCAGAATGGTCTCGTCGCTGATGTTCTTCTCGTCGTCATACCAAGAGTTGTACTGAATACGGAACTCGGCGGGCGTCGCGATGTCGTTGATGTAATCGAAGAAGTCCGCCTGGACCACGCGGTAGTCAGTTCCATTTGCGGAACCGGCAACCGTAGGCCACGTGGTATAGCAGATGCTGCCATCATCGGCGCGCGAGGCCTGCTTGTCATAAGCGAGGCGCTCCATCGTCTTGCCGGTGTAGTAGCGCGGGCGACCGATTTTCTGGCCCCCATTCTCGGTGACGATCTGCGTATCTGCCGCAGGGAACTCGCAGCCAAAGAACATGCCGTCGGCATAGAAGGGCTGGCCGAGAATGGCGCGCTCCTTGGGCATACCAACGATGGAACCCTGGTCGGTCGGGATGGTCCACTGACCCTTGGAGTTCGTCACGTTGAGCGATTCGAGGTCGATGTAATCGATCTCGGCGGCAAGCTTGTCCTCTTCGGGGACGGAGATCTCCAGATACTTACGCATGTAGTGATCGCCGTTGTAAGCCACGATGTTCTCGGTGACAGTATAGGTCGCACCGTTGAACTCAAAAGGCTTGAACTTGAAGGACAGCTTCTTGCCGGCCTTCTGCTGCTTGTTAATGGTGGCCGAAGTATCAGAAACCACCGGGTCGCCATCAAGCTCGAGCTCGCTCGACTTGAGGAACATGTCGGACTTAACGGGCTCAACCCACTTCTCGGCGTAGAGATCAAACTCCTCGCCACCAGCGAACTCGTTGTTGTTCACGCTTGAGGTCGCGACGAGCCTCACAAAACGAACGTCCGCGCACTCGGCGAGCTTGTCGTCTGCGATGTCGACATGGATGGCCTCGCCCTTGTTGTCCCTATAGTTGAACGCACCGGCCGCAACCTGGGTCCAGCCCTCATCGGACGCGAGCTCGGGAGCCTCATCCGCACGGCTCACCCACAGAGTGTAGTCCTTGATGTTGCCGTTGATATTCGTGCCATGTTCCGCAGTGTAACGAGGATCGTAAGAGAAGCTCTCGAAGGTCGTTGGCTTCTTAAGATCGATTACGATCTGATGCGGCATCTTCGGCTTCACGGCAAGGTCGCTACCGTCCTCGCCCTTATATGCCGTGTGCCAAAACGTTCCAGTGTTGTTATCAACAAAGTTGGCGGCATGCCCGTGATGTGGGGCCGTCTCGCCCTTCTTCTCCTCGGAATCCGCCTTCGCCGTCCAATCGGCCTTATCGATCGGCTGCTGACCAGCAGCGTCCTTCTTGGTGCGCTTGATAATGAACTCTTCGCTATCGGCGCCAGGAGTCAGCTTGGTGTTAGCGCGTTTATTGTCAATCTCGAGCGTCGTCAGCTTGTCGCCGGCGATCGAGAACGTACGGGTGATTGCATCGTTGCCAATGGTGACCTGCTCACCATTCACATTCGCGAATGCATTCCCCCCCCGTTGTATCCGTTGGGGTCAGCAAAGGCAGCCATCGGCAGCGACGACACAGTCATAACCACGGTCATCGCGCCAATTGCGCAGCGTTTTAGCCATTGCCTACTCATACATCTCCTTTCATGTCGTGTTGCGAGCGTTTGGACCCGCACGTTCCATACCTTTCGACATGGAACCCCCATTAAAGATTTAGCAATTATGCATGTAGGCGAATGGGATTGAACGCGCCGTTGCCGTATTCCAAGACAAACGGTAGGCAATTGTCGGCAAGTGGTTGCAACCAGAAGACATGTATCACTATCTAAGTACCAGTAAACAGGGGCTATCTGCTACTGAATTACTTACTGGTATTATTTACTATGTCTTTTGATACATTTTGAAGTAGATGCATACATCGCTACTATTGGCATTGAAAGACGAGCGCGGGCCCATCAACATGCCCTCGCGGCCAAGCCGTGGTACAATGCAGCACGCGGGTCATTAGCTCAGCTGGCAGAGCAGGGGACTTTTAATCCCAAGGCCCAGGGTTCGAACCCCTGATGACCCACCCTTCAACACGAACGCGAGGAGCCATGTGCCCCTCGCGTTTTTGTTTTACGAGCATGGGTTCGAACCCCGTGGGGAGGTGCGAAGCTGAGGAAACGCGCAGCGTTTTCCAGCGAAGCCCGCAAGGGGCATGGAGGCCCGTGGAAACGCACGGGCGTTACCCAGCGGGGCCTGCAAAGGATGCGGCCCCATAGCAAAAGGGGGCCAATGAGATCGCCGGCCTGCAAGTGGATGAGGTTTTTCGTACTCATATCGTGATTCATCGAGTAGGCGAGTTTTCGACCATCTTGCGACCTGCGCTTTTAGCGCTGCCTCATACGCATCTACTCGGCACAACCGGTTTTTAATACGAAAAACCTCAACTTTGTTACAGCCGACCCAAATCTTCCCGCAAGACGGGCCCGCCAAAAGCCCCAGCCCCGGCCAAATCCGCCGGGCAACGCGCCCAGTCCGCATCTCACGCAACTGAACCTCGCATAAAAAAGGCCGCCGACTCTCATCGGCGGCCAAAAACCTATTCCCAGGTCCACTGACCGTTCACGAAGATCGGGGCCTCTTCGCCATCGGCCGTGATACCCGTAATGTCCAGGTCGTCGGCACCGATCATAAAGTCGACGTGCGCGGCACTCTTGTTCAGGCCGCGGCGACGCAACTCCTCGGCAGACAGATCGCAGCCGCCCTCGTAGCACTCGGGGAAAGCAGACCCAAGCGCCAGGTGACAACTCGCGTTCTCGTCGTACAGCGTGTCGTAGAACAGAATGCCCGTCTCGCGGATCGGCGTGTTCTTCGAGATCAGCGCAACCTCACCCAGGCGACGCGCGCCCTCGTCAGTCTCAAGAATACTCTCAAGCGTATCGCGGCCAACCTCGGCATCGAACTCCACAACGCTGCCGCTCTCAAAACGCAGCCAGAAGCGGTCGATCTTGTTGCCGTGGCGCACGAGCGGCAGGGCCGAATACACGATGCCGTCCACACGGTCGCAATCCGGCGAGGTAAACACCTCCTCCGTGGGGATGTTCGGCGAGAACTCGCGCCCCTCGGGCGTCACGCTCGAGCCGCCCTCCCACACATGGCGGTCGGTCATACCAACCCACAGGTCGGTGCCGTTGGCCGAGGTGTAATGCAAACGATCGAAGTGACGGTCGTTCAACAGACGCAAGTTCTTCTCGAACGTGGCGTCGTGCAGCTCCCATGCGGACTCGGGATCATCGCCGTCCGCGCGGGCAACGGAGAGGATCGCGCACCACAGACGGTACACGGCGACCTCGTCCTCAACGCCCGGATACACACGGCGGGCCCAAGCGACCACCGGAGCGCCGGCGATACACCACGGGTTGATGTTGAAATCCATGCCACGGCGATATGCCTTGCACTGGGTGTTGCGCGCCTTGGAGGCAGCCGCGGGCTTGGCCGGATCGATGCCCTTGAGGGCCTCGGGGTCCGCACCCTCGACAAAGATGAAGCACGCACCGCCCTCGGCAAGCGAATCGAGCTGCTCGCGCTGCCAGGAAGGAACCGTTTCGAACCAGGAAGCCTCGACGTTCTCATACGTCAAACGCGCAATCTCGTCGTCGCTCCAAATCACAGTCACGTGGCCGGCGCCGGCGGCATACGTACGTGCCACCAGCGTACGCACGAACGGCGCAACCTCGACCGGAGCCTGGATGACAACCTCCTGCCCCGCCTCGACGTTCACGCCCTTGCGAACGATCAGGTCGGCATAACGCTCGATCTTGGGCTGCAGTTTGAGCATGCCGGCGCGGGCATCCTCCACGGTAAGTTCGGCCTTGAACATATGCTACTTGCCCTGCTTCTTGTCCTTGGGCGCCATGGAGCGGGCAATGACGTCGTCGAGCTTGGCGGCGGTCATGCCAGCGGCCTTATCGCGGCAGGCGTTGCGGATCGGACGAATCTTGATGAAGTCGAAGATAAAGGCGACGATGATCGCAGCGTAGGCGGCCACGATCAGGGCAAACTGCGCGGTCTGGGCGCCCTTGTCGGCCATGCCGTCCTGGCCGAGAACGGCCAGCAGCACCCAGGTGCCGATAAGCGCCAGGATGCCGATGACAAGCAGGACCCACCAGATGCGGCGATACCGCAGATAATCCTCGTCCTCCTTCATGAGCTGGCTGGACGCGGTGTAAATGCGGTCCTCCTCACGGCGCAGCTCGGCCTTGCGGGCCTTCTTCTCCTCCTTGGACAGGTTGGAGAGGTCCTCGCCGCGCTCGGCGGCGGCGCGCTTGGCCTTGGCGGTTGCCGGGACCACGCGGACCGAACCGCCCGCGGGACGGGCGGGCTTGGCGGAAGAGGTCGACTTGCGGGCCATGCCGGAGCCGGACGTGCCCTGCAATTTCTCCTGATTACGCTTGTTGTTTGCGCTTCTGGTACTCACTCAATCGCTCCTTCTTGGATGCCATGGGCAAAAATGTGCTGCCAGTAATAATCTCATATGCATCGCGATACCGTGCCGATGTTCTCTCAATAACCTCAGACGGCAGGCGCGGCGGCTCGCCCGTGAAATCCCAATTGCCCTTGAGCCAATCGCGCACGTACTGCTTATCATAGCCAGGCTGAACCTTGCCCTCCTCATAGGAGGCGGCATCCCAGAATCGACTGGAATCGGGGGTGAGGCACTCGTCGATCAGCGTGACACGGCCATCGATGATGCCGAATTCGAACTTGGTGTCCGCGATGATGATGCCTCTCGTCCGGGCATAGCGCGCGGCCTCCGTGTACAGGCTGATCGACAGATCTCGAATCTGACTTGCCAAGTCCTCGCCGATGAGCTCGACACACCTCTCATAGGAGATGTTCTCATCATGATCTCCCACGTCGGCTTTGGTAGACGGAGTGAACAGGGGCTCGGGCAGCGGTGAGGCCTCGACCAGGCCGGCCGGCAGCGCGATGCCATCGACTTCCCCCGTCGCATCATACGCTTCCTTGATCGATCCGGTGAGATAGCCGCGGACCACGCACTCGATCTTGATGGGCTCGGCTTTGCGCACCAGCATCGCGCGACCGGAAAGATACTCCTCATAGGGCAAGAACTCCGCGGGAAAGTCGTGCGGATCCATGGACACCAGATGATTCGGCACGACATCGGCGAGCTTCTCGAACCAGAATGCCGAGATGCGGCTCAGAACCTCCCCTTTATAGGGGATCTCGTCGGGCAGGATGTAATCGAATGCCGAAATACGGTCCGAAGCGACCATGAGCAACGAATCGCCCGCATCATAGATGTCGCGAACCTTACCCTGGGAATCTGGCCGAAGCTCCATTGCTGTCATAAACGCCCTCTCCTTAACGCTGTGATACGACGCCGGGGCCACCCGGCGTCAGCCGTTGCGCCGTGCGGATGGCGCCGAACTCCTCGCTCCCCGCCACCGTGCGCGACTAGCACCTCATTGTAGAAGACTGCTTCTCCTCTTCCTGCTCGCGCGGAAGATGTAACGTAAACGTAGTGCCCTTTTCGAGCTCGGACTCGACGGCGATAAAGCCGTGATGGCGCTCCACGATCGTCTTCGTCACCGCCAGGCCCACGCCCAGGCCGCCGGCCTCGCGGGCGCGGCTCGCATCGGCGCGCCAAAAGCGGCCGAAGATGCGCGCCAAATCGTCTTTGGCGATGCCAATGCCCGTGTCGGAGACCGAGACCATCACGTGCTTTCGATCCCCATGGACCGACACCACGACCCAACCGTCCTCGGGCGTATAGCGCATCGCGTTGCTCATGAGGTTGATGACGCATTGGGTGATCATGTCCGCATCGCAGGTGATCACCGCGGAGCGGCCCTGCATCTCATCGGCAAAGCGCAGGTGCAGGCCCTTGTTGTGAAAGAGCTGGTGCTGGTTGTTCACGATGGTGCGCGTGAGCTGGACGATGTCGACCTGATCCAGGCGCAGCGGCGCGGCGTGGTTCTCCTGGCGGGAAAGGTCGAGCGTCTGCTGCACCAGGCGCGCCAGGCGCCGAGTCTCGGAGGCGACGGTCTCCAGATGCTCGGCGTCGGTGGGATACACGCCATCCTGCATGGCCTCCACCGTGGCCTGCATGGCCATGAGCGGGGTGCGCAGCTCGTGCGCCACGTCAGAGGTGAGGCGGCGCTCGCGCTTGAGGTCGCGCTCGAGGTTGGCCGCCATCTCGTCAAAAGTCTCTCCGAGCTGGTCTATCTCATCGTCGCCGCGCATGTTGGTGCGGGCCGAAAGATCGCCCTCGCGGATGCGGCGGGCCGTATCGGTAATGGTGCCCACGGGCTTGGTGAACATGCGCGACACCAAAAAGCCCACGATGACCGATATGGAAATGGCGATGAACGCCGCGAGTCCCATGGCGTTGAAGGTGCGCTCGCGAAATGCCGTATCGGCCTTGGTGAGCAGGGCGTCGCTGCCGAGCACCCATAGACGGGCTTCGCCGATGCTCACACCATCCGCCGCGATGATGGGAACCGTCACAGCGGACTCGGGATCCGTGGGGGCCGTGGAAACGGAGCTGTGCTCTTTGGCGTGCCGCGCGGGCAGGGTGTCGTCGTACAAGATCTTGCCGTTGACATCCATGACCTGCAGGCCAATATCGTCGGACAGGGCGCTGGACTCGGCAATGGCGGCAAGCGACTCGCGCTTCCAGCCGCCGTCCGCCCGGTGCGTCTCGGCGATCTTGGCGGCCACCACGTTCGCGATCTCCTCGACGTTCGCACGGGTGTAGTCCGAGAACGCACCGCCCCAGACCACCATGACCACGGAGGCCAAGATCATGACCGTCACCAGCGAGGTCAGGGCGAAGGAGAGCGCCATCCTACCACCGTAGCTGATGCCCACCCTCGGCGTGGCGTGCGGCGTGTTCCAGCTCGCGCGGCTCGAGGACTGATCGCCCTCGTACCCGTGTTTTTGCCCGATGACCAAACGCGCCATCTCACCCTCCTCGTGGTTGGGTCTCAAATGGGGACAGGCACCAATTGCGACACTCGGCGCGTCTCGAATCGCACCCGTCCCCGATTGAGGCAGAAGCGTCTCAAATTGTACCTGTCCCCATTTGAGACTACCCGTTAAACGAAAAAACGGGCGCCACGACCATTCGCGGCGCCCGTCTGCAGACGTGTTACTTGTCGGCCTTGTCCGACTGCGCGGGAGCCTCGAAGCGATAGCCAACGCCGTGGACGGTGTAGAGCCACTTGGGCTTCTTGGGATCGTCGCCCAGCTTGGCGCGCAGATTCTTGACGTGACTGTCAATCGTGCGCTCGTAACCCTCGAAGTCGTAACCGAGAACCTTCTCCACCAGCTCCATACGGTTGTACACGCGACCCGGATGACGGGCGAGCGTGGTGAGGAGCTTGAACTCGGAGGCGGTGAGGTCGACCTCTTTGCCCTCGACCAGAATCTTGTGGCCGGAGATATCGATCACCAGGTCACCGAAGTCGAGCACCTCGACCTGCGGCTCATCGGCCTGATGGGCGCGACGGAACAGCGCGCGCACGCGAGCAACGAGCTCACGCGGGGAGAACGGCTTGATGAGGTAGTCGTCGGCACCGAGCTCGAGGCCGATGATGCGGTCCTCGACCTCGCCCTTTGCGGTGAGCATGATGATCGGCACATCCGAGGTATCGCGAATGGCGCGGCAGACGCGCTCGCCGGAAAGCTTGGGGAGCATGAGATCGAGAACGATCAGGTCGAACTGATGCTTCTCGAACTCCTCGACAGCGGACTGGCCGTCGCCAACGCCCACGACCCAATAGCCCTCGCGCTCGAGGTAAGCGGCCACCGCGTCGCGAATGGCCTTCTCGTCTTCAACCAACAAAATCTTACGTGCATCTGAAGCCATGGGCGGCCTCCTCGTCTCGTGATCAAGCGTCATTACATTTTAACGCACAAGCGCGACGCATATCTTAGATGGAGTATGCCCAATATGCCGGACGCTCAATCAAGCGCCTGGAATCTGGTACGGCGTCCCGCACTATGCCAGCGGGAACACCCTGACCTGCACGGCGGCGGGCAGGCCGTTGTCGCCGCGGACCGTTGCGAACGTCACAAAACGATCGGTCTCGCCCTCGCTCGCGGGATAGTCACCGTAGTCGGTGGCCTTGTCGGGCGCAGGCAAGATCGCATAGGTCTTTGCCTCGGTGTCCACCACAAAATGCGACGACCGTGCCTTGATGAGGTAGCGGCTGCCTTTCCCCGCCACGCAGGCGAGGGGCTCACGACTCAGGTACACGAACGGACCGCCCTCGCGACCGATGAACGTGCCCATGTTGCCCAAGCCTCCGCCGTACCCATAGTTCGCCTCAACGGAGAACGCGAACGTCCCGTTCATGTACACGGCTTCAAACGGGCTCACGTTTTGCGGCATGACGAGCTGATCGACCATTTTGCCACCGTCGAGGTCGAGCGCGGTTATCCCGTAGAACGTGCCCTCCTCGGTGTTCACGCGCGGCGCGATGGTGAGGTACCCCCCGCTCACGCGCGGCCATGTGGCAAAGCGACCCGGACTCTCGTAAAGGTCCTTGGCCTTGGCATCGCCGAACGCCCAGCTATAGCAATGAGAGAACTCCGCACGCTTGGAACCGCTGGCAAGCGGCATCTTCTGCCATATGACATGCCCGCCGGCCACCGTGAAACGTGCGGGCTCCCAATCGGCGTTGCCATGGTCGAGCTCGACCGCCTCGCCCGCAAGCGCGCCGTTTTGCAGCTCCTGGGCGAGAAGCACCCACGACGCCTCTGCGTAGTTCATCTCGATCCACGCATAAACCGTCTCACTGCATCGAACGTCGTGAAAGCCGTATGCACCGCCTTTGATGGGTTGCGGAATCAGCGTGGTTCGCGCGCCCGACGCCAGGGAGATGATACCGAGCGTGTTTACCGAACGAGCGCTGGAGGGCGCCTCGAGCAGCGCGGCCCATGCACCCTCAGAGTGAAACGGCACCGTGCCGAGGGGCAGGTCCCAGGCAGACTGGACGGCGATCGGATTGTCGACACTCTTAAATTCCTCGGTCACGTTCACGATCTTAGAGTCGTCCGTGATGACCTGGGGCTCGCCGCTTACCTGCTGTTCATCCCCCTTCGAGCCGCAGCCCGCAAGCGAGACGGCACCGAGGGCCGCCGTCGCCGCGGCCGCACCCTTGAATAGAGAGCGGCGAGAGAAACCGCCGCTGACCTTACGGCTGGCAGCAGGGCTCTGGTTCAACTTTTCGCGATGTTTACTGCTCATTATGTGAGATCCCCATACAATACGCTACCGAATGCTCAATCCTGGATGTGCCCGTCCGACACCGCCGCCCCGACAACCTTCCGGCAACCCGGCACCCGCGCCCGTTCGGCGCCACACCGTAAAGCTGCCAGGCAACCATCTTCAACGCCCGGCGACACGGCAACGGGCCTCAACCGGGCGAACATGCCTTTCAGCTACTCGGCAACCAACCCCTGAGCCTCGCGCAGGGCGCGGGTCATCTGGTCGGCACAGGAGGTCTTGCGCGGACCGCAGGTGTTGCCCTCGAGCATCTCGACGATGTGGTCGACCGGCTGACCAGCCACAAGTTTGCCGATCGCCTTGAGGTTGCCGTTGCAGCCGCCCTCAAACGAAACGCTCTCGACGGTTTGGCCGTCATCGGAAAGCTCCACGTGGATCATGCGGGCGCAAACGCCGCGCGGCTTGAAATCGAGCTTGGCCATGGTCATACCCCTCACTATCGGTCTTTCTGCTGGAAAAGTATGCCATACCCATATGTGCAGTTTGGGGATGCGCCATCCCCGTCCAGCCCCGCGACAATACCTATGCCCGCTGCGAAATTGCCTATGGATGTCCGCCTTTTACGTGAATCAAACGGCAGACATCCATAGGCAATCCCCGTGTGGCACCGCAATCGCCTTGCGACGCGGGCTACCTCGCCCGGAGCGCACGGACCGCAGTCGCCGCACAGAAAAAGGGCGAGCCCAAAGGCCCGCCCTTTCTTGGTGCTCAATCGCAGCCTGCCGAAATTACTCGGCGGCCTCGAACAGGAACGGCGTGGTCCAGCCGTCCGGCACGGCGCCCTGCTGGCCGTCGCCAAGATCCTGCTTGGTCCAACCCTCGGGGATGCCGCCCTCGCCCTCCCAGGCACCAACCTGGTGGCAGCCGGCGCAGGTAAAGACGCTCTGGTCATGCATGCGATGGCAGGAATTGCACTGCTGCACGCCGTGGAAGTCGCTGTGCGGGTCGAAGGCAAGATCCTTGGTGGAGGACTCGCTCGCACCGGGCATGATGCCGGCGCCCGCGTGGCAACCACTCTGCAGGCAGAACTCGTTGGTGTAGGTCACCTTGGCGAGCGGGGTCTCGTGGTTGCCCGTGAGCTGGGACTGAGCCATGCGCACGGAGGTGCCGAGCGTGTTCTCGTGGCAGTCCAGGCACTTGCCGTTTACAACACCCTTGTGAGCGAACGCCAGGGAATCAGTCTGATTCTCGAACGTGTCGTAGTACTTGCCCATGGTGCTGTGGCACAGGGCGTCGCAGTAGCCGGGGGTGGCGCGCCAGGCCCAGCCGGCGACACCGAGAACCGTCACGGCCACGACGGCGGCGATCACGATGGGAAGACGCTTGCCCTTCCAGTCGCGCTTCTTCTTGGGAGTCTCGGACGCGGTCTCGGCCACGTTCGTCTCCTTGGTCTCATCAGCCATAGTTGCTCCTCTACCTCAAGCGACTTAAGCGGACAGCGCCGGGTTGTCGCCGCAGTACTTCTCGAGAATGTGATCGTAAGTGCGGGTGCGCTTGTCGAAGGCAACGCCACCCTCGGTGAGCAGGCCGCGGGACTCGAGGTCCTCGGCGACGTCGTCCATACCGAGGTCCTTCAAGCACTCCTTGGTCGGGCAGCCGAGCTTCTCGTCCCAACCGAAGCGCTTGTAGAGCATGGTAAGGGCCTTCTTCCAGTCCTTACGCTCCATCTTGTCGGTACCAGGGGTGAAGGGCTCGATCTCGGGATCCTTCTCGAAGACCCACTCGGTGATAACGTCGTGGACGCCACGCAGGTCGTTGCAACCCACGTTGCCGTCCTTGTCCTTCATGCCGCGGACCGTGTTGGCGCGCTGGAGGGTCATGATGCGCTCGCCGGCCTTGTACAGGTCGTCGATGGTGACCTTCTGGCCGGTGACGGCGGTGTAGAACTGGGCCTCGAGGTCCAGGTCGCCGCGGTAGTTGCGCTCCTTGGCAGGGGCCATGGCCATCGGCCACACCCAGTTGCACAGGACCAGGGAGTCATGCAGGACGTCGGTCACGATGCTCCACCAGGCGAACTCGGCCTTGGCCTCGTTCATCTCGGTGTAATCCTTGACCGGGTCGATGGCGCCCTTGCCCCACATCTCGGTGGCCATCTCTTCCTTGAGCTCATACGGCAGACCGCAGCCGTGGAAGTTGACGGCGGAGTGGATCATGTCGTCGCGGTTGAACATCATGTTGTACAGACCGCCGACCTGACCGAAGGTCTCGATGGAGTGGTGGACCGGCCAACCGCGGTAGTTGATCAGCGCGGACTTGGCGTTGTCGAACCAATCCATGCAATCCCACTCCTTGGCCCACACGATGGGACCATGGCCGAGCAGGGAGATCGGCTTGTTCTCAACGTCGTTGGAGGCGATGTCGAGCAGGATCTTGACGAAGCTCGAGGGATCCTGGCCGTGGATGATGGCGTCGAAGTTGTACTCGGCCATCTGCTCGGCCGGGACGTGCTTGTCCAGGATGCCGGCGGAGTAGGTGTAAGCCAGATCGCGGTAGAGCTGGGCGTAGTTGCACCACAGACCCAGGTCGTCGACGGTGGCGGAAATGAGCATGTTGTAGCTCACGGAGAGGTCGGACAGCGTCTTGCCGTCCTCCTCGAAGATACCCTCGGCCTTGAGGAAGGACTGCATGTAGGCAGAGAACGGGAAGCCGGGGACGCAGGTGTTGCCCTGGGACTCGTAGCCGGTCTTCTCCTGCACGTAGGGCACGTGGACCTGAGCGTAGCAGCGCACGGGGCAGCCGTGGCAGCCGGCCATCTTGACCGTGTACTTCTCAGCGGCGGGACCCATGTCCTTGGTGGACTTCATGCAGCGATAGCCCATGGTGTTGGGCTCGAACGGCTTGGGCTCGCCGGTCTCGATGGGACCGCCCTCGGCGGCAGCCCAGTAGAGGCCCTTGCGAGCGGTCCAACGGGAACCGGCGTCGTAGTACTCGGCCCAGGACTGCTGGGTGCTCGGCACGACGTGGTTGTTGTTGGAGCCAATGACCTGGGAGATCATGTAGTCGGACAGGTCGGCGACCATCTGCGGGTCGGCGACGTGGCAGGCCTTGGTGCCGCGGACGACGACGGCCTTGAGGTTCTTGGAGCCGAGGACGGCACCCAGGCCGGCGCCGGCGGAGTGGGAACGGGTGTTCATCACGCAGGCGTAGGGCAGCAGGTTCTCACCGGCGAGGCCGATGGCGGCCACGCAGCACTCGGCACCGTGCTTCTTGCACAGGGCCTCGGTGGTCTCGCGGGTGCCCTTGCCCCACAGGGCGGAGGCGTCCTCGATGCTGATCTTGTCGTCATCGATGAAGATGTAGCAGGGCTTGTCGGCCTTGCCCTCGATAATCAGGCCGTCGTGGCCGGAGTACTTGAGCATAGCGCCGAGCTGGCCGCCGCAGTGCATGTCGACCACGAGGTGGTCGGTGGTGAAGGTGGACAGGGACGCCCAGGTGGAGCGACCCGCCAGCGGCACGCCGGAACCGGTCAGAGGACCGACGGCGAGAACGACCTTGTTCTCCTCGTCCATCCAATCGACCTCGGGGCCGACCTCGTCGTACATGATCTTGTTCGCGAAGCCCATGCCACCGATGTAGTCCTTCTGCATCTCGACATCGGACTCTTCGGTGATATCTCCGCTCGTGAGGTTGACGCGGGCGATCCAGCCAGCCCAACCGTAAGAGGTTTCAGCCATTGCGCTTCTCCTTTACTGGGCGCTCTTGCCGCCGCCGACGAAGTCCTGGACTTCGCTGACGTAGGGCCACTTGATCTCGGAACGGGTGGGGCCGGAGGAGTGATTAACGTTCTCCCACTTGATGAGCTCGAGAGCGCCGTTGGGGCACTGCTCGGCGCAGCGGCCACAGGCAACGCACTTGGTGGACTTGTGCGTCTCGGTGTTGACCACGGGCATGTGCCACGGGCAGGCGGCGACGCAGGTGCCGCAGCCAACGCACTTCTCAGGATCGACGGTGCGGGTGCCGTCCTCGAGGGTCACGATGGCAGCGTGCGGGCACGAGGTCTGGCACAGGGCGGTGGTGCACATGTGGCATGCGCGGATCTGCCACTCGCACGAGTAGAACAGACCATCGCAGGACTCCCAGTCGGAGCCGAACTGCAGGCCGTCATGCACGTGGATACGGGCGGCAGCGGGCTGAGAGGCGCCGTCGTTCTTGAGCGTGCACATCATCTCGCAGCGCTGGCAGCCGGTGCAGCGGGCACGGTTGACCTTGAGCACGTGGGCCGGGGTCGCATAGTAGTCGACCTCGCCCTTGGAGCTCGTGGGGGCAGCAGCGGCGGTATCCGGGAGCAGCCCCAGCGCCACCATGCCCGCCACGAACGCGCCCGACACCTTCACAAACCCACGACGGGTAAAGAAGGAGTCGAGACGGTCCGCACCGGAGCCAACCTGCTCCATGGCGGTGTTCTCTTTCATAGTTCCCTCCCCAAAAGGCTTCACGGGCGCGCTTGCGCCCATGGAACGTAAAAGCTGCGCGCATGGCGAAAATGCGCACATACAGACAGGTTCAATTATGCCTGATTAAATCGTTTAAGCCCCAGATGCTCATTATTCTATTTAGAGAATAATGCCTTGATTAACGGGGCGTTGGGGGGAACGCGCATCCGTCGCAGTGCACGCCCGATGGCCACCACGGCGGCCGCACACTCTACTCGATTTCTCCCGCCTCACGCAGCTCCTGGTCGACACGCTCGTCACGCAGGGAGCAATTCTCGGTGAGAAGGCAGTTCGGACACATGCTCTCGCATCGAACGACCTCATTGAGCTGGGCGATCTTATATCCCTTGATACGCAGCAGGTAGTCGCCAATCAGCGCGCGCACAGCCTCCACCGCATAGGTGAGCGTGTACTTGCGGCCGTTCGGCAGGCCGCCGACCGCCTCCAGGATCTCCTCCTTGGTGATGGCGAGGGCCTCGTCGAACGTCTTCCCGCGCAACATGGTGGCGAGCACCGTGGCACAGGCGATGGCGGCCAGGCAACCGTGGCTGCGGAAGCCAACCTCGACGAACGTCTCAAATTCGGGGTCGATCTCGGCAAACAGCTGCATCTGAACCGTACCGCGCTTCTCCTTGCCAACGCTGCAAAATGCGTTGGCACCGTCTGGGATACCGCCGTTCTTGGCGTCGGCAATCAAATCGAGCGTGCGCTCGGAATACTCGGTGATCGGGGCGTCATTCTCGATCTGATACATATCGGGCGTGCGCAAGAACGGTGTGTCTTCGGTCAGGCGGCGCTTGGCCATGGCGATGGTTCCTTCCTATCGGGTTTCCCTGTCATTATCCCTAACAACGCGCCTCCGCGAAGGCGGCTTTGTCATACTGCAAGATCTCGCGTGGCGTCGCATTCGGACTTTTGGTCGCAATCTGCTGCGCTGTCGCACACCGGCAAATCGCGACCATTCCCAAATGCAAATAACCGAGATTTCGGTCGTAAAATGCCACGCTGCTACAGGGTGGCATTTTACGACCATCCATCCTTCACGGTGAACCATTACGGGTTGCGGAACTTCTCCACCCCGTACCACTCGGCCAGGGCCTTGCCCTGCGCGGGGCTCAGATGGCGCGTGGAGTAGAAGAACGATTCGTTCAGGCTCGTCGTAGTGATCTCGATATCCGCATATGCCTCGTCATTCATGGCGCACTCGAACAGGCCGGCAACCTTGGACGCAGACCACAGATACGGCTGATTCAGGAAATCAGAGGCGGCCACCGGACGCGGATACACGCGCGACTCGGTACGCACCACGTCGGCAAACGTCGCCAAATCGTCACCCTCCGCCGTATTGAACAGCGCATGGGCAAAACTGTGCGACATAAGCGGCTTGGAATACAAGTAGATGCCGGATTTGCCGTACAGGATGACGATGTCCGTCACCTCCGGCTCGGGAAGTGGGTCGTCCAAGCCAAGCTCATCGAGCTCGGGGCGATCGTCGTACCCCAAAGGAAGATCCTGCTTTCCCATGGCGGGGGCGTCCTCGGCGTGCGGGCGCTCCTCTATGAACGCAAGGAGCTCCTCGGCAAAGGCGCGAGCATCGGTTCCCGCAGGGGCGATCGCGCGCTTGATCCAACGTTCGGATGTGGTCAACTTGCCATCGCGAGAGCGACGTCGCAGATCGGAAAGAGCCTGATCAGCCGCGATCAGCCAATCGTTGCGGGCGTGGATCTGGGCGATCTCTTCAGGTGTTCGAGCCGCCTCCGCATCTTCAGCAACAGCCGAAACGTCAGCCGCAGCAGGAGTACCGGCCGCAGCGGAAGAACCGGTCGCAGCGGGCATACCGGACGCGACGGCCCCGCCCTTCTCCCCCACCGCAATGGGCGCATCAATCGGCGGCATCTCTTCGGATGCCCTCATTTCAATCTCATCGCTCATGCATTACCTCAACTTATCAGCCCCGAACGCTAAAAGGACGGGGTCAATCCGTACGCATGCCAGTTTACCAGCATACACGCAGATAGACCCCGTCCCCTCACGAACGATTGCCCTCAAAGAAGCCGGACTCGGGCAGCACGAGACAACCCAGTTTCCCGACGTGGCGCCAGCGACGACGCCCAATCAATCCGGTAAGCCACGAGCGCCCTTGGGCGGCCGCCACCCGAACAGCGCACTACTTGGCCGCGCGGTTCGCGGCCTTCTTGCGGTCGGTGGCGTTCAGCAGGCGCTTGCGCATGCGGATATTCTTGGGCGTGACCTCGACGAGCTCGTCGTCGATGATGTACTCCAGGGCCTCCTCCAGGGAGAACGTGCGCGGCGGCACGAGCTGCACGGAGATATCGGCGGTCGAGGAGCGCTGGTTACCCAGGTTCTTGGTGCGCGCGATGTTCACGACCATGTCGCCGGGCTGATTGCGCTCGCCCACGAGCATGCCCTCGTAGCACTCGGTACCGGGCTCGACAAACAGCGCACCGCGCTCCTGCAGCGTGCCCAAAGCGTAGGCCACGGCCTTTTCGGTCGTCATGGCAATCATGGCGCCGTTCTTGCGGCCACCGATCTCACCCGCATACGGACCGTACTCGAGGAAGGTGTGGTAGAACACGCCCTCGCCATGCGTGACGTTCAAAATGCGGTTCTTCAAGCCCATGATGCCGCGGGTCGGGATGCGGAACTCGACGTGCGTGACGGAAGTGCCGGTCTCCATGCTGGTCATGGTGCCACCAGAATTGCCGAAGATCTCAATGACCTTGCCGGCGTACTCGTCCGGGCACTCCACAACAGCCTGCTCGACAGGCTCCTGCAGGTTGCCATTCTCGTCCTTCTTGAACAGGACGCGCGGACGACCCACCTGGAACTCATAGCCCTCGCGGCGCATGGTCTCCATCAGGACGGAGAGGTGCAGGATGCCGCGACCGCTCACCTCAACGCCGGTCTTGTCCGGAAGCTCCTCGATGCGCATAGTCACGTTGTTCTCGCGCTCGTTGAACAGGCGCTCCTTGAGCTGACGGGCGCCGACGATGTCGCCGTCGCGACCGACGAGCGGAGACGTGGAGGCCTCGAACACGATGGAGAGGGTCGGCGGGTCGATCTCGATGGGATCGAGCTCGACGGGGTTCTCAGGATTGGTGTACACGTCGCCGATATCGGTGTTGTCCACACCCACAACGGCTGCGAGGTCGCCGGCACTGACCTGGGAGCACTCAGTGCGGCCCAGATAGTCGAAGGTGAAGAGCTGCTTCACGGTAGCGGTCTTGCGCTCGCCGTCATTCTTGACAACAAGAATCTGGTCACCGGTGTGGATGGTGCCGGAATACACGCGGCCGATACCGATGCGACCCACGAAGTTGGAGTGGTCGATGGTGACGCACTGCATGGCAAGCGGGCCGTCGACATCGACCTCAGGAGCCGGCAGGTCGTTGACGATCATGTCGAGCAGCGGATACATGTCCATGTTGCCATCCTCGGGGTCGAGGCGGGCATAGCCGTTCACACCAGAGCAGTACACAACATGCTCCATCGCAAACTCAAGCTGCTCGTCAGTGGCGCCAAGGTCGGCCATCAGGTCGAGGCAGTCGTTGTACGCCTTCTCGGGATCGGCGCCGGGGCGGTCGATCTTGTTGATGACGATCATGATGGAAAGACCGGTGTCGATGGCGTGACGCAGCACGAAGCGGGTCTGGGGCATGGGGCCCTCAAAAGCGTCGACGAGCAGCAACGCACCGTCGGCCATGCGCAGGACGCGCTCGACCTCGCCGCCGAAGTCGGCGTGGCCGGGCGTATCGATGATGTTGATCTTCACGCCGTTGTAGTCGATGGAGATATTCTTAGCCAGAATGGTGATGCCGCGCTCGCGCTCCTGGTCGTTGGAGTCGAGCACGCGGTCCTGGACCTCCTGATTGGAGCGGAAGGCGCCAGCGGCGCGCAGCAGCTTGTCGCACAGAGTGGTCTTACCGTGGTCGACGTGAGCGATGATGGCAATGTCTCGAAGGTTGTCTACGCGCATGGGCGTCCCCTATCCATAATTCGGCCTCACGCAAGCCAGTATCGATGAGCGTGATAATTTGTCGGTATACGGGAAATCGTAACGGCGGTATTGTAGCCGTTGTCACTGATACAAACATGCCTCACCAGCGGGTTTGCTGGCACTACACATAATCTGAAGCTATAGAACTACACTGCAAGTTTGGCAAAACGGTTCACCAGAGAGGTAAGACAGTATATCCCGATCCTAAAGAAGGGCGTGTTCCTCGCCAGCGGGCTCGGGGTCGCACCAACGGAAGTCCTCACCTGTGCCGGCGCCCTCATACAGCACATATGCAGAGTAGCCCATCGACATCCCACGCTGGTAGAAGCTCACAATGACGGCATCCTGGAACTCGCAGTCGAGCTCCACTCCACCTGCATACGCAATCGCATAGCGATCGAGCGGACCGACATGATCAGACTGGATTCCCGCAGCATTGGCCTCGATAAAATGCTGAGCACCCTCGAGACAAGCCTCGGGACCATCCTCAGTAAAGCAGGCCTGATACCGATTGCCGTTTGCATCTTCGGCAATGAGAACCACACCAAGGTCCTCGCCATCGGCCAGACCGTTGAGCATGTCGTCGATCAGATCACAGACCATGGCATCGAGCTCGGCAGAGACCTCGTCCTGGGAAGCTTCATTGTTGTAGATTTCCTCAGACATGAGATCTCCTATCCGGTTAGGCATATGCCCTCGAGCCAGTGCAAAGGTACATGATAGACCAATGCCTCGTTACAACCTATCGACATAGCAAAAGAGGGCCCCCGAGGGGACCCCCTTGCGCTCCCGCGCCGAGAGAGCGCGAAAGCCGTCCACCGGTCAGCGGCGCCCTGCTCTCCCACGGGCTGGCCCCGCAGTACCATCGGCGCGGTGCGGCTTAGCTTCCGGGTTCGGAATGGGACCGGGCGTGCCCCGCACGCAATGGCCGCTGACCGGTGGGCGGCTTTCATACCTCCCACCCGGGATCCTCGCGTGCCCTGAGGGCCGCACAGCGACTCGCAGACGGGACCGTGTCGACCTGACCTTGTGACGACGCGACACCTTGATACGTATGTATGGCGTCCCGCCGGTCGGATGCGGGTAAGAGCTCGGGCTATTAGTACCGCTCGGCTGAGCACGTCGCCGTGCTTGCACCTGCGGCCTATCGACCAGGTAGTCTACCTGGGCCCTTACCGAAAGGAGAACTGATCTCGGGAACGGCTTCCCGCTTAGATGCCTTCAGCGGTTATCCGCGCCGCACGTGGCTACCCGGCCGTGCCGTTGGTCGACAACCGGTTCACCAGAGGTGCGTCCACCCCGGTCCTCTCGTACTAGGGGCAGCCTCCCTCGATTCTCCTGCGCCCGCGGAGGATAGGGACCGAACTGTCTCACGACGTTCTGAACCCAGCTCGCGTACCGCTTTAAACGGCGAACAGCCGTACCCTTGGGACCTGCTCCAGCCCCAGGATGCGATGAGCCGACATCGAGGTGCCAAACCTTGCCGTCGATGTGGACTCTTGGGCAAGATCAGCCTGTTATCCCCGGAGTACCTTTTATCCGTTGAGCGACGGCCCACCCACGCGGGGCCGCCGGATCACTAGAGCCTGCTTTCGCACCTGCTCGGCTTGTAGGCCTCGCAGTCAAGCCCGCTTATGCTCTTGCACTCAAGAGGACGGTTGCCGACCGTCCCGAGCGGACCTTCGCGCGCCTCCGTTACCCTTTAGGAGGCGACCGCCCCAGTCAAACTACCCACCTGGCACGGTCCCCCATCCGGATGACGGCATGGGGTTAGGACGCCGGCGCGCCGAGGGCGGTATTCCAAGGTCGGCTCCACCCGGGCTGGCGCCCGGGCTTCGAAGCCTCCCGCCTATCCTCTACGCGACGGGCCAGCGGCCAATGCCAAGCTGCAGTGAAGGTTCACGGGGTCTTTCCGTCCTTCCGCGGGTAAGTCGCATCTTCACGACTAGTGGAATTTCACCGGGTCCATGGTCGAGACAGCGCCCAATTCGTTGCGCCTTTCGTGCAGGTCGGAACTTACCCGACAAGGAATTTCGCTACCTTAGGACCGTTATAGTTACGGCCGCCGTTTACCGGGGCTTGGCTTCGGGGCTTCGCTCGCGCTGACCCCTCCGCGTGACCTTCCGGCACCGGGCAGGCGTCAGACCCTATACGTCGGCTCTCGCCTTCTGCAGAGTCCTGTGTTTTTGGTAAACAGTCGATTGGGCCTCTTCACTGCGGCCGGCCTCCGCTCGCCCAGCAAGTGGGTCCACGTACGCGCCGGCGCCCCTTCTCCCGAAGTTACGGGGCCATTTTGCCGAGTTCCTTGACCATGGTTGACCCGATCGCCTCGGTATGTTCTACCCACCCACCTGTGTCGGTTTGCGGTACGGGCGGAGATGCCCCTGCCTAGGGGTTTTTCTGGGGACCACGGGCTCACTCGCTTCGCTCAAGCGCTTCGTCCGGAGCCTCGCCCTCGCGGAGACCGGATTTGCCTGGTCTCCGGGCCGCGCTCCATCACGGGGACGTCCAGAACCCCGCCGAGCCACCCCAATCCGTCGCCCCGTCGGTCGTGACGGTGCATCTCCGGTGCAGGAATGTCCACCTGCTGCGCGTCGCCTACGGCTTCCGCCCTCGGCTTAGCCCCCGACTGACCCTGGGAGGATTAGCCTCGCCCAGGAAACCTCGGGTTTACGGCGGACGAGTTACTCTCTCGTCTCTCGCTACTCATGCCAGCATTCTCACTCCCCAGCAGTCCACCGTCGGTGACCCTCCGGCTTCGCCCCGCTGGGGACGCTCCCCTACCCAATGAAATCTCATTGCCGCCGCTTCGGCTCTCAGTTTAGCCCCGTGTATTGTCGGCGCATGTCCACTCGACCAGTGAGCTGTTACGCACTCTTTGAAGGGGTGGCTGCTTCTAAGCCAACCTCCTGGTTGTCTGCGCGGACGCACATCCTTTGCCACTTAACTGAGAATTGGGGGCCTTAGCGGGCGGTCTGGGCTGTTTCCCTCTCGAGCACACAGCTTAGCCCACATGCTCTGACTGCCGAGATATGGACCGACCGGCATTCGGAGTTCGGTTCGAATCGGTAGGCGGCGAAGCCCCCTCATCGATCCGGTGCTCTACCTCCGGCGGTTAACTCTCGACGCTAGCCCTAAAGCTATTTCGGGGAGAACGAGATATCTCCGGGTTTGATAGGCCTTTCACCCCTATCCCCAGGTCATCGGCGCACTTTTCAACGTACGTCCGTTCGGCCCTCCACGGGGTCTTACCCCCGCTTCAGCCTGCCCAGGGATAGCTCACCCGGCTTCGCGTCTGCGGCACGCGACTGGGATCGCCCGTTTCGGACTCGCTTTCGCTCCGGCTCGCTTCCCAGCTTAACCTCGCCGCGTGCCAGCAACTCGCTGGCTCATTCTACAAAAGGCACGCCGTCACGGGACGAAGCCCGCTCCGACGCCTTGCGGGCGCACGGTTTCAGGTACTGTTTCACTCCCCTCCCGGGGTGCTTTTCACCTTTCCCTCACGGTACTGGTGCGCTATCGGTCACATGGGAGTATTCAGGCTTGGAGGGTGGTCCCCCCGGGTTCGGACCGGGTTTCACGTGCCCGGCCCTACTCAGGTACCTCCACCGGGCTCCATCCCAGGGTGCGCCTACGGGGCCCTAACCCTGTGCCGCCGGCCTTCCCATGCCGTTCGGCTCCCCTGGATGGATGCCCGCCGGGAGCGCCAGCTCCCGGGCGGGAGGCCCTACAACCCCGTGGGCGGTAAGGGCTGGCGCCCGCCCGCTCCACGGTTTGGCCTAGGTCCCCTTTCGCTCGCCGCTACTCGGGGAATCTCGAGGTTGATTTCTTCTCCTCCGGGTACTTAGATGTTTCAGTTCCCCGGGTTGTCCCCCCTCGGCCTATGTGTTCAGCTGAGGGGTGCCAGGACTTCTCCTGGCGGGTTCGCCCATTCGGAGACCCGCGGGTCGAAGGGTGTGTGCCCCTAACCGCGGATTATCGCAGCTTGCCGCGTCCTTCATCGGCTCCATGTGCCAAGGCATCCGCCGTGCGCCCTAGATATCTTCCCGCACGACCGTGCGGGACGCCGTATCTAGACACTTGAATGTCTGGGTGTCGCATACGCTCGGTGACTTTCGCCACCGGCGATCGTCATGCAACTTACTATATTTGCAGATTGGAAGATATATCTCATATCTCAATATAGAAGAATCGATCAGATCGTAATAGATCCGTCTTGTCGCTATGCGGCTCTCAAGGTACGCGGGGTAACCCCGGGGACCGGACACGCGAAGGGGCGGGCGGAGACTCGGGCACACCTGCGCCGTAACTTTGTGAGATTTGGTTCTCTGATGCTTTCTGAAAGCGGTCTTGCTCCCTAGAAAGGAGGTGATCCAGCCGCACGTTCCCGTACGGCTACCTTGTTACGACTTCACCCCCCTCACCCTCCACACCTTCGGCGCCTCCCCCCTTGCGGTTGGGCCGGCGACTTCGGGTGCAGACGACTCGGGTGGTGTGACGGGCGGTGTGTACAAGGCCCGGGAACGCATTCACCGCGGCATGCTGATCCGCGATTACTAGCAACTCCGACTTCATGGGGGCGGGTTGCAGCCCCCAATCCGAACTGGGGCCGGCTTTCAGGGATCCGCTCCGGCTCGCGCCATCGCATCCCGCTGTACCGGCCATTGTAGCACGTGTGCAGCCCAGGGCATAAGGGGCATGATGACTTGACGTCGTCCCCGCCCTCCTCCGGATTGACTCCGGCGGTCCCGCATGGGTGCCCACCCGAGGTGCTGGCAACATGCGGCGGGGGTTGCGCTCGTTGCTGGACTTAACCAAACATCTCACGACACGAGCTGACGACAGCCATGCACCACCTGTGACCGCTCCTCTCGGCCACCGGGTCTCCCCGGCTTCACGGTCATGTCAAGCCCTGGTAAGGTTCTTCGCGTTGCTTCGAATTAAGCCACATGCTCC